>MDTA01109698.1_pt1 | contig 15600 bp, 24 predicted proteins | sample 811151 | NCBI WGS metagenome assembly MDTA01 (sample SAMN05326648, study PRJNA326480) | marine metagenome | isolation source: seawater | place: Indian Ocean: South | collected 2010 | reverse complement strand
TATCTCTTTTATTTTCTTTGATAACTTACTTGTATTCTCAGTATCGGAGTTTATCAAATAGTTTAGTTCTTCAAGTCCCATAAATCTGTATTCCCTTCCATCTCATCTATCTCGTCCATTACTTGGAATACTAATAGACTACGCTTTTCCATTCCTCTCTCACTATTCCATTCCTTATATTCTGATAATATACAAGTAGGTGTGGTCATTCTATCTATAACTTGTTGTTCCTTTGATTCCTTACATATGATATAAATCTTATTCCCATAACTCTTTATCATCACCTGATTGTAGTCCTTATTATACACAATCTCCTCTTGGTAATTTTCTTCCATAAAATCTTCCTCATATTTTGTGACTTGGTGATGAAAGGAACTGGCAGGTATCTCATTCAATTCCTCATCATCCATTATTGAATCCTCAATATCTTGTGGCCTAAATCGTTTATTCTTTACTTGTGTGTTCGTATATAGTGAAAACACTTTATCACGACCACGACACAAAAGATTATAAACAAGGCTTCCCACTCGTTCATATACAATAAATATACCGATAGAAATATTCCTCAATCTATTCATCATCCGTACCGCCCTCATCACGACTCGGCACCACACCCATATCCAATAAAAAGTCAATAAACTCATCTTCCTCGATGGGTTTGGGTTTGAGTTTTTCTTTCTTGGTATTTTTATTTTTTGAATTGTTTTTCTTACGAGCCTCTTCCTTGGCCTTATTGTCTTGGATGATTTCTCGTCCCAATTGATTCAACCATTCTTGAAGTTTCTCAAAGTCCGATAGTATTTGATTGCCCTCCTTTGGTGATATTCCGAGGATTTTCTCTCGTATATCATCTAAGGATTTCTTCTTATTCAATGCATCATCCATCTCATCCCTAAATAGATTTTGAGCTCTTTTCTTCCTTGAATATATCCATCTCAACTCATCCTCACTATACGAGTTGATTGGGTTTTCCATCAAGTCTATTATCTCGACTATCAAGGAGTTGAAGAAATAATTCACACTCTCATAATCCTTTTCCGTCCACCTACTTCTATCACGATTTATCACATCATCCTTGCCATCATCCTTGCCCGTAACCTTTCTATCTACTCCACGCTTCAACTCCTCGATGCAATTCAACACGGTTCTCAAGGTGTGTCCTCTCATCATATAAAATTTATTCGGGTCAAACTTATCATTGTTATCACGGAATCGACCACCCGCCCAATTCCTATTATCATTTGAATCCATATGGAACTCCTTTCGTCTTTTGGAGAAATCTTTGATTTCGTCCTATCGTGAGATGTGGTGATAGGCGTATTTACTCGTTCCGATAACCACCTCGATAGGCGTATTTAATCTTCGATTATAAATATGTTGTTGTGATTGTAGAATAGATTTTTTCTACTGAAATAACTTCCAAACTTTGTCTATTATAAGACCTACGAAACCAATTCCTATAACACTTCTCCACTTCTGAGAGTTCTGTCTGAATTGGGTATTCTGTTTGGTTTCTGCCCATAATCCTTCGTGTGGATTGAATAGGTTTTCTTTTAGGAACGATAGACCTGCGTCTGTCTTTCCGTGAGCCATAGACATATCGTGTTTCATATCATCTATACTCTTTTTTATGGTGTCTATCTTTTCGTGAATAAGGTCAAACTCTTTTCTATCAGCTTGATTCATTTTATTTCACTCCTGCCAATGGTGATTTCTTTATAATAGAAACAGGAGATTCTTTATGTCTTCCTATTGGACTACCCATTGGAACGACATCTTTTGCCCCACCTATGATTCTTGATGAAAGTGGAACTTGGTTGATTCCTGCACCATTTGGTGAATTTAGTGGAATATTACCTTGTGGTCCTTTATTGGGTTTAGGTACTTCTCTTCCTTTGATTGAATCTATTAGTGCCATTTTATTTCCTCTTTATTCTATTGAATTGTTCTTTTATTGTCCGATAACTTTCTTTTGGGTCACGACCTGGTACCGATTGGAATACATCAGAATTATATCTTTGTAACTCTAATTCCAAATTATCAAGTACTTTTTTCAACATCTCTTCCGTGTTTTCTATACCTTGACTGGCTATATCGTAAGATATATATCGTAAATCCTCAACACTCTTTATACCAGCCTCTTCTCCATATTCGTCCTCAACATCTTGTGCCAGTTGTCTAAAGACCTCACCATTTTGAATTTGTTTATCTCCTCGTACCTTGATTTTATCTCTGAGTTGGTCTAAGTCATTCTTGATACCTTCTTCTGAACTCATAGACATACCATCATCTGAGTCCTTATCTTTTTCTGCCTCGTCCTGATACTTCATCATTATTCTTCTAATATCTGCCTTGGTAATATCTAACTCATCCTTTATCATATCCATTTGATATTCTGCATCTCCATCTTCGTCATCACCCATTTCAAATTCCATTTCTGCTTGTTGTAAGTCACCATCCAAGTCATACCAATTAGACATCAAGTCCATAATTTTTTGGTCATCGTCTTTACTCAATTTTATATCACTATCTTCCAACCAACTATCAAAATCATCTGGAGAAAACATTCTGTCTTCCATATCATCCCATTTACCATATGAAGGATCACTATCATCCGAATCCTTATCTTTTCCTAATCTTTTATCAATGTCGAAGTCTGAAGCTGTTGCAGTAGAACCTTTCTCATCATCTTTACCACCAAGTGAATCATCACCTTTGTTTATTGGGTCTATATACTCACCAGACTTTAGGGCCTTTTCATAATTGTCTTTATTCTTGAATACAACAATATTCCCGCCGTCTTTTTTCTTGAGTTTGAATGTTTCTTCTTCGTTGATTAAATTTTTTAGTTTTACCATTTTAGTTCACCTACTTTTTCAGTAATATAATCTTACCATTGGTTGTTGCAACTCTTTTTATTCCTATTGGATATATAACTCCAGCAGATAGGTCTGAAGCTGCGATACTACCATTATGTGTATGTAATACTGCATTACCTGCAGTCTTGACCACCAATGCACTCCAACCTAAATCGTTAGAACCTGTGGCCTCATAGTTTCCTTCTACTGTTACGGTTTGATTGAATTCACCTGCTGGGTCTCCAAAAGTTCTTCTACCTCTTCCTACGATTCCGCCTGTATTTGTTGGTGTGGACATTATTTTCTCCTAAATAAGTTGTTGTATTCTTATATAAATATAACCTAATTAGAATCTTCGTCAAAAGCCTTCATCAATTTATTTCGTAAGTGGACAATATTTTTTGGTGTGGACAATACCTTACCTGCAGGTTTCATTAGAAAGAAACAATTATAACATAATAGTGATAGGTTCTCTAACTTATGATTCTTTCCATCACCATCAAGAAAATTCAATAGATATGGCCCTTGATAGTCTTGTGGTCTTACCTCATCATACCCACAATTACTGCACTCTTGTTTTATATATCCCTCTTTGATAAGTCTTTCTTGTAGTTTCCAATGTGGATAATTTGGATGTTTACCACCCAATAAATCTTCTAATTTAGCCCCACCAGCATTCCATCCACTATTTCCTGTCGAGGGTATTCCACTTCTATCTGGTTTTGGATTGAACACATCATATAATTTGGCATACTTTTTGAATGTATTATAATTTACACCCAACAATCGAGCAGCAGATTTCATCGACACAGAATTCTCTATTGCCCATTCTATCCTACCTTTTGGGATTGGTTTACTTCTGAACGGATTCTTCGGAGTTCCCAGACTTGATATGTTTATCTTCTTTCCCATCTTCTTCCAATATAGGTGAATCTTGATGTACTTGTACTATTACATCAGAGTTATCATTATCTTCATCGATACCAAAATCTTCTACAATTTCTTTACCGAGACTACTCATCTCATCCACCAAATCATTCAACTCTTCTGCGAGTTCTGGTATAGTATCGAGTAGTTCTTTTAGTTCTTCTTTATCTAAATAGTCTTGTCCGATATCCTCAGGTGCCTCTAAAACTTTTTTCAAGACCTTTGATGTATCCAACTTACTCTTTTTATTTGCCATAATTTTACCCTAATAATCTATCCCATCATCGGGACCTTTTGGTTCATCTTTCCACCATTCGTATTGTTTATTTTGCCTGTTTTGTAAATTACTTTTGAAGTTCGTATCATATTGTTCTTCTGTCATAACTCGCCATAACTTATCAAAATCTTCATCTTTAGGCATTAGTTTTACACCTTTGAAATAAGTTTTCGCTCCATTCAATCCAACATTACTCGCAAGATTTACTGATGTCACTATATTATCATACTTGTCTACAAGTAGAAACTTCATTATTAGACTCCTATTCTAAAACATAATTGATTTCTTTTCTTTGTACCTCACCTTTACCATCTCTATAATAAACACTAACATTCATAGTGTCACCAACCATACTTTGTACAGGTGCCAACATATTACTTGTCACTCCCTCATCATCTGTTATAGATTTTTGATTTGATGTAGGTACAACATTATCACCTGGTAATATAATATAACTTGTATCAACAGAAACATATACCATATCATCTGTCAATCCTATTGTATGTATATATCCAAGTGTGTCACCTAACTCCCAAAATAAATTGGAACGAAAGGCTAAATTTTTATATTGAGCGGGTTCTCCATCATATAACAATGTCATTTCCATTCTATGTAGAGTTTGCCAGTTTGTACGACTCAATGTCAAATGGTAATACCCATTATCATCAATAGGTGCTCTACCATCAATAAATAGTTCAACTTCAAAATCAGAGTTTTTTTCGTACTCTGATATATGGACTTCACATTGGCAGTCCTCATCCCAAACATAATAACCACCGACAGGATCTAATTCACATCCAATCAGAAGTAGTAGTGATAAACTAAATCCGTTTACGATTACCTTTTTTATTATACTGAGGTTTCTCATTTTTCGTTCCTTTACTTTTTACCCAAGACTTTTTCTTTTTCTTTGGATGTTTTTTTGTGTTGGTTTTTATACTGAAACTCTCTTCTTCAAGTCGTTCTGCGAGTTCTTCGTAATTCATAAAACCATCATTATTACTCATTTTTTACTCCTATAAGTTACGAATAATATTATATAAAGTCAAGCCCTTTTTATTTTTAATTTTTCTACAACATCAAGAAACTCTGTCATAGTATATTTCTTACCCTTTTCATCAAGTATAATGTAGTTCTCCAACATTTCTGCGTGGTTATTCATCATATTATGTAGTGCCACCCATCCTTGTTCAGGATAAAAAGTACCCAAACTCTCTTCTCCTAATATGTTACTACTATACATCAGATTTTCTTTTGACTCAAATTTGTGCATCAAAAAGTATGTCATATTTTTATCTTACCCTTTAGTATATCCCAAAACATAATCCAATCTGATATTTTAGCCTTTATTGGATTATGAAAAGCTGCTGGTTCGTTCTTCTCATACAAATAATGTCCTGTCCAAGCAAATGGATAGATTATAAATGGTATGATTGGTAGTAACCAATAAAATCCACTATAAAACATATAACTAACAACAAATAGTGTGACCCATTGACCTATAAAATGTAGTCTACGATTCTTTCTATTTTTATGTAGTGATAGATAATCTTTGTAATAAGATTTTCTTATTGACATACAATCAAATCCTTTTCATATGTCTTCAAAGACTTTATTTCAAAGTTGAATATGTCTAATTCCATAGTACCTAACTCTGCACTTTCTTGTAGTATCTCTGATAAATTTACAATTATATCGAAACTCTGTTGTGTAACTTTACTACAATCGAATCTAATCACGATGTTATTTGTTGGATTAGTATGTTGTGTTCTAATTCTTTTACTCAAATCAAACTGAGTATTTGGTTGTTCATCCTCAATGTATTTGTTTACATAAATACCTTTATGTCCAACCCAATCACCATATATGTTATCACACCACGGCTCTAATTCTCTTAGAAATTCATAGTTACAATTCTCTACCACAAAACCAATATTATATTTTGGTGGAATGATAGGATGTAATTTTTCATCGTGTTTTACTAAGTGTCCCCATTTACGAACAAAATTTCTTGTACTTCTTTCATTCTGTTTCAACCACTCATCCGATTCTCTATTTCTCATAAAAACTTGTCCGTTTGGATTTCGTATGGCCCCATCTTTGAATCGTGAACCTCTACAAGTCATATGATATACAAATCCTTTCCAAGTTTGTATAAACTCGTAACCATTTAGTTTGAAACGATTGAATATATCAGAGTCTTCTTTTGATTGAGGAGCGTAGAGTGGGTCGTGTCCACCGATAGATTGAAAGTCCTCTTTATATATAGCCCAAGGTGCGAATATACCATTGGTTCTATCGTGATTCAATAAGAGAGGGCCATACTTGATTCCATCCCTTCCTGTCTGTAAATCTTCCACCGTTTTTAATAATTCCTCTTCTTTGAACTCTTCTGGTTCTATACCAAAGTCTAATAATATTTTCTCTGGCCCATCAGGATGTAGTGGTGGTTCTATTCTTGTGAATGATACTACTTTTCCCTTTTCTAATAGTCTATCAATTTCTTTATCTGAATTGGGTGTTAGATACATATCCGCGTGAAATATCATAACAATATCATTTGTTGCATATTCATTTATTAGTGTATCGTATAATATAGTATGTCCAAGTCTCTCAGGACCTTCATTGATATGAAGTTTTACATTCTCATCTTCTTTCATTATACTTTGAACCCATTCAACCGTACCATCCGTACTTGCATCACTCGCGATACAAATTTCATATGGTAGTGAAGAGTTCTTTCGTATACTTTCGTATGCCTGTTTTAGATATTTTAGATTATTTCTACTTGGTAGTATGTAACTTATTGATTTCATCGAATCTCCTATTCATTATATAAATATATACTTCTTCCCCAAAATGTTTATTAAAATTATATTTTGCCTGTTTTGATACAGAATTATAGAAGTGTTTATTGTCTCGTAACTTCTTTACAAGTTTTTTTGCTCCTAATAAGTCATCTGGTTCTACTGATGTTTCTGGAAAACATTTCCATTGTGTGTTGGTATGTTTATTTCCAACACAAGGTATTCCCCAATACGCACAATTCAAATAAAATGTACCACCTATTGTATTTGGATTCAAATGAACTGCGTACTTGAAGTCTCGTATTGATTTCATCCAACCAAACCAATCCATATAAGGTAAATGATTGACCTCTTCAAAATATTTTTCTTGTTCGTTCATCTTACCCATACTTGGTAACCAAATTGGTACTCCCAAATCTCTTGCAACTATAAAAGAATTCCAACCACCATACCATCTAACAAAATTACCACCTACCAATACTTTATCGTCTTTATCTTTATGTGGCAAGTCATCTAACAAATCTGTTATCATAAGTGTTGGGTTTATGAAAGTTGGTTTACCTAAAAGACCTTCATAGTATTTTGCATCTCTATCATTATGTGCAAATATAAAATCTGCAGAAGTCATATTATTTACCATATGAATTTGTTCTGCAAATGGTAGGTCTTGAAAATACCAACTTGGACCTTCTTGCATAAATCCAACTTTTTTACACATCCTTTTTATGTTATCCATTTTGAATGGTATGTAATTCTTTGGTATGATTACTATTCCAAAATCATATTCACCCATACCATCTTTATTCCAACCCTCTCCAACATCTTCTGATAATGGATAATGGTCAGCATCAAGTGCACAAAACCATGCAAATTCTGTTCTCATATTAGCGTGTTCACGAGTGACTTTACTCGTGAATCCCATCTCACTAAAAAATGCTACTTTATGTTTTGGTTTTTCTAAAGTCTTCATATGTTAGAAACCTCTTTTGATTGTGATATAAATTATTCAAATTACCCTTTGATAACACATTGAATTCTTTATACCAATTTGTTTGTCTTTTGAAATGTGATTGTTTGGTATCGTCCTCACCCTTTACATAAAATCGTTTGTTTGGATGATTTCTATTATGAACCTTTAGAATATTCTTCACAACATATTGTTTATACTGATTACCCATATGTAATCTCACACTCTCCAAGAATGCAGTATCATCACCATTCATAAAAACAGACTTTGGTATATTACAACCTGTCATCAATAATTGATTGGTCATTACCAATCCACTACCATCAAACTTTGGAAAATTCAAATCGTATACTGATAAATCACCATCTGTCTCTGAATTTATCTCATTCATTCTTTCGAGACTCATAGTATTTCTGATTGACGAATCTTCTGTAAGTGCTTTTGGGTCAGCCATTTCATAAAATGGACTATCAGTAAACTTTGGATGTTCTAATACTCTCCAACTATCATCCCACATCTTTCTTATGGCAAATGTCACAATGTATCTTGGTACTGGTGAGTTATCCATTATGTGGTCAAGTGTTGGTAACATTTCTTTTGGTAGTAAACAATCACTTTCACCCCATATCGTATAATCATATTTGAGTGAGTTTACAGATTTATAATTTAGGTCTCTACGATAGTCTGACATTGTGTATGGTGTTTCATCATCATCATAAACCTCATACTCAACAAGAAATCCCAATGATTCAAGTCTCGCAACTTGTCGTTTGAACCTAATTAAAAATTCGTGTTTCTTTACTTTATCAGTATCCATCTTTTCAAAATACTGACTCATATTATAAAATAAATCTATAGTTATATTTTCTTTATTAGTTATATAGTCCCATTGTACAAGAGAATCTATATACTCGGTTATCATATCAATTTCATAAAACATTATGTGACAACCTACAATGTATCTATATTTTATCTCCATAAGTAATTTGCCTTTGTTTGCATCAATATATTAGTATGATGTTTTTGTGGGTCATTGGGTATGGCATTGAAATGCCATATGTATCCTGGCCAATCTTCTGGTACTTCAAATCTTATTAGGTCTTGCATATTATATTCATATGGTAACCACATCATATCTACATTATGTTTTCTTGTCAAAAAGTTCAACATAGTTTGGTCTATACCACACCCAAGTCTTACCAACCCCATAATTTTTGCAAAGTTTTCTGTAAAACATTCTTGTGCCTTTTCAAAAAATTCAGTATGGTGTTTTGAAAATACCATCATACCAGAATTGAAATACCTTGAGTAATTTAGTATTGGTTCTTCAGGAAATAAATTGTTTCTCCAATTCAATATTGACCTCACCACCCATTCACACGAACCAAAGTTTCTAACCACACCAAATTTATCACCAACCACATCAAATATATTTGGTAAGTCTGGTGAGGGAATTGTATCTGAATCTACATACAAACATTTGTCCCATTCTTGTCCTGTAGCCTCCATCAACTGAGGAAAATACATTTTGTAAAAATTAGGTCTTATGTTTGGGTCATCAAATAGTGGTTCATTCAATACAAATAATTCTGTATCAGGTTTATCTTCTATCCAAGCCTTCCACACTTCTTGACTCAATTTGTAAGGTGTGTTTTTTGACCTATCGTCATTTTGTATATCAATCATAAAAACTACATTCATTTTACAGCTCCTATATAGTCTGGATAAAGATTTAGTAGTAACTCGTGTAACTCTTTCATCAAAATACCTCTTTCGTCTTTCTTTGACATACCTGAAATAGATAATATATAATTTTGTCTCAAGTATCCATCTGCTGCCTTATCCCATTCATATCGTTTGAAATGTGTTGCCTGATACCTAACATCCAATAAAGATAAGTCATATTTGATTCCCTCTGATTGAACTAACCAATTGAATACTACTTGGTCTGTACCTTTTCTAACAGAGTGATTTTGTTTCTCAAGTATTACTTCCATATTATCGTTGTAAAACTTCTCTAATTTTTTCAACATAGGTAACATTTTCTTCACATCATACAAGACATGCCCAGCAGCAAAGTATCTCGTGTGGTCATATTTTATATTATTGTAATTACATATGTCTTCATAACCAACAATACCATCATATGTCCACCCAAGATTTGCAAAGTCACGAGTACCCCAAAAGTCATTGTCGGGTTCTCTTTCGGTTCGTGTAAATATATTAGGACATTCTTTCAAATTTATCAATGTACTTGCATCAACTGAGTACACTTTTTCGTAATGAGAGTTCTCTGGTCTTTCAAGAAATTTTATTTGGTCAAACCATCGTGTCCAAGGTACTCTATGTTTATTTGTATTCGTATATGGTGGACTAACTTTTTCATAATGATATAAATCTATACCATCGTGTATCTCACAATACTTACTCCAATAATACTTTGATAACTCAATCCAATCTATGTTATCAAACCCGTATTTTTTTCTAATCATAGGGTCTGTTGGTACTATACCATTCAACCATACAAGATTTTTATTCTGCATATTGTCTGTCCTCTACTAAATCCATCATCACATAAGTAAAAATTTTATCATTATCTGTCTCACACCATTTAGTCCACAACTTACCTCTGTTTGCAAACTGATTGATATGTGTTTCTGAATATTCATATTTCTTTTCTTCTGATATTGTGTCGTGAGTGTGTTCAACATAAACATACCAATTTTCCCAACCGTGGTCTATGAGTGTTACACAATAATCTGGTACTTCTGAGTTTCCCCAAAATTGTTCATCTAATTTATGGTCCCAAGTAATTTCTGGCCTTAGAAAGTTTACTCCATCTGTCCAAAAAACTTCAAACGATTGAGGTGACTCAAATTGTAAACTTGGTACTCTCATTTTACTTTGTTTTCCGTGAACTCGTGAACCAATACAACCACATTTATCTTTTGACTCCATAACTTTTATATAAGTATCAATCCAATTCTCCTTATGTATTAAAAAATCGTCCTCAAGTATAACTACCCAATCGTGGTCATCTCTTTGATATGAAAGTCCTTTGTTTATTGCCACTGCAATATTTGCTGCAGGTTCTGACCTTTCTTTGATTACTTCTGGCTGTAATTCAAACTCATCATATACATCTTCAGGAAAATTACCATTTTTTACCACAATAAATTCACACTCGTGGTTTTTATTTTTATCCAATACCTCTTGTACTACATTAGATAACAACTTCAATCTTCTTGCAGTTGTGGGTATTACAAATAATACTTTACTCATATCCAAAATACTCCTGTAACTCTTGAGAGTATTCCCAAAAGTCTAATTTTTCTTTTTCATTCCATCTTTGGTGGTTTTCTATTTTCTTATTATACCTTCCACTTCCAATGTTTGTATTCTCATTACCTTTCAAAATCTGATTGGAATCAACTAATGGTTGTTCACACCATACTGATAACTCTTTCAAACTCTCTTCTGTTGAATCCTCGATTCTGTGTACTTTCCAACTATCTTCTGGTATCTCTGCCAAATAATTTAGTGCCCTTCTATTTCTTTCATTCCACATCCAAGATGCCTTTCCAATCAAAGACATATTGTCCCATCTGTCTCTAACCAAATCACCCTCTAATGGATAATGGTCTAACTCTACTCTCTCTGCCCATCCTCTATTTACGGCTGATGTAACAAAATCTCTACCATCTCTTACTAATAAAATAAACTTCACATCACCCTCAAAGAATTTATAGATTCCATCTACCAACCAAGTCATAGAATTATCTACATTCATAAATGATTCTTTATGTGGATGTAATTGTTCTAAGTCGTGATACATCAACTTTGAACTATAAAGTCTGTCTTCAAATCTTGGAAATGGATTACGAACTGCGGTATTCATCCTAACATATAATGGATGAAATCTCTCGAATGTTTTATACTCGTGAACTCCACCAAAGGCTTTTGCAAACCCTCGTGTACCACATCTTCCTGTTCCAACTACTATAGTTTTTTTCATTTTGCTGTCCTCCAATGTAAAACTCCCTTACCACCTGGTCCACCTTTTTCTTCATAGATTCCATAACCCAACTTACAAATACTATCAGTAAAATCCACCTCACTAAATGCGGCTTGAACTTTTCTATTGTATGATGAAGTTACATCCTCAGTATATTGTGGTAAAAACTCAAGGGCTCTTTCTACCATTTGTGGTCTGGTCAATCCTGTTACTTGAATTTTATCACCATACCCATTGTGAATAAATCCACCCTCAACTTTTGACCAATTCAATTGTCCCCACTTATCACAAACCTCACCCAAGATTTTAGTTGAAGACATTCCTGTACCATTATGTGCAGAACAAGTACCTATTCTTTTGAATGGGTCTCTTTTATTCACTCCAATTGATGCAAAAAATCCTATTTCATTATTCTTTTCCATTGTCATAATCGAATTTGATATTACATTTTCATCCCACCCATACTTTGAAACCTGGTCATCTTCGTAGAATATAAAATAATCATATCCATTATCTCTTTCTTGTCTAAATACATAATCAAACAATCCATACGACCAACCACCTAAATTATTATTTCTTCGTACAAAGGTGATAAATTGATTTCTATCAGATTCTTTTTTCAAATAACCCAAACATTTCTTATCAGAATCCTCTGTATAGTTTACTCCCAAGAACACTTGTATGTTTTTATTTGATATAGAATTGGCATACTTCATAACATTTTGACACATATCAAATAATTTAGTATTATTATTTGGATTGTCTCGTGAACCACCTACAACTGCTCTTGTTTTCAAGAAAAGTGAAATAACAATTGATACTTTCCTATCTCCTAACTGACTCATATTTTTCTCACTACATCCTCTATGTACTGAAACACATCATCGTTGTAATGTGGTGCAGCCCCTACAAAAAATATTCTATCCAAGACCTCATTTGAATTTGGATATAATTTGTAATCATCCAAATGTGAGTAACCAGAATGTATCAAAATATTACCCGCAAAATAGTTACGAGTCTGTATTTTATGTTCTTCAAGGTGACTAACAATCTTATCTTTTTGTTCCTTGTCCTTACAAATTATTGGTGTACCAAACCACGAAGTATCGGCTTGGTCTAACTGAATTGGTACTTTTATATCAAGATTATCTTCAAATATTTTAGAAACTCTTTCTCTTGACTCTCTTCTTTTTTCTTCAATGAAATCAAACTTCTTCAATTGTTCGAGTCCAAGTGCACCTTGTAAGTCTAATGGTTTTAGATTGTATCCCATATTGGTAAAAATATATTTGTGGTCTACTATACCATCATACATTGGTTCTAACCACTTATCAAATCTGTTACCACAAGTTCCACAAGCAAGTAAATTAGCACTACCAACACAATAACAATCTCTTCCCCACCAAGAAAAACTTCTCACCATAGAAATCAAATCCTCATCTGTTGATGAAATCATACCACCCTCACCACAAGTAATGTGATGTGCTGGATAGAAAGAACAAGAAGATACTTTTGCCATTTCTGTTAGATATTTACCATTCCATAATGTACCAAGTGAATCACACCCATCTAAAATTAGTTCTAAGTTATATTTCTTACATAAGTAATCTAAGAAATCCATATTACAAGGATTACCTAATACTGGTGATAAAAATATACCTCGTGTTTTACTTGTTATCTTTTTCTCTATTAGTTTTACATCAAAATTCAATGTGTCGAATTCGATGTCCACAAATATTGGTGTCATATTATTCTGAACAATAGGTGCAATGGTAGTTGGAAATCCAACTGGTGATACAATTATCTCATCACCATCATTCCATTTCAAATGTTTCTTTATTCCTGCAATCATAACAAGATTTGCAGAACTACCACTATTGACCATAACTGAGTTTCCACACTTGAATCTTTTTGAGAATTTCTTTTCAAATTTATATACATTTTCACCTGAACTCAACCATTTACCAGTCAAAAATGAAACAACACCAGCCTTCAACTCATCAGAATCCCAATAAGGACCTGAATAGTATATTGGAGTCTCACCAGGAACTATATCTGAGGTATTGTACGAGTACCTCAATACACTCTTATCTGATTCAATCTCATCAATGAGATTCTTTATTTTGTCTACTACACTCATTCTATATCCTCTGAAAATACTTCTACACATAATACATTTGTATCATTTATCATTACTATTCTACCATCCTTTAGTTCTAATTTAGTCATTTGACCTTGTTTTATTTTGGATGTCGATACACCCTCAAATGTTCTTTTCACTCCGCCAACAAAGTGAATTATCTGTGTTACATACTCACCTTTTGATTTTAGTGATGATTGTAAATCTCTCATTCTTCTTCTTTCTTAGTTTCTATTTGAAAATCAGACTTGAGCCATTCTTTAAATTCATCTATCATTTCATCTACAGGAATATTTTCCATCTCATTTCTTTTATACTTATCAAAAAAATGTATCTGATGTAAGTCTTGTGTTATATCTCTCATCCACTCGAATTGTTGTCTCCAAACATCGTTTTTATTGTGTTGAACAAACATAGGTTTTCTATACTTCATAAAATAATTTAGAGTACAAGCACCAGTTGAACCCCAAATTGACATATCTGTTAGTTCAAGAACTGCCATCTGATATCCTAAAATTGTTTTTTCGGCCATACAATCTATCAAGGGTGCTGGAACATCGTTTTTTACAATCATTTGATTTATATGTGGATACTTTTTTACCACTTCTTCATCAAGTTCTAAGAACCCTGCAGAACCTTCTATTACAAAATTTAGAATATTTACACCAAACTCATCAAGTCTTATCATAAACTCTTCCCAAAGTTTTGGACTCCAACTCTCAAAGTCTAATTCACCTTGTCGATATCTTTGTTTTGCAAATATTGATATCAAAGGTTTTCTTTCTTTTTTATGTATATAATTTTGAATCATATCTTTTACTATGTTCAACTCTTTTAGTGGTGGTGTATAATATTCAATAATACCTGCAGGTCTTTCCATATATCTTTTATCTTTTATGTACTCACTCGGACTATATTTGTAAACCTCTCCATACTCTCCACACTTATTACAAATATGATTATAAAAATCTTGTATTGGTTTAGGTATTTCTGCCATCATAACATTTTTATTATCACTTCTTCTAGCCCAAGTGTCTCTCATCTCAGGAATTTTAATCTCTTTACCGTGTTCGTCACCAAAATTATGTGGTATTGGAATGTAGTAGTCACAAAAATCTCTATACAATGGCTGACTACCCAATTCACCTACCACCACAACTACCATCTTCATATCATCGTCACTTGAATATTTATCTACTTGTAATCTACACTCAGGAATCCACCAATTAGTTTCATAACTAAACTCACCACACCAAGGCCCTAATACTAAAAACTCCACCTTACCTTTATAGTCACCATCCTTGAATAAACTTTTTATTTCTTCAAGCATTCTTATACTCCTGTACCTTTTCGACTATGTATTCTATATCATTGTCTTGTAATTTATGGTGAAATGGAATTGATAATGTGGTCTCTCCGTGATTATTTACTCTCGGTATGTTGTGGTATCTAAGATGCCAATCCCATTCATAGTGATTATATAATTCTATTTGATGAATTGGTTTATAATGTACACCTGTAATTATACCTTGTTCCTTGAACCATTTCATTGCATCTTGATTGTTATCAACTCGTATTCTATAAAGATGTCTACTTGTATTTTTCAACC
>MDTA01064086.1_pt1 | contig 15601 bp, 13 predicted proteins | sample 811151 | NCBI WGS metagenome assembly MDTA01 (sample SAMN05326648, study PRJNA326480) | marine metagenome | isolation source: seawater | place: Indian Ocean: South | collected 2010 | reverse complement strand
AGTTATATGGAATTTAATTACATGATTTTACAATCTTTCGATTTTTATCAACTATTTAAAAATAAAAATTGTATTTTGCAAATTGGTGGATCTGATCAGTGGGGCAATATTGTAAACGGGGTTGAATTAATTAGAAGGATGTTAAAAAAAGAGTCTTTCGGTTTAACTACGCCCTTGATAACACAGGCTTCAGGAGCAAAAATGGGAAAAACTGAAAAAGGTGCAATATGGCTTAATGAAAATTTATTTTCTTCTTATGATTACTGGCAGTTTTGGAGAAACACTGATGATAAAGATGTAAAAAAATTTTTGAAGTTTTTTACAGAATTAAAGCCCGATCATATTGACCAAATTTATTTAAAGGAAAAAAATATAAATAATCTTAAAATTATATTAGCTAATGAAGCTACAAAAATTTTACATGGTGAAACAGCTTCAAAAAAGGCTGCATTAACTGCTAAAAAAACTTTTGAGGCTGGAGGAATTGGTGAAGATTTACCTGAAATTAAAATTGATTTAAGTGAAATTACAAAAGGAATTAGTGTGGTAGATTTTCTTTCAAAAAATAAAATTTTATCCTCTAAAAGTGAGGCTAGAAGAGCGATCAATAACAAAGGTTTAAAAATTAATGATTTATTAGTAAGTGATGCTAATAGTCTTATCAATGCTTCAGACTTTAATAATGGTATCTTAAAAATCTCTTTTGGTAAAAAAAAACATTATCTAGTAAAGATCAATTAGGATTTTTTCTTTTATCAATAATTTTCTGAATAAATCTCGGGGTGATAGTTCTAATTGGATTAATTGTAGTTTTTATTGCTCCTGGTGGACCTTTCATTTTAAAACTTATTCCAAATAAACCCTCACCAACTTCTTTAGGAATTACAATATTGCCTATGACAGGAATTTTTGAGATCATCTTATTTAAGGTTTTTGCTGGAACAAGAGTACCCCTCAAACTTGTGATTTTTGAATTTTGATAACCCTCTAATAAAACTGACATGCTTGGGCCAATAGCCAAAATTTCCTCAAGTTTTATATCATCTTTATTTTGCTCCATATTTATTTCCAAAACATCAAATGATAAACCTTCGCCTTCAGCAAGATCAGCTAAACCACTTAAATCTGCCAATGAAAGTAATTTAACCATACCAGGTGCATTAATTACTTTAAATTTTTCAATCTTTAATTTTGAATTTGATATTTCACCATCAATTATTGAAGAAAAAAAAATTTTTCCACCTGTTAGTCCATTAAAAAAACTATATTCTGTTAGTAAAGGTCTTGTTACATCAGAATAAATTTCAAGATATTTTTTTTTATCATTTTTATTTTTTTTCATAGATATATCTATAAAATTTCCACCACCAAAGTCACCTTTTGAAATAATTTTAACAAATTTCCCCTTTTCAATTCTCCCAATTAAACTGAAATCCTTCAATTTTTCTTTCATTGGAGCATCAATTTTTGATAAATTAATTGTTATATCTTTGTTTAGATTAGATAAAAAATTGTTATCAGATTTTTGATTAAGAAATTTTGGTATATTTTTAGCATCCAATTGATTACCTTTAATTTCTAAAGTTTTTCCAAAATTTATTAAAAAATCATTATTTTTTTTTCCATTATTAAAGGTTTCAACTGAAATTTTTTTTAAGGAGATAAATTTATCATTTTTGAATTTTATATCCTCAATAATAATAGAGTTTTTTCCTTCAGATAAATTTAATTTATTAATTTTAGTTTTATTTTGTTTTTTTTCTAAATTTAATAAGACCTTTAGTATATTATTTTTTTTCTTATGATAATTAATTAATTCTATTTCAAAAGGTTTATCGTAATCAAAACTCATTTTTAAATTAGTCAATTTTTTATTACTTTTATTTTCTAAATTAAATTTTTGAAAATTTCCATTATTGAGAGAGTAAGTCCCTGAGAGAGATATATTTTTTTTACCAGAACTTAAAGTTGAGTTTATTTTTGAATTTTTTATATTAAAATTAACTATGTCTTTTTTTAAAATGAAGTTTTTTAATGGTTTCTTAAATTCAAATCTTGCTCTAGATATATCACCATTTATTTTATGATTATAATCTTTAAGTTTGTACGTTTGATCAAATACTATTTTAATATTATTAGCTAAGTTAGCTTCCATAGATGAAATGTCATCACCGTAAATTAATTTTTTTGTAAGTTTTGAATACGAATTTTTATCTTTATTATATTTTATTAAGCCCTTAAAATTTGTTTCAATATGTATGTCTGAAGCAAGTTCTACCTTAAGATCTCCCTCTTTTATTTCGATAAAATGTGAATTGCTAGAAAAATTTGATATTAAAATATCGGATTTGTCAGCAAAAAAATTAAAATTAGTTTTTTCCAGTATAATACCATCAATTATTTTAGCTTTCAAACCAGTAACTGTGCCTTTTGCAATAAAATTATCAATTAAGTCTTTATTTTTTGAAAAAAATTCTATTTCAGTTTTTATTTTTCCATCAGTGATGTTGTTATTTATAAAACTTTTTAGATTTGAAGGTTTAAAAGAGACAGAAATTTTTTTTAATTGAGAAATTTCTAGTTCGTTTAAAATTAAATTGATTTTTTTAATTTTTGTGTCTGATTTAAAAAGTGAAAAAAAATCAGTATAAACCCTTAAATTTTTTACTGGTATTTCTATTGTTCTATAATCAATTTTTGGATTTTTTGTTTCTAAGAATAAACTTAGCTTTTTTATATCCAGCTTAAATCTTATAGTTGATAGCTCTAATTTAATATTTTGGTTACTTTGATTAATTTTCTTTGTAATAAGATTATTAAATTTGTTTGTTTCAATGCCATAGATAGAAAGAGTTAAAATTAATGAGAATATTAATAAAAAGAATGATGAACTTAAAATAACAAAGAATTTTCTCATTATCTACTTTTTATTCCTTCCTCTATAAATTGATCAATATTACCATCTAAAACACTTGAAGGATTTGAGTTCTCTGTTTTATTCCTTAAGTCTTTGACTAGTTGATATGGTTGTAGTACGTATGATCTTATTTGATGTCCCCAACCAATATCTGTTTTATTATTTAGCTCCTTTTGACTTTCTTCCTCTCTTTTTTGCAGCTCGTGTTCATACAATCTAGCTTTAAGCATTTTATAACAAGTCTCTTTATTTTTATGTTGAGATCTCTCGTTTTGGCATTGCACTACTATTTTGGTTGGTAAGTGTGTTATTCTTACGGCGCTATCTGTGGTGTTAACATGTTGACCTCCTGCACCGCTTGATCTGTATGTGTCTATTCTTAAATCTTTTTCATCAATTTTTATATCTATTTCCTCCTCCACCGCAGGATATACCCATACACTAGCAAAACTCGTATGTCTTCTAGCGCCACTGTCAAATGGAGAAATTCTTACTAGCCTATGGACACCGGACTCTGCTTTCATCAATCCATAAAGATACTGTCCATCAACTTTTAAAGTTGAGGATTTTATTCCAGCTTCATCTCCTTTATGTTCGCTTATAATTTCATACTTAAATTTTTTTTTATCGAACCACCTCATATACATTCTTCTTAACATTTCAGCCCAGTCTTGGCTTTCAGTGCCGCCTGCCCCAGCATGAATTTCTAAATATATATTTAATTCATCATTTTCATTAGAAAGAAAACATTTTATCTCATTTTTTTTGATCTTTTTAAAAATTTGATTAGCTTTAATACTACAATCATTAATTACCTCCTCATTTTTTTCTTGATTGGCTAATGCAAATAGCTCCTTAAGATTTTTTATCTCGATTTCTGTTTGGTTATAGGAATTTAAAATCTCTTCAAAAAATTTTTTTTGTTTAATTTTTTTTTTAGCTTGCAAGCTATCCTTCCAAAAATCTTTTTGTAAGGAAGTTTTTTCTATAGCAACTATTTGTTTTGATACCTCATATTTATCAAAGATACCCCCTGATATTTTTAAGAGTTTTTTCTGAATTTACGATTATGTTTTCAAAATTTTCCATTAGTAAAATTGTCTAAATTTTATAAGTTTATCACTATCATTTATTGAAATTAACTTATTTTTGTTAATGTTGTTAATATCTTTTATCTTTAAAGCTTCAACAATTGTCTTTTTATCATCTTGTGAAGATTTTAGACCAGTATCGTAATTAATTGAAGTTAGAAAGATATTCTCAGGTATTACAAATTCTTTAAAATCTTCTTTAAATAGTGTGTTCTCAACAAAATCTTTAAAGACTGGTAGTGCAGCTTTAGATCCTGTTTCAAACTTTCCTAAAGTTTTAGGATTATCAAAACCAATATAAACTCCGATTACTAAATTCGAGGAAAATCCAATAAACCAAGCATCATAATTATCATTTGTTGTTCCAGTTTTTCCAGCTAGAGGCACCTTAAGTGTTTTTAATTTTTTAGCAGTTCCTCTTTCTACAGCGCCACTTAGAATAGAGACCATTTGATATGCAGTTTCTTGACTGAATACTTGTTCATGAGAATTTTTTATTATCGGAAAAACATAGTCTTCATTGATAAATTTATCACATCCTTGACATTCTCTATTTTTAACTTGGAAGATGGTTTTTCCCCTTCTGTCCTGTATTCTTGAAATTAAATTTGGAGATATTTTTTTTCCTCCATTGACAAACGAAGCATACGCAGACGTTAAATTAATTAAAGTTGTCTCTGCTGCTCCTAGTGAAACAGATAATAATTCGGGTATCTCGTCATAAATATCTAATTTTTTTGATAGATCTAAAATTTTATTTAATCCTAACATTTTTGCTATTCTTACTGTCATTAGATTTCTTGAATATTCTATCCCTTTTCTCAAAGTTGTTGGTCCATAAAATTTTTTACCATAATTTTCTGGTTTCCAGTTTTTTAAACCTTGACCTTGGCTTTCCACAAAAGGAGCATCTAAAATTATAGAATTGGGTGCAAAACCATTCTCTAAAGCTGCAGCATAAACGATAGGTTTAAATGCCGAACCAGGCTGTCTTTTAGCTTGGGTGACTCTATTAAACTCGCTTGATTTAAAATTAAATCCACCAACTAGAGCTTTGACATTGCCGCTGTAAGGATCCAAAACTACTATTCCTCCATTAACTTTTGGGTATTGTCTTAAAGTCCAAACATTTTTCTCTTTTTTTACAAAAATTATATCACCAATTTTAAACTTGTCTTTTACTGTTTTATTTTTTGAAATTGCCCATTTAAAATTATCAAATTTTAAAATTCCTTCTTTTTTATTTTTATTTTCTAAGGTTTTGAATTTAACTTCATTTTCAGTAATAGAGATTATTTCTACCATTTTCCAATTTAGAGTTGGGTCTAGTTTAAATTGGTCAATTTTATTTTTCCAACTTTTATCTCTAAGTTTATTAGTTATTGGACCTCTCCAACCATGTCTTCTATCATACTCCTCAATACCCTTTCGTAATGATTTTATTGCTTGAGTTTGATAATTAATATTTAAAGGTGTTCTGATGCTAAGGCCCTGAGAATAAAGTTTTTCGAATCCGTAGTTTTCGTTGACCGAGCGTCTAACTTCCTCTGTATAAGAATTAGCTTCATTTACTATTTCAATTTTTCTTCTTTTTAAATTTAACTTTGATTTCTTTAAATTAGTAAACTGCTTTTTTGTAATAAACGCATTATCTTTTAAATTTTGAAGAACTAAATTTCTCCTAAATTTAGCAATATCTGGGTACTTGTAAGGATTATACTTACTTGGGGCTTTTGGTAATGCAGCCAACAAAGCCGCATCTTGATAATTAAGTTCTTTAATTGATTTGTCAAAATATTCTAAGCTTGCGGCAGCAATACCATAAGTTCCTTGGCCTAAATAAATTTGATTTAAATATAATTCCAAAATTCTTTCTTTAGAATAAGCCCTCTCAATTCTAAAAGCTAATATGGCTTCTTTTACTTTACGTTTTAAAGATACTTCATTTGTTAATAAAAAGTTTTTAGCCACTTGTTGTGTGATAGTAGATGCGCCCTCCAAACGTTTATCTTGATAAATATTTTTCAGATTATTAATAATGGCTCTTAAAATTCCCTGAGCATCTACTCCTGGGTGGCTAAAGAAGTTCTTGTCCTCTGCAGATAAAAAAGAGTTTACTATTACTTCTGGTATAGAATCATAAGGAACAAATAACCTCTTTTGTAGAGCGTATTCAGCTATTAACTTACCATCATCAGAATAAACCCTACTAGAAATCGGAGGTTGATAGTTTGATAACTTTTTATAATCGGGTAGACCTATCGAAAAATACCAAAAAGTAGAAAAAGTAAAAAATATTAAAAATATAAAAAAAATAAGTGCTATTTTTACTGTAAAATTAAGATATTTAAACATTTGTTAATTTATCATTAAAAAATTTGACTTTCTTTAGGCATTATTGCTTTTTTTAATAAGTGTAATTATTGATAAAATCGTATAAAATAACAATATGACAAGTTTAATATTCACAGATTTCAAAAAAATAAAAGGAATTCATTTAAAATGGAAAAAAATTTATATATTGATGCCTCGCATCCAAATCAAACTCGTATCGTTCTTAAATCAAATAATTCAATTGAGGAGTACGAATTTGAGGACAAAAATAATTTAAATTTTAAGAATAATATTTATTTGGGAACAATAAGTAGAGTTGAGCCCTCTTTACAAGCCGCTTTTGTTAACTTTGGTCGAGAAAGACATGGTTTTTTAGCATTTAATGATATTCAGTCAGATTATTACCAAATACCTTCGGAGGATAAAGAAAAACTTAAAATTGTTGAAGAAAAAATAAGGGAAAATTTAAAAAATAATGTAATTCAATCACCTAATGATAGTTCTTCAACACAGCCCAATAATGAGGAGTTAAATGGTGAAAATAATAAATCTTTAAATAACTCTGAGGTAATAAAAAATAATGAAGTTGAAAAAAAGGAGTATAGAGAAGAGGTTAGAACTTCTTTTGGAATTAAAAGATATAAGATTCAAGAAGTTATCAAGCCGGGTCAAGTAGTATTGATACAAGTTATAAAAGAAGAAAGAGGGCAAAAAGGGGCTGCTTTAACTACTTTTATTTCTCTGGCTGGAAAATACATGGTCTTAATGCCGAACACTCCCAAGGGCGGTGGAATTTCAAGAAAAATTTTCAACTCTAATGATCGTCAAAAAATCAGAAATATTTTAAATGACATTGATATTCCTAAAAGTATGGGCGTAATAGTCAGAACAGCAGGGGCAAATAAAACAAAAAACGAAATTGAAAAAGATTTTAAAAATACTTTAAAAACATGGGAGCAAATTAGAGACAAAGCTTTAGTTTCAAATGCACCCTCATTAGTCTACGAAGAGGGGGATATTATTAAAAGAACTATACGAGATACGTATGATAATGAAACAAAAAATGTGTACATAGAAGGAAACGAAGCCTACCAAAAAGCTAAAAAATTCATGAAAGAATTAATGCCTAAAAATGTAAAAAATATAAAAAAATACCGTGGTAAAATTCCACTTTTTCATGACGCTAATATTGAAAAACAGCTCAATAATATATTTGAACCCACTGTAAAGTTAAAGTCAGGTGGATACATTGTAATAAATCCAACTGAGGCTCTGGTAGCCATAGACATAAACTCTGGGCAGTCAACTAAACAGATAAATATTGAGAAAACTGCATTAAATACCAATTTAGAGGCTGCAGAGGAAATAGCTCATCAAATTAAATTGAGAGACCTTTCAGGTTTAATAGTTGTAGATTTCATCGATATGATTAACTTTTATAATCGAAGGTTGGTAGAAAAAAAGATGAAAGAAAGTATTCGAAAAGATAGAGCTAGAATCCAGCTTGGACGTATAAGTAATTTTGGATTGTTAGAAATGACTCGACAGAGACTACGTGAAGGTTCTATTAAATGGGAAACACAGTTATCAATAGGATCTTTTTCCCAAAAAGTTTTAAAAAAAATTCAACACTTAGCCTTTACTGATAAAGTTAAAATTGTAAAATCTTATGTTCCTGAAAAAGTAAAATTATTTATTGAAAGTAATTTAATTGATGAATTAAAATACTTTCAAAAAAAATATACTTACAAAATAGAAGTTTTAGCTGATAAAGGAATGATAATTCCAGAATATAAAATAGATTTATTTAATAGATCAAAAAAGATAATTAATACCATTGAAAATATAGAAAAAATTGAAGATTTTAAGTATAAATCGAAAATTGAATTTGAGCAAAAGAAAGACTCAAAAAAATTAAAGAAAGATATTAAAAAAGTAAAATCTAAAAAAAATTTAAGAACTTTATGGGTAAGAAGAAAAAAGAAAAATTAAATTGTTCCCTTTTTTGGTGAACTTGGTATAGCAAAATAATTTTTTTTCATTCTTTTAGCTAGATAAGCGTTTCTTCCTGAGATTACCGCTTCTCTAAAAGACTTCGCCATCAATATTGGATTTTTTGCTTTTGCTATAGCGCTATTAATTAATACGGCATCACAGCCCATCTCCATCGCAATAGTGGCATCTGACGCTGTTCCTATACCGGCATCAATAATAACGGGGATTTTTGATTGTTTAATAATTAAAGAAATATTAATTTTATTTTGTATGCCTAAACCCGAGCCTATAGGTGAAGCTAACGGCATAATTGATGTTGCTCCACTGTCTTCTAATTTTTTTGCAAATAACGGATCATCGGTACAATAAACCATAACTTTGAAACCCTCCTTAACAAGAATTTTAGTTGATTTTAAAGTTTCTATCATATTTGGATAGAGAGTCCTTTTATCTCCAAGAACTTCTAATTTTACAAGTTTCCAACCCCCCATTTCTCTTGCAAGTCTTAAAGTTCTCAATGCCTCTTCTGAATTAAAACAACCGGCCGTATTAGGTAAGTATATAATTTTTTTTGGGTTTAGATAATCAGTCAATATTGGTTTTCTTTTATCAATAATGTTTATCCTCCTGACTGCCACTGTCACCATTTCAGCACCTGAAGCTTTGATAGCCTTAGCTGTTTCTAAAAAACTTTTGTACTTTCCAGTGCCTACAATTAATCTAGACTTTAAAATTTTTGAACCTATCTTTAAATTATCTTTTTTCAATTTAACCACCGCCAATAAAATGAACTATTTCTAATTTATCATTGTTCTTTAAATTTTTTTTTTTATATTCATTTTTTTGTAAAATGCTCCCATTGTGCTCAACAGCAATTTTTTTGTTTGTTAATTTATATTTTTTAAGTAAATCAAATACAGAAAAATTCGATTTAATTGTGATTTTTTTTCCATTTAATTGTATTTTTGCCATAATTAAGATAATCAATTTTACTAAATTAAATTGATGAAAAAAATTATAGTTCTTAACGGTCCAAATCTCAACCTTTTAGGTGAAAGAGAAAAAAACCAATATGGAAATACTACCCTTAAAGGTATTGAAAATATGTGTATAGAATTCACTAAGAAAAATAATTTAAAGCTTACTTTTACTCAATCGAATATTGAAGGAGAGTTAGTTGAAAAAATTCAAAATTCTAGAAATAATCAGGATGGATTAATAATAAATGCTGGGGGCTATACGCATACTTCTGTAGCAATTCACGATGCTTTAAAAATATTAAAAATTCCAATAATTGAATTGCATATAAGCAATATTTATAATAGAGAAGATTTTAGACATAAATCTTTAATCAGTAATGTTGCTAAAGGTGTAATTTGTGGATTTGGGGCTGATGGATATTTAATGGCACTAGAGGCAATTACTAAAATGATGAAAAATGAAAATTGATAAAAAACTTATAAAAGAACTTGTAGATAACCTAAAGGAATTTAATCTTTCAGAATTAGAATATCAAGAAGGTCAGACAAGAATTAAAGTTTCAAAAGTTGCTCGAATGGTAGATCAGTCAAAAACCGGAGCTGTGGTATCACCGAATAAAGCTGTTTTAAACACTGTGGACGGAAACGATGGAATAAGAGTAAAGTCTCCAATAATTGGTACCGCCTACCTTGCGCCTGAACCTGGAGCTAAAAAATTTGTTAATATTGGTGACAAGGTTAAAAAAGGTCAAACAGTCATGATTGTAGAAGCAATGAAAACAATGAATCATGTGCCTTCATCTAGTGACGGAAAAGTCAAAAAAATACTTGTTGCAGATGGTCAGCCAGTTGAGTTTGGTCAAACGTTAGTCGTTTTAGAATAATTTAAATGTTTAAAAAGGTATTAATAGCTAACAGAGGTGAGATAGCTGTTAGAATAATTAGAGCGTGTAAAGAATGGGGAATCGGTACTGTTGCGGTTCACTCTGACGTGGACTCCGAATCTATGCATGTAAGATTAGCTGACGAGAGTGTTTGTATTGGATCACATCAACCTCAAAACAGTTACTTAAATATTTCTTCAATAATGTCAGCGGTCGATCTTACTGGAGCAGAGGCAATACACCCAGGTTATGGATTTTTATCAGAAAACGCAAAGTTTTCTGAAATCGTAAAAAAACATGGGATTAAATTTATCGGTCCTAGTGCAGACATCATATCTAAAATGGGAGATAAAATTGAAGCAAAAAAAATTGCTAAAAAATATGGGCTTCCAGTTATAGAGGGATCAGACGGAGCAGTTCGATCTTTTTCAGAGGCTAAATCTATATGTAAAAATATCGGTTATCCAGTTTTGATCAAGGCTGCAGGAGGTGGAGGTGGAAAAGGAATGAAAGTAGTTAAAGAGGAAAAACAATTAGAAAATTTATTTCTAACTGCAAAAAATGAAGCACAAAAATTTTTTGGAAATGATGAGCTTTATATTGAAAAATACTTTCAAAAACCAAGACATATAGAAGTTCAAGTTATGTCAGGTAAAAATAGAACTGTTCACCTAGGAGAGAGAGATTGTTCAGTACAAAGAAGACACCAGAAATTAATTGAGGAAACCCCTAGTCCTGTCATTACTGAAGAGCAAAGAAATAGTCTTTTAGAAAAAACTGTTAAAATGGTGGAACAAATTAATTATGAAGGAGCTGGAACTGTGGAGTTTATTTATGAAAATGGTAATTTTTACTTTCTTGAGATGAACACAAGAGTTCAAGTAGAACACCCCGTAACTGAAGTTCAGACTGGTATAGATATAGTAAAAGAACAGTTATGGATAGCACACACTGGAGATACAGCCTTGAAACAATCAGACATCAATCCCAGAGGTCACTCGATCGAATGTAGAATAAATGCTGAGAACCCAGCCTTAGACTTTCAACCTAGTCCAGGGACTATTACTGTATGTCATCAACCATCTGGATTTAGAACACGAGTTGATGGCTCAATTTTTCAAGGTTGTAAAATAACACCTTATTACGATAGCTTAATTGCAAAAGTTATTTGTAAAGGAAGAAATAGAAAAGAAGCAATACAAAGAACTATTCGATCTTTAGATGAATTTGTTTTAGAGGGAATAAATACAACAATCGATTTACATAAGAAAATATTAAAACACGAGAAATTTGTTAATTCTGATTTCGATACTAATTGGCTTAGTAAAGAAAAATTTTATTAGATCTTATTACAATTGATCAATTGTAAGTCATAAATTGCATGATCAAAAGGGGTTAAGCTTGGTTCTGAGGCAAAAGTCCAACCATTAAATATAAATACTTTCTCATTTTCGCTTTTACTTAAATCTTTTACCTGCATATAAGCTACATCATTTTCACTATTATTTTCTTTTACTTTTCCGCATTTTAAAATTTTTATTTCTAAGGGTCCAAATTTTCTTACTTCGTTTAAATTAACGGTAATTCTTTCAGATTTAGCTGTAATTTTATCTAGACCAATCAAAATTGCATGAGATGAATTAGTGCCCAAAACTTTTTTTTCTTTTTTTTTTAGATTTTTTTTGACAATAATCTTATCATTTTTTTCGTTAGTTTCCTCAAAACTTGGCTTGATTTTATCAAGATTTACTAAAGGTGTTGATGTAATTTTTTCCTCAGCAAACAAAACTGATGGAAAGAAAAATACTAAAAAAACTAAAATTGTTTTGATATTATTTCCAGGTTTCATATTTTTTTTTGATCTTTTTCTTAATTTTTGTAGGATTATAGCTATTTTTTGTGCCGGACTTATTTGACTCATGCTCTTTTTGCCATGAATATTTCTTATTGTCATTTTCGTCAGGAATTTTATCAGTTGTATGATGCATCCATAAAAACCAATCAGATGTTATTTTAGTAGCCTCTACGTTTTCTGAATAAATTACCCACCTTTCGTTATTTTTATTTTTGTAATATTTATTTCCAAAATAGTCTTTGCCAACATAGGTTCCAGTAAACAAAGTTTTTAAGAAAGTCCCAAATGTTTGTCTGTTCCACCAAGTAAAAAATACTTTTAAATTCATTTTAGAAATTACAAATCCACACAATTCAAAATTGTATTATTATAAGATAGACACTTACATTATTTAATATATATCTTCAACATACTAGATTCCTTATTAATATGAAAAAATATATCGTAGAAACTTACTATACCTGTACCTTTAAAACGGTTCATACACTTGATGATTTAAATGACAATGAATTATCAAAAATTGACAATAGGACTGATGGAAATGTTGAAGTGATAGAAGTCAAATTAAATAATCGTAAAACAAAAAAAATTGGTGGGGAAAAAGTTGACAAAAGTAAAAAAATTAAAGTTGATAGCTCTTTATCCGAAAACCTAAGCAAAAAAATTACAAAAACTAAAGAGAGTATTATTGAAAATTCAAAAAGTTTCAAATCTAAAAATAATGCCCGTTTTAAAATGCCTGATCGTAGAAAAGGCTATATACAAAAGGCTCAGATCGGGGATCACAAAGTTTATCTTCATACCGGAGAATATGACGATGGTAAGATAGGAGAAATATTTATTGATACTAATAAAGAAGGAGAATTAGTAAAAGCTATGATGAATAATTTTGCGATAGCAATTTCTCTTGGTCTCCAATATGGGGTTCCCTTAGAAGAATATGTTGATGCATTCATTGATACAAAATTTGAACCTTCAGGAAATGTGATTGGAAACGACAGAATACTCAGTGCTTCATCTATATTGGATTATGTTTTTAGAGAATTAGCAATTTCATATTTAGGAAAAGAAGAGCTAGCCCACACCCCATCGATTGCTGTATCAAAAAATTTGCCTCAAGAGAGCACTGATGAAAAATTTATCAAAATCGTTAAAAATATTACATCTAAAGGTTTTGTCAGAAGCAATTTTGAGGAAAAACTAGTAGATCTTTCAGACGTAAGAATTAACCTAAAAACAAAAAATTAATTTTCTAAATCTATTTTAATTTTAAGCTCCTTTAATTGACTCGTGCTTATCTCTGAAGGAGCTTGCATCATTAAATCCTGCGCATTTTGGTTCATTGGAAATAATGTGACTTCCCTTATGTTTGATTTATTTGCAAGCAACATCACAATTCTATCGATGCCAGGTGCTATTCCGCCATGTGGTGGAGCGCCATAACTTAATGCGTTTATCATGCCGCTAAATTTATTATCTACATCTTCCTTTGTATATCCAACTACCTCGAACAACTTATACATCAATTCAGGTATGTGATTTCTGATAGCTCCTGATGATAATTCTACACCATTGCAAACTATATCATACTGATATGCTTTCATCTCTAATGGTTTGTTAAAATTTAAAGTACCTAATTCACCTTGAGGCATAGAAAATGGGTTATGACTAAAAACAATTTTATTAGTTTTATCATCAATTTCAAACATAGGATAATCAACGATCCAACAAAAAGCGTATTGTTCATTATCTATTAGATCTAAATCTTTTGCTATTTTTTCTCTTGCATTCGATAAAATCTTCTCGACCTCATTTTTTTTTCCACATGCTAGAAACAAGCTATCTCCTTCGGAGGCGTTGCAAATTTTCATTATTTCTTTAAGAGATTTCTCGCTAAAAAATTTACCGATTGGTCCTTTTGCAATAATTTGCTTTTCTTTTAATATTGTAAAATAAGCTAAACCTGATGCACCTTGTTCTTTTGCCCATTTGTCAACGTTATCAAAAAAACTTCTCGGTTGGTTTTTTGTGTTTTTTGTTACTATTGTTCTTACAATATTTCCTTTTTTAACTAGATTTTTAAATATATCAAATTTTACATCGTCTCTCTCAAAAATTTTTGTTATATCATTTATAATTAAAGGGTTTCTTAAATCTGGTTTATCAGTTCCATACTTTTCCATAGACTCTTCAAAAGGTATTCTGGGAAATTTTTCGAACATCATTTTTTTTGAAGAAAACTTCTTAAATAAATTTATCATTAGTTTTTCTACCACCTTAAAAACATCTTCTTGTTCTACAAATGACATTTCTAAATCTAATTGATAAAATTCTCCTGGGCTTCTATCTGACCTAGCATCCTCATCGCGAAAACATGGAGCTATTTGGAAATATTTATCAAAACCCGAAACCATAATTAATTGTTTAAATTGCTGAGGTGCCTGAGGCAAAGCATAAAATTTACCCGGATTTAATCTGCTTGGAACCAAAAAATCTCTTGCTCCCTCTGGGCTTGATGAAGTTAAAATTGGAGTTTGATACTCAAGAAAACCCAGTTTTAACATTTCAGATCTAATAAAAGATATCACCTCAGATCTTAGCAAGATGTTTTTATGCATCTCTGCTCTTCTTAGATCTAAGAATCTATATTTAAGTCTTATATCCTCTGGATAGTCTTGCTCACCAAAAACTGGTATTGGTAACTCTTTTGAAGAAGATAATACTTCTGCAAATTTTATACTTATTTCTATTTTACCAGTTTTTAATTCTAAATTCTCAGTACCTTTAGTTCTTTTAATAACCTCTCCAGAAATTTTTAAAACGGACTCTGGCTTAGATTTTTCTAAAATCGGAAAAAACTTATTCTTATTTTCTATCACACATTGTGTTATCCCGTAGTGATCTCTTAAATCTACAAATAATAGATTTCCGTGATCTCTTGTTCTATGAAGCCATCCAGAAAGTGTTACGGTTTTACCAATATCATTTTCATTTAATTCAGAACAATTATGTGATCTATATTTATTCATTATTATTTAGTCAGTACTTTTTTTATTAAATTAATATTAATCGATTTTCCAGATGATAATGATAATTCATCAACATCTTTAATAAATTTAAAGATTTTTTCATATGATCGATCTACATTTTTTATAATATAGTCAGATATTTTTGGATTGATATAAATTTGTTTTTCTGAAAATGATTTAGAAATTATCACCCTAAGCAAATCATCAGTTGGTAAATCAATTCCGACGTAAACAAAACTATTAATTCTTGACTTTAAGTCTTTTAAATTAAATATATTATCTTTGAGTGATTTAATACTATTAATAACCAAATAATTATCTAGTTGTTTTGATTGATTTAAAATTGAATATAATAAATTTTCGCTAATTCGGTTCTTGAAATTATCAATTATTAAACAATCTAAAGTATTTAGTTCTTGAATTTCTTTATCTGAAATCATTAATTCATCTAAAATTTTAATTTTATCAATTTTTTTTTCTAATATTTTAGATAAATGAGTTTTACCTGAACCTGGT
>MDTA01064911.1_pt1 | contig 15604 bp, 14 predicted proteins | sample 811151 | NCBI WGS metagenome assembly MDTA01 (sample SAMN05326648, study PRJNA326480) | marine metagenome | isolation source: seawater | place: Indian Ocean: South | collected 2010 | reverse complement strand
GAAATTTTTCTGATCAAATTGTAAAAAAAGATAGCGATCTTGTTCCATACAAAATCGTTAAGGGAGACAATGGCGATGCATGGGTTGAATCTAGAGATGAAAAATATAGTCCAAGTCAAATAAGTGCATTTGTCTTACAAAAAATGAAAGAAACTGCAGAAAGTTATTTAGGATCACCAGTAACTCAAGCTGTTATTACTGTTCCTGCCTATTTTAATGATTCGCAACGCCAAGCAACAAAAGATGCGGGAAAAATAGCTGGGCTTGAAGTGTTGAGAATTATTAATGAGCCTACCGCAGCAGCATTAGCTTATGGATTAGATAAAAAAAAATCTGGCACAGTTGCTGTATATGATCTTGGGGGAGGAACATTTGATATTTCAATACTAGAAATTGGTGACGGTGTTTTTGAAGTTAAATCTACAAATGGTGACACACACCTAGGAGGGGAAGATTTTGATTTAGAAATAATAAATTATCTTACTGATGAGTTTAAAAAAGACAATGGTATAGATCTTCGTAAAGATAAACTTGCACTTCAAAGATTAAAAGAAGCAGCTGAAAAAGCAAAAATTGAATTATCGAGTAGCACAGAAACAGAAGTAAACCTTCCATTCATTACAGCTGATCAAAATGGTCCTAAGCATCTTACGATTAAGTTATCTCGTGCAAAATTAGAAGCCATAATAGGTGATTTGCTTAATAAAAGCTTAAAACCTTGTGAACAAGCACTAAAAGATGCCGGATTGAAAGCTTCTGATATTGATGATGTTATATTAGTTGGTGGTATGACTCGTATGCCAAAAGTTGTTGAGCTTGTTAAGAACTTTTTTGGTAAAGAGCCCAATAAAGGAGTAAATCCAGATGAAGTAGTTGCAACTGGTGCTGCGATTCAGGGAGGAGTTTTACAAGGAGATGTCAAAGATGTATTACTTCTTGATGTTACGCCATTATCTCTTGGTATTGAAACTTTGGGTGGTGTTTTTACAAGATTGATTGATAAAAATACTACTATTCCAACAAAAAAAAGTCAGGTTTTTTCTACTGCAGAAGATAATCAGAGCGCAGTAACAATTCGTGTTTTCCAAGGAGAAAGAGAAATGGCCGCAGACAATAAATTGCTTGGTCAATTTGATTTAGTTGGCATACCCCCGGCTGCGAGAGGAATACCACAAATAGAAGTCACATTTGATATTGATGCCAATGGCATAGTTAATGTTTCAGCTAAAGATAAAGCTACAGGTAAAGAACAGCAAATTCGTATCCAGGCTTCAGGAGGATTAAGTGACGAAGATATTGAAAGAATGGTTAAAGAAGCAGAAGAAAATGCTGAAGCAGATAAAAAGAAAAGAGAAACAGTTGACTCAAGAAACCAGGCTGACAGTCTTGTTAATCAAACTGAAAAAAACATCAAAGAACATGGTGATAAAATTTCTGAAGAAGACAAAAAAAAGATTGAGTTAGATGTTGAGGAACTTAAAAAAGTAAAAGATGGTGATGATTTAGATTTAATAAAATCTAAAACCGAGCAACTAGTTCAATCTTCACTCAAGCTTGGCGAAGCGATATATAAACAGAATCCTCAAGGAGATTCTCCTCAACCTGATCCAGAAGGGGCAGAACCTTCATCAGATAAGAAGGATGATGAAAAAGTTGTTGATGCTGAATTTGAAGAAGTTGATGAAAATAAAAAAGATTAAATAAATTTAATTATTTAACAAATAGGAACTAAATGGCCGATAAAGATTTCTATGAAATTCTCGGTGTCTCTAAAAGCGCGAGTGATGAAGAAATAAAAAAATCCTATAGAAAACTTGCTATGAAATATCATCCTGATCGCAACAAGGATGATAAACAAGCTGAAAAAAAATTTAAAGAAGCCAGCGCGGCGTACGAAATTTTAAAGGATCCAAAAAAAAGATCAGCCTATGATCAGTTTGGTCATGATGCATTTCGTCAAGGAGGTGCAGGTGGGCAACATGGATTTGGAGATTTTGATTTTAGTGGTGGATTCTCAGATATTTTTGAAGAATTTTTTGGAGGAGGCTTTGGGACATCTTCGAGAAAAAGAGGCCCCTCAAGAGGAAGTGATCTTAGATATAATATGTCTATTTCTCTTCAAGAAGCTTTTAAAGGTAAAAAAACTGAAATCAGAATACCTGGTTATACCGGTTGCGATCTTTGTGGTTCTACTGGTAGCGCAGATAAATCAGGGCCAAGCACATGTTCAACATGTGATGGCCATGGAAAAGTTAGATCTACATCCGGCTTTTTTTCAATTGAAAGACCTTGCCCTAGTTGTGGAGGCGAAGGTTCATCAATAAAAAATCCTTGCTTAAAATGCAGTGGTACGGGACAATTAAAGAAACAAAAAACAATATCTGTCACAATACCACATGGTGTTGATACTGGAACAAGAATTAGAATAACTGGCGAAGGTGAACCTGGACAAAGAGGAGCCGGCAACGGAGATTTATATATTTTTGTAGAAGTTCAGAAAGACAATCTTTTTGAAAGGCAAGATGAACATTTGTTTTGCCAAATTCCTATATCCATTATCACAGCTATATTGGGTGGGGAAATAGAGGTTCCAACTATAGAAGGAAAAAAAGCAAGATTAACTATTCCTTCAGGTACTCAGTCAGCAACACAGTTTAGATTAAAAGAGAAAGGCATGAGTATTCTTAGGCAAAATAGAAGGGGCGATATGTATGTTGAGGCAAATGTTGAAATTCCAGTAAATCTTACATCTAAACAGAAAGCAGCGTTATTAGAATTTGAAAGAGAGGGTGGAATATCAAAAAAACACAGCCCTAAATCACAAAGTTTTTTTAGTAAAATAAAAGAAGTTTGGGAAGATTTAACTTAATTTCTTTCCAATCAAGTTTCATCAAAGTATAAGAAAAAGATGTCAAAAATAAAAGTTGCTGTAGCTGGATGCTTGGGAAGAATGGGCCAAGAAATAACAAAAGAAGTTTTACTTAATAAAAACCTATCTTTTGTTGGGGGATTTGAACATGCATCCCATCCCGATTTAAACAAAAAATTGAATAAAATTACAAACATTGATTCTGATTTTATAATTACAAAAAATGCTAATCAAATTATTAAAAAGGCTGATGTTCTGATAGATTTTACAACACCAGCTTCAACATTAAAAAACATTAAGAAAGCAGCTATCAACAAAACGGCAATTGTTATTGGGACAACTGGAATTACAACATATCAAAAAAACAAAATAAAATCTTATTCAAAAAAAATCCCAGTACTTATGTCTTCAAATATGAGTCTTGGTGTTAATTTATTATTTAATCTAGTTCAAAAAACATCATCTATTCTAAACGACAAATATTATGATATTGAAATTTCAGAAACTCATCACAAACATAAAAAGGATGCGCCTTCAGGTACTGCCATTTCGTTGGGAGAATTTGCTGCCGCAGGAAGAAAAACAAATTTTCATAAAGCTAAAGTATTAGACAGAACAAAAAAAATGTCCTCAAGAAAAAAAGGTACTATCGGATTTTCTGTCTCCAGGGGGGGTGAAATTGCAGGAGAACATAACGTTAGTTTTATAGGTCAAAATGATAGGATAGATCTTTTTCATAAGGCTAACAATAGATCAATTTTTGTAAATGGAGCTATTGAAGCTGCAATTTTTGTAAATAAAAAAAGAAACGGATTTTTCAGTATGCAAGATCTTTTCTAGTACTTTTTTGATAACTGATATGATTAGAGAAAAAATATAATTATTAAGTTAGGTTAAAATTTTTATAACAATTTTGGATCTTATCTTTTTCATTAATTATGTTCCCTTTTTTGTCTCTTATCTCAAAGTGTTTTACTTTTGGATTATTTATCTGATTATTAAAAAAAAGAAACAACCTACAATTATTTGTATCAAATCTTGTCATTTTTGTTTTACCATCAACTCTTAGCATGTTTGGTTCACCAAGGCTTTTTTTTATCTCTAAAAAAGATTTATTTACAAAACTTACTTCAATTATTTTTTTTTGTTCAATAACCTTTTTTCTTTCTTCCTTTTTTTCAACCTCAACAGTTTCCTTTTCTTTTTCTATGAAAATTTGATTTTCAGTCTCTAAAGAATCAACACCATCTTTTTGAGTCTTTGCGGCTTCTTTTTTTTCTCCAATGTCTGTTATTGTTTTTTTGATACTTTCAGTTGCTTTTGTGACCTCTTTCGCAACTTCAATAGTAGAACACCCAATTAGGAGAAAAAAAATTAAAGAAAAAAATAATATCCGCATTGCTCAAAGAGTAAAATAATTATATTCTAAAAACCAAATAATGCTTACATTAATCAAATCACCATTCATAGAATATAAATTAACAATTTTGAGAAATAAAAACACCTCAAACTCATTATTTAGGCAAACTATGAATGAAATAAGCTATCTTATTGCTGCAGAGGTATTGAAGCATTTAGAATTTAAAAAAACCAATATTCAAACACCACTTAAAAAAACTAATGGCCTTTCATTAAAGTGTGACCCAATTATAATACCAATTCTAAGAGCAGGTCTTGGACTTGTTGAAGGATTTGTAAAATTTTTACCAAATGTAGAAAAAGGACATATAGGGCTTTATCGTGATGAACAAACTTATCAGCCAGTTGAATATTTATGCAAGTTACCCAAAGTTAAAAATAAGATTGTTTTAATTTTGGACCCTATGCTTGCAACTGGAAACTCTTCATCTGCCGCTATAGATTTAGTAAAAAATAAAGGTGTAAAAATAAAAAATATCAAATTGATTTCGCTACTAGCTGCTCCAGAAGGAATTAAAAATCTTAAAAATAAACAAAAACAACTTCATATTTTTACCTGCAGTATTGACAAAAATTTGAATAAGAAAAAATTTATTGTCCCGGGTTTAGGAGATGCTGGAGATCGATATATGGGTACTTAAGTAGAAAATTTGTCTATTTATCCACCATCTCATTTTTAAAATAATTTTTTTTTGCAATAAAAATGTTATCAAGGAACTATCTATAATTCTAAAAAAAGGGAGACTTTTAGTATGAAGAAAATTTTAAGTATTTTTGTTGTTTCTTTTGCACTTGTATTTTCTACAAGTTCGTTTGCAAACACAATAGGTGTTATTTATGACTCTGGCGGTAAGTTTGATAAATCTTTTAACGAACTAGCATACAATACAGCTGAAAGAGTAAAGAATGAATTAGGTTGGGGAATGATTGAGTTTGAAGCTGCTAACAATACTCAAATTGAGCAAGGAATGAGAAAAGTTGCTGATAGAGGAGCTAGTTTAATTGTTGCTATGGGTTTTGCTCAAGCAGATGCTGTTGCAGCAATCGCTCCAGAATATCCTGATATAAATTTTGTTGCAGTTGATGTTTGTTGGGTAGATGATCCTGCTGGGAACATATACCAAGCATGCTACAAAGAACACGAAGGTTCTTTTTTAGTAGGAATGATTGCCGCAATGGCATCAACATCTGGTACAGTAGGCTTTGTTGGAGGAATGGACATTCCTTTAATCAGAAAATTCCAAGGTGGTTATGAGCAAGGCGCTAAATATGTTAATCCAAACATTGAAGTATTGGCAAACATGACGGGCACAACTCCAGAAGCTTGGAATAATCCAACTAAGGGAGCTGAGCTAACTAAAGCACAAATAGATAATGGTGCGGATGTTGTTTATCAAGCTGCTGGTGGAACTGGTATTGGTGTTCTTCAGGCTGCTGCAGATGCAGGAATATTAGGCATTGGTGTTGATACAAATCAAAACTGGATGCACCCAGGTAATATGCTTACTTCTATGTTAAAGAGACTAGACTTAACTATTTTTGAGCAAGCTGAAAAAACAGCTGCTGGAAGATTTGAGTCAGGTATTCATATTCTAGGCCTTGCTGAAGGGATGGTTGGATATGCTACAGAAGATGGTCAGGTAACTTCAGAAATGGAAGCCGCAGTTAAAGCTGCTTCTGCTGGAATTATAAATGGCTCTATAGCTGTTGCTGACTGGTCACAAGAATAAAGTAAAAATATAATTTCTAGGTGAGACCTTAACACATAAAAATTTATGGTCTCACCTATCTTAGAACTAAAAGATATAAATAAATCATTTGGTCACGTTCACGCAAATAAAAATATTAATTTAAAAATAAATAAAGGCACGATTCATGGAATAATTGGTGAAAATGGTGCGGGCAAATCAACTTTAATGAGCATTGTATTTGGTCTTTATCAAGCAGATTCAGGAACAATAAGTGTTAATGGAAATGAAACTAAATTAAAATCCCCACGTGACTCAATTTTGAGTGGCATAGGTATGGTACATCAGCATTTTATGTTGGTAGAAAATTTTACAGTTTTAGAAAATATTATTTTAGGCTTTGAGGGAGAGTTTGTTTTTGGAAAAAAATTAGAGAAAGCAAAAGAAGATTTAAAAAATCTTTTTGAAACTTACAAACTTAACATAGATCTTAATTCAACTATTTCAGATTTATCTGTTGGTTTTCGCCAAAGGGTTGAAATCTTAAAATCACTATATCGGGGAGCAGATATACTTATTTTAGATGAACCTACAGGAGTCTTAACACCTCAAGAAGTTGATGAACTTTTTAAAATATTGCGTTCTTTAAAAAATGAGGGAAAAACTATAGTTTTAATTACTCACAAATTAAATGAGATCATGTCTTTAACAAGCGAGGTTTCTGTTATGCGTCAAGGTGAGATGGTCGGACATAAAAAAACTGCTTCAACAAATAAAGAAGATTTGGCAGAAATGATGGTGGGAAGAAACGTTTTGCTTAGAATAAACAAATCTTCCACAAAGCAAGGAAATGTAGTTTTTAGTGTCAAAGACTTAGTAGTAAAAGATGATTTAGATATAACTAGAGTAAAAAATGTAAGCTTTGATATTCATGAAGGAGAGATTTTAGGGCTAGCAGGAGTTACAGGCAATGGACAAACTGAACTTTTAGAGGCCTTATCAGGTATACGAAAAATTGAGTCGGGTGAGATACAACTTTTTGATGAAACTATTTCCAATAAAAATATTTTTTTGGATCCTAAAAGCTTAAAGGAAAAAGGCTTGGCACATGTTCCAGAAGATAGGCAAAGAATGGGCCTAGTAACAGATTTTAAAGCATGTGAAAATTTAATTTTTGGCTATCATCATCAAGAGCCATTTTCTAAAACATCTATTCTAAAAGAAAAAGACATATTATCTTTTTCAAAAAAGGTTATGAAAGAATATGATGTAAGACCAAGTTCACCCAATTTAATTACATCAAATTTTTCTGGAGGTAATCAACAGAAAATAATATTGAGTCGTGAACTTAATGAAAATCCAAAAGTTTTATTAGTTGGCCAGCCTACAAGAGGTGTAGATATTGGAGCAATAGAGTTTATTCATCAAAGACTTATTGATATGAGGGATAAAGGGGCGGCAATACTTTTAGTGTCAGTTGAATTAGATGAGGTATTATCCTTATCTGATAGAATAGTTGTAATGTTTGACGGTAATATTGTTGGAGAGAAAATAAATAAAAACGTTACTGATCGTGAATTGGGTTTATTAATGGCAGGAGTTGCGTAATGGCAGCTATAGTTGACAAAACTAAAGTACCTTGGTGGGTTGCTAATTTAATAGTTCCTCTTGTCAATTTAATACTCGCACTTTTAGTTTCTGGATTATTCATATTTATTGCTGGTGAAAATCCTTTTCAAGCAGTTAGACTTATAATTTATGGATCATTTGGATATATCGAAGGCTTTGCATATACTCTTTATTATACAACAAATTTTATTTTTACTGGTTTAGCATTTGCTGTAGCATTTCATTGTCGACTTTTTAATATCGGTGGTGAAGGACAAGCATACATTGGTGGTCTGGGAGTTTTTCTTGTTGCAATTAATTTTAGTTTTTTACCCATTCCAATTGTTTGGCTATTATCAATAATAGGCGCAGTAGTTTTTGGTGCTGCTTGGGCTTATATTCCTGGTTATCTTCAAGCAAAAAGAGGGAGTCATGTTGTAATCACAACAATAATGTTTAATTTTATTGCATCATCTTTAATGGTTTTTTTACTCGTTGATGTAATTCGTGACACGAATCAAATGGGTCCACACACAGTAGCGCTCCCAAAAGAATTATGGTTTCCAACATTCAAGGAGTTTGCTCATTTAATAGGAATAAAAATAAGATACTCTCCTTTAAATATCTCTTTTTTAATTGCGATTATTGCTTCATTTTTTGTTTGGTTTTTAATTTGGAAAACAAAATGGGGGTACGAAATGAGAGCAGTTGGACATAATACACAAGCTGCCATATATGCAGGAATTTCTCCTCATAAAAATATAATTATAGCAATGTTAATTTCAGGAGGACTTGCAGGAATGTTGGGAATAAATGAAATTCTTGGAGTGCACCATAAAATTGTTGCAGGTTTTCCAGCCGGGTATGGTTTTACTGGAATTGCTGTTGCGCTGATGGGAAGAAATCACCCAATAGGAATATTTCCAGCAGCTTTTTTATTTGGCATTTTATATCAAGGCGGTTCAGAAGTTACTTTTGATATGCCCAACATAACAAGATACATGTTTGTTGCAGTTCAAGGTGTTATAATTTTATTTAGTGGTGCTTTAGAAAATTTATTCAGACCACAAATTGAAAATTTTTTTGTGAATCGACTTAATTTAAAGAAGGTTACATAATGGAAAACCTAGCTGATATTGCTTCATTATTTAATTCAACTTTTAGAATTTCAACACCTTTAGTTTTTGCCGCCATGGCAGGTCTTTTTGCTGAGAGGTCAGGAGTTATTGATTTTAGTTTAGAGGGAAAAATGTTGACCGCTGCATTTGTTGCAGCTGTAGGATCATATTATTTTGGCTCTCCTTGGTTAGGATTGTTATTAGCAATAATTGCTTGCGTTAGTTTATCAATGTTACATGGTTTTGCGTCTGTTACTCATAAGGGAGACCAAGTAGTCTCTTGCGTAGCTATAAATATTTTAATGATTGGTTTAACCACTGCTCTAGCAGCAGCTTGGTTTGGGCAAGCAGGCTTGACCCCAACTTTGAATGATAGTCAGAGATTTTTAGAAATAACATTACCGTTTGCTGAAAATTTAAAAGATGTTCCAATCGTTGGCTTGGTTTATAGTGATATTTTAAGTGGACATTATATATTTGTTTACATAGCATATCTTTCTGTGCCTGTGGTTTTTTGGATTGTTTTTAAAACTAGTTTTGGGCTAAGGCTCCGAGCTGTTGGAGAAAATCCCAGTGCTGTTGACACAGCTGGTATTAATGTTTTTTCAATGAGATACAAAGCATTAATGGTCAATGGAGTTTTAATTGCTTTTGCTGGCGCACATCTCTCTACAGCAGTTAATGCAAATTTTTTTAGAGAAATGTCAGCTGGTCGAGGCTATCTAGCTTTAGCAGCATTAATTTTTGGAAAGTGGCATCCCAAAACTGCTTTAATTGCATGTTTGCTTTTTGGTTTTACTGATGCTTTACAGATCAGGTTACAAGGAGTAGAATTGCCAATAGTTGGCACCATTCCAGTCCAACTTATTCAGGCAATTCCGTATGTTTTGACAGTTATACTTTTGGCAGGTTTTGTTGGGAAAGCTATTGCTCCTAATGCAATAGGCCAACCATATATTAAAGAAAGGTAGAATTTTTTTTATTATAAACTATATGATATTTAAAAAAACATGGATAAGATCTTTTTACGCAAAAACGGTTTAAAACCAACTCAACAAAGATTAATACTTTCAAAAATTTTATTCTCTGGAATTGATAAACATTTTACTGCAGAGGAAATTAGAGATTTGGTTTCAAAAAAAGGCCACAAAATGTCTTTTGCGACAATATATAATAATTTGCATAATTTTGTTGATGCTGGTTTATTAAAAAAAAGACAAGTAAATAACAATCGATCCTACTTTGATAATAATGTTACAAATCACTTCCATTTATTTGATGAGGAAAAAGGAACCCTCGTTGACCTTCCTAATACATCTGTAAAATTTTCTAAATTACCAAAGATACCAAAAAACAAAAAAATTAAAAATATAAACCTGGTAATAAATATTCAAAAAAAAACTAGATAAACTTTAGATTAGAATTATTCTAATATATTGACATTTTTTATTATAGATTTAAATATTTAGTAATTAATAAAAGGGGGATAAACATGAGTGAAGAAAGTAAATGCCCAGTTATGCATGGAGCTGTGACTAAAAATAGTGGTAATGCAACATCAAATAGAGATTGGTGGCCCAATCAATTAAATTTAAATATTCTTCACCAACATGATAAAAAATCTAATCCTTCAAGCGATGATTTTAATTATAGAAATGAATTTAAGAATCTTGATTATAATGCATTAAAAAAAGACTTAAACAATCTTATGACAGATTCCCAAGACTGGTGGCCTGCAGATTACGGTCATTATGGCCCCTTTTTTATTCGCATGACTTGGCATGCGGCTGGAACTTATAGAACCGGCGATGGACGTGGAGGTGGAGGAACGGGTGCTCAACGTTTCGCACCACTTAATAGTTGGCCTGATAATGGAAATTTAGACAAAGCCCGACGTTTACTTTGGCCTATTAAACAAAAATATGGAAATAAAATTAGTTGGGCTGATCTTGTGATTTTAGCAGGTAATGTTGCCATTGAATCAATGGGAGGCAAAACTTTTGGCTTTAGTGGTGGGCGCAACGATATATGGTCACCTGAAGAAGATATTTACTGGGGAAAAGAAAAGGAATGGCTTGCTAACAATCGTTATAGTGGCGAAAGAGATCTTGAAAACCCTCTTGCAGCTGTTCAAATGGGTTTAATTTATGTTAATCCAGAAGGTCCAGATGGGAATCCAGATCCATTAGCTAGTGCGAAAGATATTCGTGAAACATTTGCACGCATGGCAATGAATGATGAAGAAACAGTTGCTTTGATTGCAGGAGGTCATACCTTTGGAAAAGTTCATGGCGCTGGTGATGCAAGTTTAGTTGGAGCCGCTCCTGAAGGTGCGCCTATAGAAGAAATGGGATTAGGCTGGAAAAATGCTCACGGCAAAGGCAAGGGTCGTGACACAATAACTAGTGGACTTGAGGGGGCATGGACTCCAAATCCAATAAAATGGGACAATGGATATTTTGATATGCTTTTTGGATATGATTGGAAACTTGTTAAAAGTCCTGCTGGAGCTAATCAATGGCATGCAATTAATCAAAAGCAAGAAGATTTAGCTCCTGATGTAGAAGACTCATCTATTCGAGTTCCAACAGTAATGCTTACATCAGACATGGCGATGCGTGAAGATCCTATATACAATAAAATTTCAAAAGATTTTCATAAAAATCCTAAGAAGTTTCAAGATGCTTTTGCTCGCGCGTGGTTTAAATTATTGCATAGAGATATGGGTCCAAGAAGTCGTTATATTGGCCCAGAAGTTCCAAAAGAAGAACTTATTTGGCAAGATCCAATTCCACTTGGAAATACTGATTACGATATTGAAGGTGTTAAAAATTTAATCTCTAATAGCGGGCTGACTATTCAGGAAATGATTGAAACTGCTTGGGCAAGCGCATCAACTTTTAGAAACTCAGATATGCGTGGTGGAGCTAATGGTGCCCGAATAAGACTAAAACCACAAAAAGACTGGGAAGTTAACAAACCAGATCAACTTTCTCGAGTTTTGTCAGTTTTAGAAAAAATTTCAAAAGACATTGGAGCATCACTTGCAGATGTTATTGTCCTTGCTGGGAATGTAGCGATTGAAAAAGCATCTGGAGAAAAAGTGCCTTTTATAAGTGGACGAGGTGATGCAACTAAGGATCAAACTGATGCAAACTCATTTGATGTTCTTGAGCCTGAAGCCGATGCATTTCGTAATTATCAAAAAGCAGATTATACAATTAGTCCTGAAGAAATGATGCTTAATAGAGCTCAACTCCTTAATCTTACAGCGCCTGAAATGACAGTTTTAATTGGTGGATTGCGATCATTAGGTATAACATCTAAAAATTATAGCTCTTTTACAGATACTCCAGGAAAATTAACAAACGATTTTTTTGTTAATCTTCTTGATATGAAATTAGAGTGGAAACCTAATGGTTCTAATTCATCATATCAAGCAATAGATCGCTCTACAGGTAAAGAAATAAGATCTGCCTCAAGAGTAGACCTTGCATTTGGATCAAACTCTCAACTAAGAGCTTTATCAGAATTTTATGCTTCTAATGACAATAAGCAAAAGTTTATTAAAGATTTTATAAGTGCATGGAATAAAGTAATGAATGCAGATCGATTTGATATTGAATAATTATAAAATAAAAATTTTATTTAGTGCCTGGATACCAAGATTTAGGAGCTAATTCAAAATCTGAATAATTAAATCCCGGCGAAACTGTACAACCTATCAGTGAATATTCCCCATTAGATTTCATGCTAAACCATGTTTTTGATTTAATGATTATATGTAAATTTTGATTCTCATCTATTTTATTTCCAAGAATCTTTGTTTTGACGCATTCACCGTCTTCAGAAGTATATATTGATAAAGAATCACCAGAATAAAAATGCAGAATTTCATTTTTAGTTAAACGATGCCAGTGAGATTTTTGATTTTTTTTAAGTAAATAATAAATTAGACTTACATTATTATTTTTGTCACGGAATGACTCAGCAAAATAACCTCCTTCAGGGTGGGGAGTCATTTTAAGTTCTTTTATTATTTTTTCAGGATTATTCATATTAAAGAAGACGAGTCTAAATCAAATGACCAAGCTTCTTTATTTTAGTTGAAATATATTTTTCGTTGTATTTATTTGTATTGGAGGAAAGTGGCACTCTTTGATTAATAACGACTCCCATAGACTTTAAAGCGTTAATTTTTTTTGGATTATTTGTCATTAAGTCAATTTTTTTAATACCAAGAAAATTAACCATTTCTGATATATTTTCATAAGTTCTTTCATCCTCTTTAAATCCTAGCTGATGATTCGCTTCAACAGTATCAAGACCTTTGTCTTGTAAATTATAAGCTCTGATTTTATTTGAAAGACCTATACCTCTTCCTTCTTGCTGAAGATAAAAAATTACTCCACGGCCTGCTTCTGCAATTTGTGACATAGATTCTGTTAATTGATATCTACAATCACAGCGCATACTAAAAAAAGATTCCCCAGTTATACATTGTGAGTGAATTCTACACAGAACAGGCTCATTGGTTAAGAGGTCCCCCATGCTAATAGCTAGATGATCTTTAGATTCAATTTCGTCTGTAAATGCATGAACTTTGAATTCACCGATATCTGTAGGAAGAATACTTGACTCTATAAACTTAAGTGATTTTTTCATTTTAAATAAGCTTTATTCTTTATTTTTTTTTTGTAAATAACTATAATTTTGTTGGATTAGGAGAATTACCATAAACTTCTTTTGGATCAAATACTTTTTCTTTTTCTTCAAATTTAAGTTGGATTTCTTTTGAACCTTTATTCTCTAGAGGAATACTTCTGTAAAAACAAGATCGATAACCGACGTGACAACTAGCCCCACCAATCACTTCTACCTTTAACCAAATACTGTCTTGATCATCATCAATACGCATTTCTTTTATTTTTTGAATTAGACCACTAGTTTTGCCTTTGTGCCATAAAGCTTTTCTACTGCGAGAATAATATACTGCCTCACCTAAACTAATTGTTTTCTTAAGCGCTTCTTTATTCATATAACCTTGCATTAAAACTTCGCCAGAGCTAAAATCAGTAGTTACAACAGCTATTAAACCTTCCTTATCAAATTTAGGCGCTAATTCTGTTGACTCTTCTACTTGTTCAATTGTTTTTCTTTCTTCAAACTCGACTTCACTCATTTTTTAATTCCTCTGCAATATCTTTTGCAAAATATGTTAAAATACCATCCGCACCAGCTCTTTTAAATGATAAAATAGATTCTCTAATAACTTTTGAGTCTAGCCAGTCATTATTAACAGCCCCTTTAATCATTGAGTATTCACCTGATACTTGATAAGCAAATGTTGGAACTAAAAACTCTGATTTAACTCGCTGAATAATATCAAGATAAGGCATGCCTGGCTTAATCATTACCATATCAGCGCCTTCTTTAATATCTAGCGCAACCTCCCTTAGCGCCTCATTACTATTTGCAATATCCATTTGGTAGGAAGATTTGGTTCCACCTTTTAAATTGCCAGATGAACTAATTGCATCTCTAAATGGACCATAAAATTTTGATGCATATTTTGCAGCATAAGAAAGTATTAAAGTATTTTCAAATTTATTTTTATCCAAAATATTTCTAATTCTTCCAATTCTTCCATCCATCATGTCAGAAGGCGCAATAACATCACAACCTGCAACAGCTTGAACAAGCGCTTGCTTCTCTAATATTTCCAGCGTTGCATCATTATGAATTATGTCATCAATAATTAATCCATCATGTCCGTGGCTTGTATATGGATCTAATGCAACATCACAAATAATACCAAGATCAGGAAATTTTTTTTTAATAGATTTTATAGTTCTACAAATTAAATTATTTTCATCAATCGCTTGAGACCCTTTTTCATCTTTTAATGAATTGTCAATTTGTGGAAACAAAGCAATTGCAGGTATTTTTAAATTAACAATAGTTTCAAGCTCTTTTAAGATGCTATCTATTGAATATCTAAAAACACCAGGCATTGATTTTATTTCATCAACAATATTATTTCCCTCACAAACAAAGACGGGCCATATTAAATCATTTACTGAAAGATTATTTTCGCTAATCATTCTTCTTGAAAAATCTTTCATACGAAGTCTTCTTAGTCGTGTTGATGGAAATTGTCCTATTTTAATATTTGACATATTAATTTATTGCAAAAAGAGATTCTTTTTCAAGATCCTTTATTAGTTCATCAAGCTTGATAATTGTTGTTTCTTGACTTCCCAACCTTCGGACAGATACAGTTTTTTCATCAGCTTCTTTTTTTCCTACAGCAAGAATTACCGGGACCTTTGCTTTGCTATGTTCGCGAATTTTATAACCAATTTTTTCATTTCTTATATCTACCTCAGCTAAAAATCCATTTTTAACTAATTGATCTTTAACACTAAAAGCATAGTTATCAGACTCAGATGTTATTGTAGCAACTACAATTTGTAAGGGTGATAACCAAAATGGCAAATGTCCAGCATAGTGCTCAATTATAATGCCTGTGAATCTCTCTAAAGAACCAAAAAGAGCTCTATGCAACATCACAGGAATTTTCTTTTGTCCATCTTCAGCCACATAAGTTGCACCAAGTCTTCCAGGTAAATTCAAATCAACCTGAAGTGTTCCACATTGCCAATCTCTTCCAATGGCATCTCGCAAAACAAACTCAAGTTTAGGACCATAAAAAGCTCCTTCTCCTGGGTTAAGTGTGTATTCAAGTCCAGTTGCTTCCATAGCCTGCATTAAAGCTGCCTCAGCTTTATCCCAAACGGTATCATCTCCAACTCGCTTTTCAGGTCTATCAGAAAATTTAATCCTAACATTATCAAAGCCAAAATCTTTATAGATACTAAGTATTAGATCACAAACAGTTT
>MDTA01010679.1_pt1 | contig 15605 bp, 30 predicted proteins | sample 811151 | NCBI WGS metagenome assembly MDTA01 (sample SAMN05326648, study PRJNA326480) | marine metagenome | isolation source: seawater | place: Indian Ocean: South | collected 2010 | reverse complement strand
CCGACCCCGTAGGTGAACATCACATACGCCTGTTCGGCCTTTTCGTAACGAGAAACTTTCTTATACAGGAAATCCTTCGGGCTATCTTCAGAACAAATGTAATGGCTGACGCTGCCGTCCATCTCCTTGACCCAGAAATGCAGGACCGAAACCGAGGGGTTCTCAATTCCAGTATAGATGTCGTTGTTTTTCAGCTCCTGCTGCAACGCTTCAAAATCGTTGTAGAGAGTATTGTTATTCGTCCGCACGTTTTTCTGGATAACGCGCTTCACCTCCTCCACGTTCCACCCGACCTTGGCTGCTGCTTCAGGGTTCTTGATGTAGGCAAACAGTTCGTGCAACAGGTAGTTGCGGCGACCAATAGCCACATCAATAGAATCCTCGCTGGCGGGGGTTTGCCTCGGGATCAGAATGTCCGTGAACCCGCCAACGCGGAAACGCCAATCGTCCGGCGAATCAAAATAGGCAACGGCAACGCCGTGCTTGATAAAGGTCGTGCATAAACGCAGGTAGGCGCTGTGGAACTCGGGCCAGTTTCGCATCAAATGCGTCAGCTCTTCCGCGACGATTTCTTCCGCTGGCTTGACCTCGCTCGCCTCGCCCTGCGTTCCTCGCACCTCAACAAGTCTCTCAAGAGAACTGTAAAGGTCAACGTAAGCACTAAGAGCCACATCCAAGAGTCGCTGTGCATCACCAAAATTCAGGTTTGTTTTCAGACCCTGCCCACTAATTGCGAGGCTGCTGGAGTTGTAGGGGGCCGCTCCATCGAACATCGAGTCAATGCGGGCACGGTTAAGTGCCGACTTCTCGTCCGCAGTGCGTAGCGTGGTGTAAATACCAAGCGCACTCTTTACGTCCTTCAGTCTGGTCTCTACGGGTTTCCCCTTCTCATCCAAGGAACCAAGGTTCAGGGTGTCAATGGTGTCCAGCGGAGTGTCTGACATTGTCAAGTTGATACCTTTTTAACTCCAGTTAGTCAATTAAGTATATTTTTCGTTAAGCTCGAAATTTAAGCGCAAAATTCCTTTGACACTTAACGTGTGCCTCATTACAAGTCGGGTGATGAAACTTCACATCATTGCAGCCAGTGTAGCGTGTGTCCTGTTTGGGGCATCATGTTCCACTACAGACTTGGGAGGATCAGTCCCACTTCCGTTCACCGAGCCGTCAACTTCGGCAGTGTTGGATCTGGAACTGCGGCCCCTCCCGCCACGTTTCTGTATCGGGCTTGACCTCGTTCCTACTGGGGATGAGTCCGGTGCGGGCGAGACAGCAAAGTAGGGTCAGCGCGGGGGCGACAGGCCCTACTTTAACAACTGACAGGCAGTTGGCCCCCGCGCAGCTTTATGGCCTACGGAAAACCAAAGCCAAAACCAAAGCCTAAACCGAAGCCTAAAGGTAAGGGCTACTAACAAAACCCGCTTCGCAGCTCATGGCGAAGCGGGTTTTTTGTTTAGGGGATCGACGTATCCGCAGAACGTGTCGATTTATCCCCAAAGTTCCGACACGATCTTGTCCACACGGACCCTGCGGGTTTTCCCTTCAGGAGTTGCCAAAGATGCCTGTTCCCAGCCTTGGTGTTCGTGTGTATCTACAATATGTATACGGTTGGCCTTGCGTCCACGCTTCTTCGGATCAATGCAGTAAATCACCCCTAGCTCCGTAACAGCGTAGCGTGGGTAGTCCGGCAGGATCTTGGCTCCCTCATCCTGAAGCACGTATTCACGAGTCAGGGTGGGTTGGGGGTCTCGATCGAAAAAATCATGTGGGAAGTAAAAGGGCTTCCCCTCTTTATCTACGATCTTTGTCCGAAGCGAGCCTCCCTGCCACTGAGGCGTGAGCACTTGTTCGGTTCGCAGGTTCATCACAAGGTTCGTGACGGGGTAAAATGCGTAATGCGAGGTGTTGGGTATTCTTAAAAATCCTTCGGGTAATTTCATGGCGTAGTTGAAAAGTTCTCTGAGAATCTATATACTAATAATATATATACTTTTAGTATACACCCTCAAGAAAAGTTTCTAATTGGGGTGGTGCGGCTAGCCCTTTACGGCATCCTTATTTTGCTGTGTTTTGAGTTTGCGGTATCGCTCTGCCCGCATCGCTAAAAGTCTTTTTCTGTGTTTACGGTAATAATCCCTGTTATACTGTAATCTTTTTTCTGCTTTCTCAGGATCGACTGCTTCGTCAATTTGGCGCTTTTTATTAATCTTATCCTTATTCTTTTTATAATATTCGCGCTGGTAAGCGCACCGCGCTTCCCTGTTTCGGTCGTAGTATGACGCTTTCTCCATATGGGGGAATTAAAGCAATAAAGTGCGTGTTGTCAAATTTTTTCACACGCATACAGATATATATGAGTTGCCGCCGCCGAAAAACCCCACACCCACGGGTGGCGTCCTTCGGGAATCTTGACTATATTGCTGCACTTACCATGGATCAGGCGCGACGGTTCAGGAATCTTGACTATCTTGATCACCTTACCATGGATCAGGCTTCCGGTCTCCGGTCGCACGGTGCCCTGCACCGGATTCGGGGTGCCGGAGGCACGGGGCCAAGGCCCCGATCCCGAACCCTGTCCCCCGCACCCTGCCCCCCGAGCCGGAAACCCTACGGGACAAGCCTCATGCGTAACTCCTTGAGCCTCAATGCCTTATGCACATCCCGCTCCCCTCATAACTCCTTGACCCTCAACAGGTTACGCCAATCAATCTAACAGAAAATCCGTCATAACTCGTTGAGCCTCAGTGACTTAGAATGCCCCCATACGGTCCACAGGATGCCCTGTACGGCGTCGAGGGTGCTCCGAGGGTCTCCGGTCATCTTTCGGATTCAGGCATTTCGGGACATTTTGTCTCTAACAGACAAGTCACAACTCGTTGATACTCAACGCCTTACAGACCAACAGTTTCTGTTAGAGTTGAAATCTAACAGTTTCTGTTAGACCACAACCCCTTGACCCTCAACGGGTTACGCATATCGGGTGTGTTGGTTTTCCAGCATTTGAAATCCATTTTGAGCGTCATTCTGTTAGAGATTACCCCCCTCCCGCCCCCTGAATCCTGCACCATCCGCCCCGAACCCCTCACCCCATACCGTGGAGCAGATTCCTGTAACCCCTTGAGCCTCAGTGGGTTACAGACTAAATGAAAAAAAGTTCCTTATCATGCCAAATAGTTCTTGTAATAAGCTCCCCCGCTGCCTAGACTCAGTCATGCTCAGTTTTTCCACTAACTCTTCCGCCGCGGATCTCTCCGCCCCTACCGTCATTCTCACCGCGGGCCTCCCCGCCGCTGGCAAGTCCAGCTTGTGCCGCCACCTTTGGCCTGACCTTCCGGTCCTCGACTGCGACGACCTCAAGAAGGATCACCCCGATTTCGACCCGAAACGCCCCGAGCTGGTGCATGACTGGTCAAAGGCCGAGTTCGAGAAGCGTCGCCTCGCGGCCCTCGATGCGGGCGCAACCCACATCCTCGACTCGACCGCGACCAACGTCGAGAAGGTCGCAGGGTGGATCTCCGAGGCGCACGCCGCTGGGATGCGGGTCCACCTCCTGATGGTGACCTGCGATACCGCAACCTCGATCGCGAGGAATGAGGCTCGCGAGCGCACCGTGCCCGTCGAGGTGATCGAGGGCAAGGCCAAGATCGTCCGCGAGTCCTTCGCGGCCCTCGCAACCCTCGCCGACTCCTCCGAGGAGATCGACAACAACTGATTTTCCCACCCTGATTATTAACCCTAAAAAGTAGAAAGGAGGTATTAACAAATGAGCAAGATTGAATTCCCAGCCGCGCTGAAAATCGCGTGGGTTGACGAAAAGGTCTCCGCCCTCGAAGAGGGGATGCGGCTTCACCCGAAGCATCTCCACCTCAAGGAGAGTGCTGCCCCATGGGGTTGCCGGATCTCCATGATCACGCCTTATGGTTCAAGCAACCACTCCGTGATTATCGATGGCACCTACCACATCGACTCCGGCGACGGGTTCCTGAGCCACGCGCACAAGCACCCGTTCATGTCTATGGGGGAACTCCCCGTATTCGACAAGATGGGCACCGTCAAGGTCATGGCCAAGGTCGGCTACGTCGATGGTGACGAGGATCGTCCGGTCCACATGATTGTCAACAAGCTGAACAAGGCTTAGTCCCGTTCCACGGACACTCTCTCAAGGCCCTGCTTTTGCGGGGCCTTTTTTGTAGGCTGAAAAATAATACCAGAAAGTTCTTGTCCCCCGACCCTGCACCCTGTATGATGTAATCACGCTGGCGAGCAACTGTAACGCGTCTTGCTGGGAGATCCAGCCGCGCCCGAGGGGGCGTGTGAACAGCACCCCTCGTCCTCTTTTTCGCCCCAACGGGCGGGGCGGGGCACCTTCGGGGGACTGGTCACAGACGATCAGTCCCCCTTTTTCGTAGGGAAAATTAATACCAGAAAGTTCTTGACCCCCTATGCGGTCCTGCTAATATGCAGTCGTGCCAGATAAAACTAAATCCGCCCTCACCTTCGCCGCCGTGACCACTTCCACGGGCCGCAAGGTCGAGGGCTTTACCAGTAAGTTCGCCTCGGATGCCGATGCCTCCGCCGCGATTGAAGCCGACCCCAAGGCGAGTGACTTCGCCAAGGGTCTCGTCGCCGACCTCAAGAAGTGGGGCGACAAGTTCTCGGAAGCCCGCCGCTTCTGGCTCCACAAGGTTGCCAGTGATGCGGCGAAACCTGCTCCCTCCACCCCGCTCCTTGAGTCGGAGCACCTCATCCCCACTGAGGAGACCAAGAACTTCTCGCTCGATGAGCGGAGGTTCCTGATCGAGGGCAAGGTTCTCTCCACCAAGTGGAAGGACAACCCCTTCGCTCCCCGCCCGAGCTTCTCCGGCGGCTGGATCGGGTCCGCCAACGACTCGACCCTCAAGATGACGGTCGCCCTCCCCGATGGCAATCGCCTCTGGGGGACGGTCCCCGCCGCCCTGTTCGAGGCGGTCGAGGGAGGTGCCAAGGAGGTGAGGTTCACCGCCAAGGTGAAAGCCTCCGACATTGATGAGAACTTCGGGTTCTTCTCCTTCCCGAAAGCCGCATGAACCCTGAACCCCTTAACCCTAGCAGTAGAAAGGAGGAAATAATTATGAGTAAAACTTCAACCAAGTCTGTAGAGAATCTCTCGGTCGGTGACCTGTTCAGGTTGCCTAACTGGTCGGAGGGCGAGTATGCCAAGGTGACTGAGGTCACCTTCAAGCGTCCCTACGGGACTCCCTTCGCGACGGTGACGTTCACCCGTGACCGTGCGACTCTCCCAAACGGGCGGGTCGAGTGTGTCTTCGGAACCCGTGTCACCCTCGCCGCCTAGTCCACTCCACCGGACACTCTCTTCATTCAAGCCCTGCTTTTGCGGGGCTTTTTCGTAGGGAAAAATAATACCAGAAAGTTCTTGCCCCCCTGTCCCCGCCATGTATGATGTAACCGTGCCTGTTAACCACTACCGAAAAGATAGCCGCCCCGTCGTCGGCTCGTTCCTGAATCGGCTGGCCCATGAAGGGTTCACGCCGACTCATGTGGACGATGGCGAGGGGTGGGAAAAGCTCCCGCCAAGTCCTCACCCCTTCGCCAGCCCGATGTCGATCCGGCTGGCCGCAAGGGAGATGGTCACCGCCGTGGACGATTCCAATGTCCACTTCAAACACAAGTCCGGCGGGACGCTCACCGTCTACTTCATCCTCGCCAATGACCCCGAGGAGATCGCCGCTGACTGGTCCGTGACCAGAGGCGAGACCTCCGAGGCGATGGAGCGAGCATGGTCCGAGTTCTCCAGAATCTGGGAGGGCCGCGACTGGCCCAAGAAAGGAGGTGAGAATGCTTAGACATCCCGATGCCTACCGCCCCGAGTATGGTTGGCTGGAGGAACATCCCGCCCCCTACTATGCGGGGACGGATCACTTCTACGTGTCGGTCCTCTGGTTCCTGCCTAACGGCGTGATCAAGCTCCGTCATTACGAGAAGTTCGATGACGCCGTGCTTGCCTACCGGAAGGAGAAGAAGCGGAAGGCCAAGGCCGACCGCCCGACCCGAGGCAAGCTGATGCTCTACCTGACCGAGAAAGGTGAGGCCCACTACGAAGGGCGGGACCGTCCATCCTGTATCGGGAAAGCCACTGACCTGTAACAGGAAAAAAGAATTTAAGATTACGCTTGCCCTTTGTTAAAAGATTTCCTACTCTAAGATCATGCCCGCTCCATACACTACTTACAAAGAAGCTGAGAAAGCTGCCAAGGCTTACGCCGCCGAGTGCAACGCCGCTCGGTATCCCTCTCCCGACTACCGTCCCTTCAAGAAGGGGGCGAGGAAGTTTGACTCCAAGTTCGTCGTCTACTCCTCGTCGTCCGCTGACCCGATGGTCGCGGAGCTGGACTTGTCAACTGGTCACGCATGGTGCGTGGCGAAGTTCCGATATGCCGACTGACCCGAACAACAGACTAGAATAAAAAATGAAACGCAAAAGATTCCCCTGCCACCTCATCCCCTCTGGGACTTCCTCCACTGTTACCGTAGAATGGTGGATCGAGCTTGACTGTTGCCCCTACACCGTATCACTCAACGACTGCTCGTGGTGTGGTGATCCAGAGGAAGGTGTCGATTATGAGATCTCCATTGAAACATGGAAACGAATTGAAGACTGGATCGCTAAGAATGATTCGTCTGTTACCGTGAATGCCGATGGGGACAACATCCGAGCCTAAAGACCATGCCTGAAACACTACCACTCCCACTGTTCCGCGTCCGCTATTACCGAGCGGACGGACTCGGTCTCTCTTATGAGACCCGCTACTTCAACGCACCTGACGCATCACTCGCCGAGCACGTTGCTCGGGAGAAGTTGGCCGAGGTTGGTGTTGAGGTCTCCAGCTTTCACTCGGTTGATTTCTGGGGGGAAAAATAATACCAGAAAGTTCTTGCCCTTTGATAAAAGATTTCCTACTCTAAGACCATGCCCCACTCCCACATGATAGTGAATATCTTCCACGCTGCCTTCGGCGGTCGCGCCGACAAACCCGTCTTCTCCTACGTTGACACCGTCAGCACCAACCGTCCAGCCGCGTGTGACCGAGCCTTCCATATGTTCAACGCACCGGAGGAGTTCCTCAACGAAGAGGACAAGCCCATCGCCGCCGCTTACCGTCTCGGGAAGCTCCGGTCCCTCTCGGTCGAGGACATCGTCGAGGTCGATGACCCACGATGTCATCGCCCTGCCAAGTGGGTATGCGCTCCCGTTGGATGGACGAGAGAGGAGGCTGCATGAAAATAATACCAGAAAGTTCTTGCCCTTTGATAAAAGATTTCCTACTCTAAGATCATGCCTGCTCCTTTTACCTTCCACTTCACCGGCACCCTGAACGGGGAACCCAAGTCAACCACCGTCTCCCCCGGCGCATGGGCGAGAGCCGAGGCGGGGGGATGGCTGGCTGGTGCCCGCCTCATTCTCCGCATCACAACCCCCGCATTCATCGAAGAGAGCGTGAAGGTGGACCCGTGGGAGACATGGCCCACGCCTCCGAAACGGCCAAAACCCCTTACACTCGGAGGCCCGTTCCGGCCTAGCTTTTTTCGTCGCGGAAAATAATACCAGAAAGTTCTTGCCCTTTGATAAAAGATTTCCTACTCTAAGACCGTGCCTGATAAACCAACTCCTACTGAAAAGTCCCCCGCCATGGACTCCTTCCTCAAGAATGTCTTGGGGATCGATCGCCATGCGGCTCTTGAATCCGGTGTCTGTTCCCACTGCAACGGGAAGGTGGACCCTGATTCCCTGTCCGAATTAGACCTCCGCGAGTATCGCATCTCCGGCTGGTGCCCAACCTGCTCCACTAAACTCTTCGGCGGTTAACCCGAAAAACAATTTCCCGATTATGAAACTGCTAACTAAAGAACTGAGGGCCAAACTGCCCCCACTCTACTCAACTGAGAAGGACAAAGACCCGACCGCGGTCGTCAAGTTCTTCACACCGGACTCCAGTTGGACTTGGTTTGCGACCGAGTTCGATGGCGAGGATCGGTTCTTCGGCCTCGTCGATGGCTTCGACAAGGAACTCGGCTACTTCTCCCTGTCAGAACTGGCCTCCGCCCGTGGTCCGCTCGGTCTCCCGATCGAGAGGGACAGATGGTTCAGCCCCAAACCCCTGAGCGAATGTCGGTAGCCGTTGAATATACCAAGGATCTGGGGGATTGCTACGAGTCTGCTGTGAACTCCTTCATGGAGAACAGGTGGACTGAGTTCGGCCTCCCCGACAAGCGTGATGCATGGACCCTCGTCCATACCATGTGTGCTGGCGGAGGTCCGATCGAGGGGGTCCGGTTCGGCCATGCCTTCCTGTTCAACAGGGAGATGGGACTGGTCATTGACCTTGCCAATGGCAGGGGCGGACTGCTCCCGGCACACCGTTACTTCAAGCTCGGTGATGTGGACCCCGACAAGTATCCGTTCTACGAATACACCTATGCTGAGATGCTCGACGAACTGGTGGAGCATGAGACCTACGGCCCATGGGGTGACGCCTTCGATGAGATCTCTGCCATCGAACTGGAATCCGTTAAGGCGGCGGGACTTTCTCTTTCTGAAAAAAATACAAAATAGTTCTTGCCATTCTCTCATAAATTTCTTACCTTAAAACCATGCCCGACAACGCTCCCTTCTCAGTCCACGACGCGCTCTTCAAAATCTTTACTTCAGGTGGAACTGGGCATAACGCCTCCCCCGACTCCCCTTCCATATCTTTGGGAGCGGGGGAGGCTTCCACTCCTGCCCCTCCCCTCAAGCCCATGGACCCCGCCGATCTCCGCATGATGCTGGACGATGGGCCGAGGGCCTACAACAATTACGATGAGCGAGCTGTCTTCGAGGAGATCGCTCGCCTTGAAGCTGTCACTCCCCCTGACCCTGACCCTGCACTCGACGAATGGTTCGACGAGCGTGAGGCAGAGGCTCGGGAGGCAATGGACAATGACCCTGAACTGAACCACTAGAGATGTTAACCGACGAAGAAAAAACAAACCTGAAACTCTTGAAGTTTCTTTACTCTATCCCCACTGCTCGTCTCCGCGAGGAACGTGATGAATGCTACAAGGACATCACTCGTGTGCGAGCGATCCTTGATGAGTTCCACGAGGTCAACTGGGACACACTCTGCAGGCTCGAAGGCAAGGCAGAAGCTATTGATGAGATCCTCAAAAATCGTAACGCAACCTGAAAACTACCATGGACTTCGATAAAATTTTAGAAAACGGACACATCTACGATGGTCCGCTCCCGCTGGGGGCGATGGTTCCCACTCAGTGGGGGCCTCGAAAGGTGGTCGAGATTATGCGGGGCAACCCCGCTCCCATAGACCACATCACATCGGCTGAACGTGAACTCAATGTGCAGTAACCTGATGCCTGAAGAACCCACCATTACCGAACTGTTCTCTGAAGCCTTGAGGGTTTCCAACTTCCTCGAAGGGGAAGCCCTCCGCCGAAAGTTTATGCGGAAAAAGAATTATGGAGTTAAGGCGTGGAACAAATTCGTTACTGCCATTGAAAAGTTTAAGGAAAATGATTAGCCCAACCGAAATAGAACACCCTCCGACCTTTGAAGAGATCCTCGCAGGAGACTGGAAGACCTACCCTGCCGATGACCGAGACCTCACTGCTTACAGCGATGTCCTGCTTCATGGTTGCCTCGTGTGCCGGACAGGCCCCCGTCGGTTCAGTGAACTAACCCCCTACAGTGAGATCCCTAACGCATTGACCGATGGGGAGTTCGTCTACTACTCGGTAGCGGTGGACATCCCGCCTTCCCGCAAGCGGATCGGCGGACCCAAGACCGTGCGGCGCGAGGTGTGGGTGCGCGGAACCTTTGACCACGGTCGCCCGAACCGATGGGAAGGGGAAGATTACTTCGACGAACCCATCAACCCCGATGGTGATGGAGTGTTCCGCTCCCTAACCAATGCCGTGATCTACTCGACGCTCGAAAGAAAGTCTCGTGAACTAACTGAGGCGGCATGGGGTGCCGAGGTGAGGTGGGACGATAAACACTGTAGACCCCCCGAGAATTAACATGGACATAGAACCTAAAGACCGACTGACCGACCCCCGCAACGTGCTCCTATGCAAGCGGACGAACGACCCCAAGCTCGCATGGCTTGAGGAAACCTTCCGCCGCGAGGGGATCAGGGTGCGACGAGACGGGGAGAGCTATCACGCTCCCCTGCTTTGGGTCCACCCCGACGACGAGGACGCTGCACTGGCGATCCTCACCCCCATCGACGACATTCCTGACGATGACCCTCGTTGGGCTAACCCCTACCGCCGCTGGCATCGTGCCTCGAACCCATGACTGCGCGTGAGTTTCACCAGTATGAGGACGGGGACTGGGTCTCCTTCAGACACATCGAGGGGGACAAGACCTTCATCGAATGTGGGCAGGTCACTCTTCCGACCAAGGACGATCACGACATGGGCCTCCCCGAGGATCATGTTTTTATCTTCTCCGAGGATCTCAGCAGATATCACGGGACGGATGAATGGCCCGAGGGCAAGCCTGTCCATGAGGATCTGATCGAAGAGCGACTCGGCGATCACAACTACATGGAGGAGAAGGGGCGAGAGGAAGCCAATGAATACATGGACATGGTCAAATCTGCCTACGACGATTACCGGAGACGCTAACGAATACAAAATAGTTCTTGATCTTTGCCCCCATTATTTTTACCCTAGAGCCATGACGATACCGAACTTGATTAATTACCTCCGGTATTACAGTGCCGTCTATGACGTATCACACGCGGAGGTCACAGTGAATGGTGACTCTTTCGACGGGGACAGTCTCGACTACGAACTGGAACCGACCCTGCCTCCAGAAGGAACCGACCGGAGAATGCTTAACCTGAATATTAAAAACCGAGATAATGATTGAACCCCTCACCCCGAGCCAGCGATCCGTGCTTGATAGCGCGGTGAACAATGCCCTTGTCTTCGGACTCGGGATCATCACTGCTGTCCAGAATGAACTGGAGATGCAGGGACTCCCGCGCCTGACTGACGAGCAGGTGAACCAGTTCGTCTGGGAAACCGTTGACCGCCTTGAGAAAAAAAATACCTGAAAATTATTGACGCAATTAAAATCCTAGTTTAGTCTGTGACCATGCTTTCATTAAAACTTGCCAAGTCCGGCTTCTCCACTGTCAAAGGAGATGTTGAGTTCTCGCAGGAGTCTGACCGACCACTCGCCTATGTTGGCGAGACGGGTAGCGGGAAGACCACCTCAACCGAAATCGTTGCCAAAGAACTGGGCATCCCAGCCCGACGGGTGACGATGCCTGAACTTCTCGACCCTGATTGTGAGGGTGGAATCTTGCTCTCGAATTTCAAGGGAGTCCATGAGGAGATGCTCATCGGGGTTGATATGCCCTACGACACAACGGGCAAGGGAGACTTTGTTCTCCGTGCAGCCCAGCCCAAGGAGGCACCGACCGAGTTCCTGATCGGGGACAAGAAGGTGCTCTGGGTCTTCGATGAGGCCCTGACCTACGAAGACCCCGTGCTCCACGCTCTCCGCCCCACATGGTATGCGCCGAAAGGATCGAAGAGATACATCGGGACTCACGCCCTCGGGCCGAACGTCAAGATCATGCTCACTGCAAACGGGAGAGAATCCGATACCACTGCGAAGCGTGAGTTCACCAAGCCCGAGGCGGCTCGACTCGCCCTCTTCAACTGGGTCTTGACCGTGGAAGAGTGGCTCGACTACTTCTCCGACTACGCCGCCAGTCCGATCTGGCAGTATCTTGAGTTCTTTTCCAAGGGCGTGGAGACTGATGGCGAGGGAGTTGATCCATGGAAGGGACCAGAAGGAAGATACGTGGGCGGACCTGTCTGCTCCGGTCGGTCATGGGAGGGCGTCTTGAAAGCCTACCCCACCTTCGATTCAATCAAGGGTGATCCTGATGAGTTCGTCCGCCGAGCCAGCAGCAGCATCCCCGAGGAGATCTGCAAAGATATCGCCAACCTGATTCACACCGTGCTGGAGGTCGGGCCTGAACTGTCTGCCATCCGAGCGGGTAAGAAAGAGATCTCGTCCATCCCGAAACACAAGCATCCGGCCCTCGCCTTTGCGGCGGTCAGGGTCTGCCTGAACGAGGCAGGAGATGACAAGGCGGCGGCGATCGCCAGTGGTCTCTGGGACTGGGCATTCGATCTCTTCAAGGAATGCTCCGCCGAACTGGGGGCGTGGACATTCTCCACGCTCAAGGCCCACTCCGCGCCGTCCGATCCCGATGAGGATAACCCAATCATTTTCCACGAGAATGCCCAAGAGTTGATGGGCCTTGTAAAAAGTTAATGAAAATAATTGACAACCTTAACCGGAGAAATTAATATCACACTATGCCAATTATGAAATTCGATACTAGCGACCTCAACTCTGTAGTTGAGATCTCCCTTCGAGTTCCCAACGTCACCGTGTCTGGGAAGAATGATGCGATGGTCAGGGAACTCTTGAAGCACGTTCCCATTCACAAGCGGGAAGAAATCAAGAAGCTCATTCATGCTTCCTCCAAGTTTGTCCCCACGGCGGGGACCGCAATCGGAGACCTCCGCAACCTGTCCGCCGAGTTCAAGCGTCACGCGACGAAGAAGGATCTCGACAAGGGCTACAGGGGTCTCAACAAGATAGGCCGCGCCAATGGCTACATCGTGAAGCTCGACTCGTTCGAGCATTTCGAGTCAGTCGTCCGGTCATTTGAACCCCGCTTCGAGCGAGCCGTGAAACGGATCACCGACGAGTGGGAGATCTTGAAAGAACGTGGGGCGGATGCCCTTGACGTTTACGGGCGGGGGTTCAAGTTCCCTTCCCTCAAGAGGTTTATGAAGCGGACTGAGTTCGGTTTCGATGTCGAGTCAACTCTAAGTGATTCAGCTTGGGTTGACACTGCACTGTCCGAGACCGCCTCTAGGATCAGACGCATGGCCGAGAAGGCTACCGAACGGAAGATGATGGAGGCCCACGGGCGTCCTGTTGAAGCCCTCCTAGAAGCCGTGTCCGGCTGCATCGAGAGACTGGAGGCAGCTAATGGCAAGACTGCCAGTGGCAAGAAGACTCGCCTCCGCCCTGAGAAGTTCGGCGGGTTGAAAGAACTGGTCGCCGATGTTAAGGCGAGAAACTTCCTGAACCTCCCCGAGCTGGAGACGGCGGCTAATACGGTTGCCAGTATGGTCGAGGGGTTGGATGTGGTTGACCTCGACCCAGCCGAGCGCAAGGAGACGGCTAAGAAGTGGACCGAGACCTACGAGACTCTCTCCGACCGGATGTCTGCTGCGGGGCTGTGATAAATAATTTCCAAAAGATCTTGCAACCTGCTAAAACATTTCCTACATTATAACTATGCCATCACCATTCATTGAATTAGACCCAAGGGGGAAATCCCCCCTTGAGGTTGGCGTTCGTGATCTTCACAGGTGGAACGGTTTCACTGCTCGTCCCTGCTATCGGGGACTGAAGTCAACGCGCAAGGTTCCCTTGGCTTGCACGGACGGGCGGTTCGGTTATTACAACGAGGTAGAGATCAACAAGCGCAAGCCTTCCGAGGCGGCGTATATTGTTGGTCACGAGAACAAGCACATTATCTACTGTCACCCTGCTAGGTTCCGGCCCTTCAATGGCGCGAGGATCTTCATCCCATGGCTCAACCCAAACCAGACATGGGATGTGTGCAATGTTGCTGGCGACCTCATCATTAACGCCGAACTGGAAGATGAGAACGAAGCTGCCAAGCTGGAGATGCGGAGGCAGGGGATCATCCCCTTCGACATTATGACTCCGATCGAGGGGTGCTTTACTAACTTAAAAGAACTTTACGATAAGGACCGAGAGGATGTGTCCGCCGAACAGCTTGCGGACAAGCTCTACAAGCTCTACCCTGTCCCCCCTGCGAGCATTGGGTCTAACCCCCCGCCTCAGTCTGGGGACGGTGAGGGTGACCCCTCCAACGGTGACCCCTCCAACGGTGACCCCTCCAACGGTGACCCCTCCAACGGTGATCCCTCCGACGGGAACCCTGACCCCTCTGATGACCGCGCCCCTGCTCCTGCTCCTGATGTGGACGGCGAGCCAGCTACCTCCGGCGAGTTCGGTGGGGGGCACAACGATTTCATCGAGCCTGAACTAGATGAGGGTGAGACCCTGAAAGAGTTCGATGCCGCGAACGAAGAGTCTTCTCGGAAGGCAGCATTCGAGGACCGCTTGAATGAAGCCAAAGGAGTTCTAGGTTCTGGTTCTGGTTCCAAAGTGAACCGAGACCTCGCGAGAACATCTGACCCCGTGCCGTGGGATAACCATCTCCGAAACTGGTTTACGAACCGTGACACTACGGGATTCAATCGACCCTTCTGCCACCGGACACATTACCGGAGGGGACTGGTAAGACGCGCTCGCGGGAGCATGGCGGCGGCGGAACTGGCTTTTGCAGTTGATACCTCTGGATCTAACATCGACCGGATACCCGAGATGATCGTCAAGATTCAGGAGGTTCTCGACGAGTTCAATCCCAAGGCAGTCCATGTAATCCCAATCGACACTCGGGTCCACGAGACCACTACGGTCTACGCTGGGGAGGCGCTGCCTGACTTTCTCGGCGGAGGCGGGGGAACCCGCTTCGCCCCTGCCTTCGAGTGGGTTGAGGAGAACGTGCCATGGGTTGACGGGATGGTCTTCCTGACTGATGGACACTGCACCCTGAAGCATTGGAAGGCACTCACTGCTCCTGACTGGCCCGTGTTGTGGCTCGACTACGGTTACCACAAGCCCTCAGACATCGGGACAAGGAAGTTTCATTTCGGGGAGCGAGTCCCCATCACACTTGGAAAGAAAGTATAATGAGCACAGAAAAAGCAATGGAACTGAATGAGATAATATTTAAGACAAAGATAGGCGAGCACTTCTGGGTGGTCACTAGGTATATGGGTCCTGATCCTGAAGATCAGGACGTCGATGTCTATCACTGCGTTGCTTACCGAGAAATTATTGATGGAGTGGGAGATTATGCGGGGAACAGAATTACAGGTGACGAAGACATCGAAGGTCGTCACCTTGAGATGTGTGCAATCTATAAGAAGCGTCTCGAAAAAGGCGGCGAGTGGGAAGGGGACGACCGCCCACTAAATAGAAAAAACAAAATCCGCAGTAACGCATGACTGAAACCCTCTTCCTGATCCTTGTCCCCCTTGTCCTGCTCCTTGTTCTCCGGCGGAGGCGGACAGAAACACATGATTAAAACCATTGGACAATCTGTTAGAACCGTGTATAATTCCGGCGTGGCTAAAATAATTGATGTTCGCAGATGGCTCCCAGCGATGCGTAAAGGGTCTACCCGCTACGTGATCGAACAGGAGTTGATGAGCATAGCCGAGGAGAATGACCACCTTAGTTCCAGAATCAATGCCCTCCTCTACCTGATGAAGAAACTGTAACCCCCACCCCGAATCTATGGACACAGCAACATTAACCATCAGCACTAACAATGAAACACAAGCGCGTGAGATCCTCTCGGTTCTCTCCGCCGCTGAAGAGAGCGGGGAGCTGGACTTCTCGT
>MDTA01183479.1_pt1 | contig 15606 bp, 17 predicted proteins | sample 811151 | NCBI WGS metagenome assembly MDTA01 (sample SAMN05326648, study PRJNA326480) | marine metagenome | isolation source: seawater | place: Indian Ocean: South | collected 2010 | reverse complement strand
TGGTTCGTTTGCCGGGCTTTGTAAAACGAAGAGCAGAAAGCAAAATAGTACATGCAGCAGTTGATGACCTGAAAGAAAGGCTAGATGCTGAGAATTAGAGAAAAGCTTTTCTAAAACTGCCAAATAGAGCTAACGTCTGCTTTTTCCTAGAACCCCAAGCCACATTTGATACATCTCATCTGCGGTTGTGTCATTAGAATCCGGGAAGAACGGTTCATCTCCAAGCCATAGATCTTCAATTTCTTTTACAGTTTCCCAAACGCCACCTGCTAATCCAGCTAGATATGCAGCTCCTAACGCAGTTGATTCTGTGTTGCTTGAACGAATTACAGGAATTTTAAGCTGATTAGCCAGGCATGTCATTAATGAGTCCATTACTGCAGCGCCTCCATCCACTTTCATTTTTTTTGGAGTTGGCATGGCATTTTTCTTTAATGTTTCCAAAATGTCTCGAGTTTGAAAAGCCATTGATTCAATAGTGGCTCTAGCTAATTCCGCTCTGCCTACCCCACGAGTGAGACCAGCAATAACCCCTCGGGCATCTGGGTCCCACCAAGGGCTTCCTAAGCCAGAAAAGGCAGGCACAATTACCACGCCACCGTTATCTACACATGACAACGCAAGAGGTTCAAGGTCAGACGAATTATCGATTATCCCGAGCTCATCACGCAACCATTGAATTGTTGACCCAGTGGAAAAAATCGAACCCTCTATTGCATAGGTTAGAGGTGAACTTGAGTTCAACTGCCAAGCAACTGTAGTTAAAAGGCCATCATTTATAGCGGGTGGACTTTCACCAGCATTAGTGAGCATGAAAGAACCAGTTCCATAAGTATTCTTAGTGTCGCCTGAATTGAAACAAGCTTGTCCAAATAGTGAAGATTGCTGATCACCGATAGCGCTCATAATTGGAATTTCCTTACCTAAAGGCCCATCCTTACTAGTGGAACCGAAATGACCAGCGGTTGGATGAATTTTTGGAAGTGATTCAATCGGTACTGAAAATAGATCGCAAAGATCTTCTGACCAGCTTCCTTCGTTTATATCAAACAGCATGGTCATTGATGCGTTAGATGGCTCAGACGCATGGACTTTTCCGTCGGTCAGTTTCCAAATCAACCAAGAGTCAACTGTTCCGAGTAAAAAGTTTCTCTTGCTTGATAGAGATTTGATCATCCATTCAAATTTTGTGGAAGAAAAATACGGATCCAAAACCAAACCTGTTTTAGATCTAATTTCCTGTAGATGATTTTGCTTTTCTAACTCTTGACAACGTTCAGTTGTTCTTCGATCTTGCCAAACAATTCCGTTTTGCAATGGTTTCCCAGAAACCGGATCCCAAATAATCGAAGTCTCTCGTTGATTGGTTATACCGATCGCTGAAATATCAAATCCCATTTCTTCGATCTCACGTGAAACATTTTTCAAAGTGCTCGCCGCTGCTGACCATATTTCTTCAGGGTCATGTTCAATAAGTCCAGGTTCAGGGTAATGCTGTGGGAATTCTTCTTTTGAAGTGGTAAGTATGTTACCTAATGAGTCGACTGCAAGAGTTCTAACACTTGTTGTTCCTGCATCTAAAGCTAGGACTACCTGCAATGCAATTCCTTTCTATTTATGAAAAATAGTTTTCTTCCATAAAACTCGCATAGTTGCTACATAATACAGGCGCTCCTTCTTCGGGAGGATCTCCATCAGTTACTGGCGCATTTATTGCTTCGAGGGAGTCGTTTTGCCTGACCATTATTCGAACGTAAGAAATCTCAGCGCCAGTAATTAGTTCAGATGCGGTACAGACCAACATGGCGAAAGCAAGGCGGTTACTTTTTGAGTCGTCCTGAGGGAAACCATCGAGACTGTCTAAATGGATTTCCAGTAGTGCTTCTTCGTGAATAACCCCGATAACTTCACTTCCTTCAGCGAAAGGTGAAACCAGTTGCGTTTCTTGTTCCGCTAAAGTTGGGCCTGCTAAAACTTGGGCAAGAATAACGTTAATTGAACCGTCACTTGAAATCTCTCGATCTACTGGTTCGAGTTTCATTTCTCCATCTTCGTTTGCTTTAGCAAGAAATATTTTTACAGTTTCGTTTGGTGTCGGTGCTTGTGTGGTTGTTGAAGCGGCAGGTAGAAGAGCGTCAGGGAGATTCATTGAGAGTTCTCGTGGCTCTTCATCTAGAGGAATACTGCATCCTGTTAATAAGATTGCAACCGTCATTGGGATAGCCAGAAAGGAATTTTTCACGTTCACTCTTCTTCCCTTAAAGGTAGTTCAATAACAAACCTAGAGCCTGTTTCGGATTTTGTAACACTGATATCTTCAACCCACACTCTTCCTCCATGGAGACGAGCATCCTCTTGCACTAGGCTTAGTCCCAAACCGGTTCCTCCGTCATCTCCGCGTTGTCCACTACTTGATCCTCGTGAGAAACGGTCGAATATTATTTTCCTTTCCTCTTCTGAAATGCCTGGCCCATTATCTTCCACAGCGATTTTGATTGTACTTTCAGTATTCAAAACCTCGATAGCTGTAGGTCCTGACCCGTAGCGATTTGCATTGTCTAAAAGGTTGGAGAGTGCTCTCGCCAAACGTCTTTTATCAACTCTTATCACCAAAGAGTCAGCGTTTTCAGGTAGTACGTAATTAATCGAGTTATCGTTTCGCGTGGCGGCTCTTATGAACTGGTAGACGTTAACTTCTTCTAGTTCTAGTGACGCTGCTCCAGCGTCATATCCTGATATCTCAAGAAGTTCCGAAACCAGGCGATTGAAACGTTCAAGGTCTCTAGATAAAAGATCGAGTGCAGTTTGTGATGGTTCCGAAAGTTCTCCTTTTCTCGACTCAAGGACTCCAACGCTTGCTTTAAGGGTTGTTAAGGGGCTTCTTAGCTCGTGACTTACTTCGGAAGCGAACCGAGCGTCTCTGTGTATTCGTTCTTCTAAGGCTTTCGCCATTTCATTGAATGACTCGGAAAGACGATTTAGATCTGGGTCACTTTGGGGTATTAGTCGCGTATCTAATCGACCGCCAGCAATTGCTTCTGCTGCTTCTCTAACACGTCTCAAAGGTCTTAGTGTTCGTCTACTTATCCACCAGCCAAGAAGCGCGGCTAGAGAGGTAACGCCTGTGCCTGCACCAAAAAGGATTATCCGAAGGTCGCTTAATGTTTTCTCCAAGTCAGATAGATCAACGACTGCAAAATAGGCTGCATCGAAGACTTGAAGTGGAATGCCTAGAATTAAACGTCTTTTACCATTGATTTCCGCTCTAAGTTGGCCTGCTTCAAGTTCAGAGACACGATTTAAGATGTTCTGAGGCAAGTCTTCTCTGTCTAACTCCTGAGATGGGAGCCAGTCGTCGCCTATTCTTATAAGCCTCTGGCTACCTTCTATTTTGGTCATGGAATCAACGATTGAAGGCAAATCTTCTACGGATGAATCTGGTGTCAGCTGGTTAGATAAGCGAGTGGCGTTGGTTAATGCGAAGGCAGAAGCAGAGTTCTCGCGACTTTCAACTAGTTGTTGTCTCGTGAGTACAAGAGTCGCCCCGGACAATCCAATCGACACAAGCAAACCACCGATTGCAAAAAATAAGGAAATTCTACTTTGAAGACCTAACTTTATTCTGTAAGTGCTGTTTCTTTGAGTTTCGGTTTCTTCATCTAACATAGGTATTCAGCTCTATTGCCTGCACTAAAATTGAGTTTGAAGTTTGTAACCCATCCCTCGAACTGTTACTACGTACTTAGGATTAGCAGGATCGATTTCAACTTTTGTTCTAAGCCTCCTGACGTGAACGTCTACAAGCCTGCTATCTCCAAAATAGTCATAACCCCAAACTCTTTCTAGTAGATCTTCGCGACTTAGAACTTTTCCGTTGTTGCTTGCTAGTTCGACTAAAAGCTTAAATTCCGTACGTGTTAGGTGAACTTCTTTACCGGCGATTCTCACCATTCCTTCATCGGCAATTATTTCGAGTTGGTCAAATGTGAAATTTGAAGGTGCACCGACTGTTTTAGAGCGTCTAAGAAGAGCTCTAACGCGCGCCGATAATTCTTTTGGATCGAAAGGTTTCCTGAGATAATCATCTGCCCCTGCTTCTAATCCAGCGACAACATCATGACTATCAGCTCGGGCGGTAACCATTACGATTGGCACGTCACCCAGACGTCTAATTTTCCTGCAGACCTCAAATCCATCAATCCCAGGAAGCATGATGTCTATTAGAACGACATCGCTAGGATGCCTCGAAAACGAAGCTAATGCATCTTCACCATTTGAGGTCTCTTCAACCTCCCAACCTTCCTCTTGAAGGGCGAGGCTTACAGCTGTTCTAATTCTTTCGTCATCCTCTACCGTGAGAATCCTTACACTCATACTCTAATGTTGCCTTATTTATTGGTGCTTTGTGGCATTTGGGGTAATTGAAATTCTTTCTTATTTCAGATTCCTAGAGAGATTCTTGATTTTTAAGTGTTTTTACATTCTACTTTGAAGTGTTTTGACTTTTGATTATCAGTTCGACTACCTGATCAATCAGAAGTTCTGAGGCTGCTACAGTGATCGCTGTTTTTGAAATATTCGAAGCTCTGTCAAGAATCTTTATATCTGCATTTTTGGATTCATCTAAGCCACCTCTATCTATGGTCACCACTTTCCCGCCGGCGTGTTTGACTAAAGCATGGCCAGCGGAGATATCCCATGGTGAAAGACCATATTCAAAAAATGCATCCACGCGTCCGCATGCCACAGATGCCAGATCAAATGCAGCACCTCCTATTCGACGGATGTCTCGAACGTTGGGGAGTATGCCAGTTAGATTCTTTGCTTGAGTTTCACGATATTTTGAGTTGTAAGAAAATCCGGTTGCTATCAAAGCTCTCGATAAATTTTTTGTTTTACTGACTTCAACCGTTTCTCCATTCCGTTTTGTCCCATGGCTAGATGAAGCACTGAATAGTTCGCCTAGTAAGGGGGCGTAAAGAGCACCGACTTCAGTTTTATTGTTGATTTCCACTCCAAGTGATATTGAAAATCCAGGATGCCCGTATATAAAATTTGTCGTACCATCTATCGGGTCGATCAGCCATTTGACTGCGTTCTCTCCGGATACGTAGGTTCCTTCTTCGCATATGATTTCGTCTTCAGGTCTGTGCGTGGAAATGTGTTCTGCGATTTCTTTTTCAGCCCATTCATCAATTTCAGTAACCATATCTGTCACTGAACTTTTGGAACTGACTTGATGGGAGGAACCGACTTTATTTTCTACTTCTTTACCAATTTTTATGGCTATATCAGAAGCAAGGAGTCTTATATCTTCTTCAAGTGAGTTTTTATTCAACTGGGTATCTTTCCCGAATCGACTGTTGCTTTTCATTTGTTTTCCACTCCGCCATAGCTTTAAGTGCAAGATTTGTGACGATTGAAACTCCTATAGCTGCAAATAGTGCTGAAGCTAGTCCGATGGATCCGGCGAGTGAATTACAACTGTTTTCACACTGCAGATCTGTGACGGCATAGCCAACTAATCCTCCGGATAGTCCAGAGATGGTAATTCCGACAACTGCTAGGACTCTTGCTTTTACAGACGGGACTGGAGACGATTGCACAAAGATACTCCTGTTGTGTTCTTGAGAGTGATGCTAACTTTAGGCTACAAGTCGAAATCAATTAATTTACGAAACAAAATCTATGGAAAATAATTCGCTTCGAAAGTGGTCAGTGGTTGGAGGAATTATTCGAAAGGATGATGACATTTTGTTGGTAGCTAATCGGCGCAGAGGCAGTTCAAATGTGAAAAAAAAAGGAGGGCTGGATTGGAGCCCTCCGGGAGGTGTGATCGATGATGGGGAAGATGCGATCACTGCTTTAGGGAGGGAAGTTTTCGAAGAAACTGGCTTACAGGCATCAGGTTGGTCGGAGGCGGTTTATGCAGTTGAAGTAGATTTTGCAACGCAAAATATGTTCTTACATGTTGAGGTTTTTGAAGCTCTGAAGTGGAGTGGTTCATTTGTTTTTACTGATCCGGACGGAATTGTAGAAAATGCTGAATTTTTCTCTCGAAAACAATGTGAGACAAAGTTAGAAGCTTCTCCAATTTGGGTTAGAGAACCACTCACTGCCTATATGTATGGTGAGCTTCCTGAAGAGAGGATGTTTGCTTATCGGGCGACTGTAAGTAAAGACAAAAAACTAATTGTGGAACGAACATCATGACGTCGTCAATGCTTCATGTGGACATGGATGCTTTTTTTGCCTCAGTTGAATTACTTCGAAATCCAGAATTGATTGGCAAGCCGGTTGTTGTGGGTGGTACTGGCAATCGAGGAGTGGTTGCCGCAGCTTCCTACGAAGCTCGCTCCTTCGGTATTTATTCTGCTATGCCTTCCAGAAGGGCAAGGAGGCTTTGTAAAGATCTGATTTTCATTTCAGGAGATTATGAATATTACGTTCAGGTAAGCCGGAGGATAATGACGATATTGCAAAGTTTTACTCCATTGGTTGAACCTCTTTCCCTAGACGAGGCTTTTTTAGATATAGGAGGGGTAAGAAGGATCCATGGAACACCTGAGACGGTAGCTCATAAAATCAGAAACACCATATTTGATAAAGAGGGACTTAGATGCAGTGTCGGTGTTTCTGTAAATAAGTTCTTGTCGAAACTTGCTAGCGAACATGCTAAACCAAAAGTGGGTGCAAACGGGCCCATTTACGGAGACGGGGTTTTCATCTTAGAGCAAGCTGAGGTTGAAAATTTTTTGGACCCTCTTCCCATAAATGCGATTTGGGGCGTTGGGCCTAAAACTCGCAAAAAGTTAAATGACCTAGGTATAGAAACTGTTGGAGAGCTGGGACGAGTTTCCGAAGGGACTTTAGTCTCAAAGTTAGGTGAAGCAGCTGGTAAACAACTCTGGCGTTTAGCGCGAGGCATAGACAATCGCGAAGTGACCATCGAGCGCGAGGCTAAATCGATAGGACATGAGGAAACTTTTTCACACGATTTAAAAAATAAAGATGAAATAGAGCGTGAGTTGGTTCGTCTTGTCGATGCGGTTGTGTGGCGTCTACGAAAATCTGATCAGAAATGCCGAACAATTTCTTTGAAAGTTCGTTACCCGGATTTCACTACTCTTTCTCGTTCTTATACTTTTTCGCAAGCTACAGCACTTTCATCGCAGATGATCGAAGAGGCTAAAACTTTGCTAAACGGGTTAGATCTAACACCAGGAATAAGACTATTAGGGGTCGCAGTGACAAACTTCGATAGGGATGCTACAGAGCAACTTAAATTAGGTGAAGATCCAGTTTCTGTCTGGGAAAACATGGAAGGTGCTGTTGAATCAGTCCGAGATCGTTTTGGAGTGTCCTCAATCGGACCAGCTAGCATGCTTGGATCTAGAGGTATGCGTGTCAAGCGAAAAGGCGAGCAGCAGTGGGGGCCAGACAAAGATGTTCAACTGGAAAAGTAAGCAGTATTCCCGAGATGTGTAATTTCCTAACAAGCGTTAGAATTTAGTTAGGCTGTTTTCATTGACGATGGGAGAATAAAACAAATGCCACTTTCAGAAGACGAAGAGAGGATTCTTCTTGAAATTGAAGAGAATCTCTATGAGAGTGATCCTGATTTAGCGCGTGAAGTTTCTGAGACCACCGTCTATACAAAGTCGTTCAAAAATTTAAAATGGTCACTTTTAGTTTTCTTACTAGGAGTAGTATGTATGCTCCTGACCTTGTCGATTTCATTTTTAGTGGCCTTCGGAGCCTTTCTTTTGATGCTATTTTCGGCCTTAGCCATCGAAAGAAATGCAAGAAATTTAGGTCGTACCGGCATTCAGCAGGCTGCACAGTCCTCAATGTGGGCAGAAAAAGGTATTAAGTTGGGCGATTCTTCTCAGAAATTTAGAGATCTGATGAAAGATCGTTTTCGTCGCGATAATCAAGGTTGATCGTGAAAGAACGATGGATGAAGGAATCCTTGCAGTAGATGTAGGTGCGACCAAACTAGCTGCTGCTCTAGTGACGCAAAAAGGTGTCGTAGAAAAAAAATCTTCAATTCCCACAGAAGCTAATGATGGAGAAGAGTTGTTCAACAACCTTCTTATCTTATGTCAAGAAATATTAGACGGTGTGAAAGTAGAAGGCTGTGGTGTAGGGAGTGCTGGGCCGATGTCACACAACGGAGAAGAAATTTCTCCGTTAAATATTCCACAATGGCGAAATTTTCCATTGCGGTCAAAGCTGTCTGAAAGGCTTGGATTGCCAGTTGCTCTGGATAATGACGCGAAAGCAGTTGCCCTAGGAGAAGGCTGGGTCGGGGCTGCCTCGAAAGAGCGCAACTATTTGGCGATGATGGTTTCGACAGGCATCGGCGGGGGTCTAGTGCTTGATGGAAGGCTTTTGGATGGTGCGGACGGAAATGCAGGTCATATCGGGCATATTACTGTCGATGAAGATGGACCTAAGTGTGACTGCGGGAGTTACGGATGTCTTGAAGCGGTTGCTTCTGGGCGGTCCATAGAAAAAGAAACCGGATTACCCCCATCAGAAGCACCTGAAGAGGTAATCATGAAAAGTGGTTTTTTTGTAGGCAAAGCTATTTCTATGGTTGTCAACTTGCTCAATATTGACCTTGTTCTAATTGGCGGTTCTGTAGCATTCGGATTTGGAGAACCTTTCCTGAGTGAAGTCCGTTCGACCGCTGAGAGTTTCTGCGGCTTATCTTTCACTAAAGACTTGAAAATTGATTTTGCTTCTCTCAGAGAAGATGCTCCACTTGTGGGAGCTGCTGCAGTTTGGCAGGACTCAAAAGAAAAGAGCCCATCTTGAAAGTAAAATGGATCTTGAATATTTTTTTACTTTTGATCAGAAGACCTACTTTATGGCCGATTGCCATTAAGCAGATTTTTAGGATTGCTAAAAATGGATGGTTCCACACCTTCCCTTTTTTGCCTTTACCAAGCAAAGACTTTTTTGATTTTAGAATTTTGACTTACCAGGGTAATGAAAGCGATCTTCCAGATGCTGAAGTTGTGATTGCGTGGCTGTCTTGGGCAACGGATCTTAAAAAAATGAAAACTTAATCAATGACAACTTGGACTATTAAAAATTCTACCGGAAGTGTTTCCCAAAGGCATTTGACAATACCGACGTTCGACATGAGGCAGATAATTTTTCATACTGTTGATAAGCCAACGATGGTCTTTGGGACAGCTCAAAAAAATATAACCAAGGAAATTAATTTAAACTGTGAGTTCGTTCGAAGAAAATCAGGGGGAGGAGCAGTTTTTCTTGAACCTGAAGGGGTCCTTTGGGTCGATTTTGTCATTCCTAAAAGTGACCACTTGTGGGAAAATGATATAGGTAGATCTTCCCTATGGCTTGGAGAACTCTGGGCTAAAGCTCTAAAAGAAATAGGAATAGAGGGAAAAGTTCATCGTGATGGATTGTTAAAAAACAGATTTTCTTCTCAGGTCTGTTTTGCTGGATTGGCAACCGGCGAAGTTTCAGTATTAGGTAAAAAGAGTATTGGGATTAGCCAGAGGCGAACAAGTGAAGGAGCATGGTTCCAGTGTGCTGCTTTATTTTCATGGCCTGTAGAGAAGATAGTAGATATGTTGCAACTTAAACCACGAGAAAAAGCTATTGAAGATTTGCTGCATTTGGCAGCTCCGATCGAATGCAACTCAGAGGAGTTAGCAACAGCACTGCTAAAGCAAGTTTTTTAAGTTCGTATTTCTTCAAGCATTCTTTATTTTTTCCAAAAAACTATTTTGGCGCGCCTATTGACAAAAGTGGGGTGTTATAATATAAAAGTGGAGGAAAATGGGGCAAAAGGGAAGATTTCTTTTACTTCTTTTTCAATAACTAATTAAGAAATCGATTTACAGAGGAAAAAAAGAATGCTTTTTGTAGGGACACATGAACATTCACTTGATGAAAAAGGCCGAATTGTTCTTCCTGCCAAATTTAGACCGCGTTTTACGGCAGAAGCATTTGTTGCACCTGCTGCAAATTGCATAGCGATTTACACGCCTGAAGCTTTTGCAGAAATGGTTTCTAGACTTCAAGCCCAAATTCAAGAGGGAAGTGTTGAGCCCAAAATACTTAGAAGACTTGCAGCTAGTTCTGACGAGCAGCGACTTGACACTCAAGGACGCTTGAGTATTTCAAATCGCTTACGTGAATTCGCATCTTTAGAAAGTGAAGCACTTGTCTGTGGAGCGATCACCCATATTGAGATCTGGAATCCCGAAACATGGAGAGGGATGGCTGATGACCTTGACCGTTCTTTGGCTAACACTTTTTGGGAAGGTGGTGGAATATAAACAATTTGTTTGATTGATCCAAATCTTCCGGTTATGGATCGTTCTCCGAGTGGCGAGATGGAAGGCCCCTCCTCCACCTCCTCCCATCAAGATCTTTAGAAGAAATTCTCAAGTTGGTCATTCGGGGAACGGTCGATAATCGGAAAAATCAAAAGGCGATTAAGTGGAAAAAGAATCAACCTCAAATTTTGTGCATCAAGCGGTAATGCTTGACGAGGTAATGCATGTTGTTGATCGCGTTCCAGCGGGTGTATTCATAGATGCGACAGTAGGCGGAGGTGGTCATTCTGAGGCAATACTGTCCCGGCGTCACGATCTGAAAGTTTTTGCTCTTGATCGTGATTCTCTAGCAATTAATTCTGCTACCGCTAATCTCAAGGAATTTTCTGAGCGAATTCAATTTTTTCACGCTTCTTTTTCCTCCATGGAAGAAATCTTAAACCGTGAAAATGTTTCATCAATTTCAGGATTTCTTTTTGATTTAGGTGTTTCATCTCCTCAATTGGATATTAGAGAAAGAGGTTTCAGCTATCGAGCTGAAGGACCTCTCGATATGAGAATGGACACAAGTCAGACGAAAACTGCACGTGAATTAATTAACAACCTAAGCTATTCAGAACTTCGGGAAATCATTAACAAGAATTCAGATGAGAGATTTGCAGCTCGTATCGCTGCTTCCATTGTTGATCATCGTCCTCTTCAGAACACTTTAGAGTTAGCAGAGCTAATAAAAAAAGCGATTCCTGCAGCAGCAAGGCGCAAGGGCGGGCATCCAGCGAAGCGCACTTTTCAGGCCCTTCGCATGGCGGTCAATGATGAGATAGAGGAGTTGCATACAGGATTATCCAGCGCGGTCAGTCGCTTGATGCCTAACGGATGCGGTGTGGTTATTTCTTATCATTCCGGAGAGGATCGAATAGTTAAACAACTTTTTAGAGATGTTGTCACTGGAGGTTGTAGATGTCCTCAAAAACTCCCTTGTGTTTGTGGGGCTATTTCTAAAGCTCGTTTGCTGCATTCAGGAACTTCAGCTTCAGATGAAGAAATAAGCATAAATAGACGTTCAAAGAGCGCACGGCTCAGAGTTGTGGAGATGACATGACCCTGACCATTGATTTACCTATCGATAGCAAAAGTAAGACAAAAAGACGAATTGAAACGAGAAAGAAGACTATTGCAATTCCAGTTTCAATAGGTGTGGTAATTTCCTTTCTCCTTTTACTCTCTGTGGCTGGATTTCACACTTTTCTAGTTTCAGCCCAACAAGAAGTGGATTATGTCGAGGGGCAAATACTCAAAGAAAAAACTATTTCTCAAGAGTTAAGAATGGAAGTTGCTGAGTTGAAGAAACCAGAAAGAATACGATCTGCGGCTGAAGGCCGCTTCGGCATGTTGCAACCACCCAGTCGTAAACAAATAAAACCAGTCTTAACTCTTCCTTCGCCTATCGGAAATCCATTTAGGCGGTGAATTTGTTCTCAAGTAAAAATAGCAAGAAAAAAAAATCAAGAAATCCTTCATCGAAAAGCTTCTTGAGGCGGTCGATAGCGGTGGGAGTATTAATGACCTTGATCTCAGGAGGTCTTGTTTGGAGGCTTGTTTATTTCCAAATAATGGATTCAGAACGCTATATAGCTCATGGTGAAAGTCAAAGGATTGTCGCCATAGATGTACAAGCTCAACGTGGCTCAATCTTAGATAGGAATGGAGTGGATTTAGCTTTGTCGGTTCCAAGGCGTTCTTTGGTGGCAAATGCAGGACTCGTTGAGGATCCTGTACAGACAGCTAGAGCCTTAGTGCAAATAATCGGAGGGGATTCAGAAGAACTTGAATCAAAATTGAGCAGTGGAAGAAAGTTCGTTTATATCTCACGCCAAATTGAAGATCGTTTTGTCGATGCAGTTTTAGCATTAAAACTCGCTGGAATATACAGCCAACCGGAACAAGGCCGCGTTAGGCCAGATGGTGATTCCGTAGTAGCCGTAATAGGTAGAACCGACATAGATGGCAAGGGTATAAGTGGATTAGAAAAATCTTACGACCATCTTTTATCAGGTGAAAACGGACGTAAAGTTGTTGAGCGAGGACCTAGAGGATCCACAATACCTGGAGGGGAGTACTCTCTAAAGCCTGAAAAAAATGGAAAAACAATAGTTTCTACCTTGGATCGTTCACTTCAGTTTGAAGCCGCGAAGATTTTGATTTCGGGTATCGAGAAAGCTGGCGCTGCCGGCGGTTTGTTAGTAGCCATGAAACCTTCTAACGGAGAAATCTTAGCTTCAGTTGCAGTTGAACGTAATGAATACGGAAATGTGAAACAAGTAACTGAACACAAAAGCGCGACATGGACTTTTGAACCAGGCTCGATTATAAAACCTTTGACTTTTTCTGCTGTGATGGACGAAGGATTGGCCTCAGAGGATTCAGTTCGCAAAGTAGCTGACGAGATTCATGTACACGATTCAGATTTTTCTGATTGGTTTGACCATGATGAAGCAGAGTGGTCGGTTTCTGAAATTCTGCACCAGTCGTCAAATGTTGGGACCATTCTTTGGGCGCAAGATGTAGGTCCAGCGCTTCTTCATAATAAGTTAAAAAAGTTCGGAATTGGTAGCAAAAGTGAATTGAACTTCCCGGGTGAAGCTAATGGAATCCTTCTTCCTGTAGAAAAATGGTCAGGAACGTCATTGCCTACTATTGCTATTGGACAAGGTGTATCTGTTACTCCTGTTCAAATGCTCACTGCATATGCGACTATCGCCAATCGTGGTTTAAAGCCCGCGCCCACATTGGTACGCGGTATGGGGGATGATGTAGAGGTAATGAAAAGTACAGAAAAAGAGCAGCCTAAGCGAATTATTGAATCGCGAACAGCTGAGTCATTAGTGAAAATAATTGAAACTGTTGTCGCTTCAGGAACTGGTAAGAGAGCACAAGTTCCTGGGTATAGAGTTGCTGGTAAAACTGGAACTGCATGGAAACCTCAGATAGGTGGATATGGCGAAGAGGAAGCTGATCGGCGCTACATAGCTACTTTTGCAGGTTTTTTCCCCGTCGAAAAACCTGAAATCGTGGCTCTTGTCGTTGTAGATGAACCTTCAGCTATTGCTGATTCTGGTGGAAAAGCTGCCGCTCCAATATTTGCTGAGTTTGCAGAATTTGCAGCACGTCAATTGAGAATCCCATCTGAAAATGAAAAACTGGATTCCTCTTTAACAGAGCGAGTTCTAGCGATTACACCTGAGCAAGCGCAAATAATAAATAACATTGCAGATTCTAAAGTTGTTTTGTCCGAAGAAATTGCAGGATCAGTAGTTGACTGATGCTTTTATCTGAGTTAACTAATGGCCTAGTAGGCGTTTTAAACAGTGTTAATAAAGATCCTGACATCAGGCGCGTAGTACATGATTCGCGTGAGATTCTTGCCGGAGACATATTTTGCTGTCTGAAAGGTGAATCTACGGACGGGCATTTATACATTCACGACGCCATAGAAGCAGGAGCAGTAGCAATTTTGGCAGAGGAAGAAATAAATGAAGATGTGCCAACTTTTACTGTTGAAAACGTTAGAAACATTCTGCCTAAACTTTCTTCTCGAATAGTTGGAAACCCTTCAAGGGATTTAAAAGTTGTAGGAGTTACCGGAACGAACGGGAAGACTAGCGTTGTAAACCTTCTTTCAGAGATTTTGGACAAATCCGGTATCTCTACTGCAGTTATTGGAACTTTGACTGGAACGCTAACAACACCTGAGGCTCCAGAGCTCCAAAGAATTTTGAGAAATTTTTGCGAAACAGGTGTTGAAGTTGTTTGTATGGAAGTCTCTTCTCATTCCCTTGTTCAGAAAAGAGTTCATGAAACTTTTTTTTCCAGCGTTGCCTTTACCAATTTGACCCACGATCATCTTGATTTTCATAACACAATGAAAGAATATTTTGATGCCAAATCCCTTCTCTTCGATTCTTATTTTTCGAAAAATGCTGTTATTGCAAACGATGAGGAGTATGGGCGCTTGTACTGCGAAAAAGCCATTTCACAGGGAATGAATGTGGAAGCTGTCTCGATGGAAGATCGAAATGTTGTTTTCACTCTGAAGAACTCTTCATTCGATTGGAGACAGGAGAGGTTAAATATCCCAGTAGGAGGACCATTCGCAGCATTTAATGCGATTATCGCAGCTGAAATAGCTCTTCAACTCGGCTTAGAGATTCCAGAGATCGTTAGCGGACTTACAGATGTAAGTGGTATCAACGGAAGGTTTGAACATATAAGGATATCTAAAGATATTTCTGCAGTCATTGATTATGCCCATACTCCATCTGCCTTAGAGGAACTTTTGAAGGGGTGCCGAAAAATTAGCGAAGGACGAATTATTCTTGTTTTTGGTTGTGGTGGAGATAGAGACCCTACCAAGAGGCCTTTGATGGGAGAGGTCGCTAGTTTGGGAGCTGATTTGAGCATTGTGACAAGTGATAATCCTCGGATGGAAGATCCAGAGAAAATAATTGACGAAATTCTTGTTGGAATGAAAAAAGGATTCCCAGTAATAGAAATCGATAGAAAGTCCGCTATTGAAAGGAGCATTTCCGAGGCGTTGCCTGGTGACCTGATTGTGATAGCCGGACGTGGACATGAGGAATATCAAGAGATTAAAGGTGAGATGTTATCTTTCTCTGATAGAGATGCATTGCGTATCGCAACTAAGAATCTCTTTCCTCCGGAAGAACAATGATACGAATTCTTATAGCAGCTGCCATTGCAATGTTGGTTTCTTTAGTTCTAAGTCGAACCCTGGTTTATTGGTTGACGAGAATGAAGATAGGTCAACCGATTCGTGAAGATGGTCCTGCCGGCCATATTACAAAAGCAGGAACGCCCACAATGGGTGGAGTTGGAATAGTTGCTGGAGCTGTTGCCGGCTATGCAATTAGTGATTTGTACCACGGTATATACACACGTACTGGAATTTTCGTGATGATCAGCATTGTTGGGGCTGGTGCTGTTGGTCTACTTGACGACTGGATAAAGGTGGTAAGAGAGAGAAACCTTGGTCTTAACAAAAGAACAAAAATGTTCGGCCTCTTGTTAGTTGCAGTAATTTTTGCTGTTTTGATGCTCAACTATTCTCCGGTGCATACCGGTATTTCTTTTACGCGTTTCGATTATCCAGGTTGGGAGATGGGAGAGTTATTGTGGGGTCTTTGGGCTATTCTCCTTATTTCAGGATCTGCTAATGCAGTTAATTTGACTGATGGACTTGACGGGTTGGCTGCAGGTGCGGGAG
>MDTA01116884.1_pt1 | contig 15606 bp, 14 predicted proteins | sample 811151 | NCBI WGS metagenome assembly MDTA01 (sample SAMN05326648, study PRJNA326480) | marine metagenome | isolation source: seawater | place: Indian Ocean: South | collected 2010 | reverse complement strand
CGTCGGTCATCCCAAAGGTCACCCCAATGGCATAGGCGACATACAGAAAATCAAACAAAACTGGACGCTTATCATCCGGAAAAGAAAATACTTTAGTGGCTGATTCAGCATTCTCTGCATCATCCCTATCAGCATTCACATGAAAGAAAATCTTGGCGTAATGCATGGCATAACCATGATGCAAGCAGATCCAAATCAGCAAGATCGAAACAAAATAAATAAAAATACGCAGATCCTCTGGCAGCACTGGCTGTTTGGAGCCCAGATCACTGACGCAAAGGCTCATCACACCCAGGCCAAGAAAATTGATCGCCACCGTGCTTTTAATCAAAAGACCGGGACGCAATCGTTCATGATCAAACAGTGCCTTGGTCTGCTCATAATTCATTGACCATGCAGTTTTAAAGAAGAGCACCACATCCACCACCAAGGCTGACAACATGCCGATGGACAGCGCTTCCTTACCCGTGAACGGGACATAGAACACCAACGTCAAAATCGTGCCGATAGTTAGGCTGCGACGCAATCGATAACGATTCAAAAAAATGTGGCGCTGTCGAGGAAGCATTAAGTGTGGTCGTCTGATTGCGGTGGTGTCGCTTGGGGATCTGAACCGAAAGCACTGGAGCCACATCGAGCCTCAGGGAGCACCGCTTCTGGAGCAATCCACATCGCATCACCGTAGGAATAGAAGCGATAGGCCTCGTCAATGGCGACCTGATAGAGATCCAGCAGTCGTTGACGCCCGATCAATGCACTGACCAACAGCAGCAACGAACTCTTGGGCAGATGGAAATTGGTTAACAACCCCTGCACCACCGCAAAGCGGAAACCAGGCTGAATCACCAAATCCACCGGCCCTTTCAAGGGTTGCAGCGTTCCTCCTGATGCTGCCGCAGCGCCTTCGAGGGCCCTCACGCTGGTGGTTCCCACGGCAATCACGCGGCCTCCCCGACGGCGGCAGGCCTCCACCTGAGCCACCAGATCTGAAGTGACCTCCACCCACTCGCTGTGGAGGCTGAGGTCACGAAGATCCTCCGTTTCCACCGGGCGGAAGGTGCCCAGCCCCACATGCAGGGTGACGGTTGCCATCTGCACGCCCCGGTCCTTGATTGCCTGAAGCAACTCATCGCTGAGATGTAAACCGGCCGTAGGAGCCGCCACCGCACCCGGGCGAGAGGCGTAGCGCGTCTGGTAGCGCTCCTGGTCAGAGTCGTCATGACGGGTGATATAAGGCGGCAGCGGCACCTCGCCATAGCGCTCCAGCAGGCCCTCAATCGCGACCGCATCGGCATAACCCTGGGGGAACTGGATGATGCGACCACCACTGGATCCATCGGTGGCCAGAACCTGCAAGGGGATGGGCTCCTGCTCCAGGGCCTCGAGCCACACCTGATCACCAGGCTTCAGCTTCTTGCCTGGTCGCGCCAGACAAAGCCAGCGCCCCTCACCCTGTGGTTCCAGCACCAGCAATTCCGCAAGACCACCCCCTGATCGGCGTACCCGAAGCCGTGCTCGCAGCACACGCGTGTCATTCACAACGAGCAGATCGCCGTCGTGAAGCTGCTCTTGCCAATCCCACACCTGTTGGTGCCGCGTCCGCTCGAGCGATGCCTCCAGTTCCGGCACGCACAACAACCTTGCGCCATGGCGAGGCTCCACTGGCGACTGTGCGATGCGCTCCTCAGGCAAGTGGTAGTCGTAGGAGCTGAGCTGGAGATCCCGAGGGTCAGCCACAGAGCGTGATCATGATCAGTCCATGCTGCCTGAGGGCCGAGAGCAGTCTTGGTGGCGACCGTTTGGCACGTAGTAGCGCACGATCGAGAACACGCGGCTTTGATCATCGGAGAGCGCCTCGAACAGGGCACGGGCCCGCTGATTGAGCAACGCAACATCGAGACGATCCCTCGGGATCGCCACCGGCATCACCACCGTGGTGGTGCGCTCAGGGTGTCGCCTCTCCTCCGCTGTCACAAAGTCACAGAACGGATCCAGCAGAGAGCTAAACGGGCTATCCAGCAGCACCAACTCAAGTGCACCGGTGTTGGTTCCCACGTAACGATCCCACAGCTGACTGAGAGATCCGGCGTCTTGATCGTTCTGCACCACCACCACTGCAGTGACCGAATCGGCAAAGGAACAGGCGTAACGCACCGCCTCGAAAGCGGGTCGCATCATGCTCGGAATCCAGACAATGGCGTGATGCCCGGTCGGTGGATCTCGGGGAACCACTTGCAGTGGAGCCGCCTCAGGATCGGGAGCCAACGCTGCGAAGATCTGGCGATAACGGCGACGGATCACAGCCAATCCCCACACCAACAGCGGGATGGCGATCACAACCGTCCAAGCCCCTTCATCAAACTTGCTCACCACGATCACCACCAACACCACAAAGGTGGTGATCGACCCGAGCGCATTCATGAACATGCGGCCGCGCCAGCCAGAGCCCCGTTGCGTTCGCCAGCGATTCACCAGACCCAGTTGCGAGAGGGTGAAGGCGGTGAACACGCCCAGGGCGTAGAGATTCACCGCCACGGTGGTCTCCCCACGGCAGATCACGATGATCAACGCCGTGATGCCCAGCAGCACACCGATGCCGTTCTGGTACACCAGTCGGTCTCCCAGAAGATTCATCTGCACTGGCAGGCAGCGGTCCTCCGCGAGCATCGCCGCCAACCTGGGGAAGCCGGAGAACGCCGTGTTGGCGGCCAGCACCAGGATGAGGAGGGTGGTGATCTGCAAAGTCCAATACAGAACGCTGCCGTTGCCGAAAACGCGCTGTCCGATCTGGGCCAGCACGGTGATGTCGGGATTCGGCGCAATCCCGTACATGAACCCCATGCCGCTGACGGCAAAGACCATCGCCGACAGCAGGATGGCCATCACCAAGAGTGTCTTGCGTGCATTGACCGGCGCTGGCTCACGAAACACCTTCACACCATTGGCGATCGCTTCAATGCCCGTCATCGCCGAGCAACCGGAACTGAATGCCCGCAGGATCAGGAACAACCCGATCGGCTCCAAGGCCGCGGTCAACGGCGGTGGATCGGGATGCCAACCGTGATGAAAGGTCAGATCCTTGAGCCCCGCCACCGTCAGCAGCGCGATCATCAACACGAAGGCGTAAGTGGGAATCGCGAACACTCGCCCCGCTTCCTTCACCCCACGCAGATTGGCCCAACCCACCAGCACCAGCAGCACGAGGGCGATGGGAACCTCGTAGGGCAAAAGCGTGGGGTCAAGTGACGACAGCGCCTGGGTGCCCGCCATCAGGCTGACCGCTGCCGTCAACGTGTAGTCAATCAACAGCGCCGCAGCGGCCACCAGCCCGACATTGCGTCCGAGATTGTCGCGGGCCACCACATAGGAGCCGCCGCCATTGGGGTAAGCCGCAATCGCCTGCCGGTACGACAGCACAACGATCACAATTAAAACGATGATCGCGAGAGTGATGGGCAGCGACAGCTTCAAGGCTGCGCTTCCACCCAGAATCAAGATGCCCAGCGCCGCCTCCGTGGCATAGGCAACGGATGACAACGCATCCGACGACAAAATCGGCAGCGCCTGAATGTTGGGAAGTCGCTCATCCCCTGCACTGGAGCGTGGCAACGGACGCCCCAGCAGACGGGAGAACCATCGAACGGACACAGCAGCCATTGACCATTGCCGCCCCAAGAGTGGCAATGATTGACGAACTCAGCAGGTGCACGGGGCGGACCGATGAGCGCAAAGGCTGATCAGATCAAAGGGCCAGACTTTCAGGCCGAGTCTCAATCAGTTCAGCCAGATCCTTAAGGAAGGCCGCACCGTCAGCGCCATAAATCACACGGTGGTCAGCGGTGAGGTTGACCTGCATTTGCCGCTTCACAGCGATTGATCCATCCTTGCCTGCCACGACTGTGGGGCGGGAGGCCGCCACGGCAAGAATCGCACCGGTGCCAGGCGGGAGGATGGCATCAAAGCGATCCACACCAAACATGCCCAGGTTGGAGAGGGTGAACGTGCCGGTGCTGTATTCCTCAGGCTGTAGTTGCTTGCTGCGTGAGCGGGTCACCAGATCTTTCCACTGACGGGACATTTCATAGAGGTCGGTGCGATCGGCCTGTCGAAGCACTGGCGTGATCAGACCACCGTCTTCCATGGCCACAGCGACAGCCACATTCACCTCAGCCGGGTAGGCCATGCCGGCAGCAGTGGTAGAAGCATTGACCTGAGGATGACGCGCCAGGGTGACGGCAACGGCCTTCGCCAGCAAAGCCGTCATGGTGACGCCCTTCGACTTCACCTGTTTGTAGAAGGCATCAAGCTTGTCGGTAGTGATGGTGTATCCGACGCGGAAGCAGGGAACAGCAAGGCTGGCCTCCATGTTGCGGTTGACCGCTCCCTGGAGGGTGTTGAACGCAACCGTCTCACCAGGCCGACCGAAGCTGTTGCCGGCAGGAGCGCTCGGTGCGGGGGCTGAAGCAGCGACACCGGCCACAACGGCAGCCGCGGAGCCCTCACCCACACGAGGCACGCTCACAGGGCGACCAGCCGCACGCTCAACGTCCTCAGCCTGGATGCGACCGTTCGGGCCACTACCGCGCAACGTCGACAGCTCAATGCCCATCTGGGAGGCCAGCTTCTTGGCCCGAGGGCTGGCGATCACACGTCCATTGGCAACAGGCGCAGCTACTGGTGCCGGTGCCGGGGGAACCGCGGGAGCTGGAGCAGGTGCCGGAGGAGCAGGGGTCACCGCTGGCGCGGAGGGAGTAGGAGCAGGGTCTGCAGCTGCTGGTGCTGGGGCTGGAGCAGCAGGGGCGGGAGCCGCAGCATCACCACCCGAGGATGACTTGGCCTGAGCTTCAGCAACCTCAGCCTCAGTTTCAACAATCAGCCCAATCGTTTCGCCCACTGGAGCGGTGCTTCCAGCAGGCATCAGCACGGCAGCCAAGTAGCCCTCGTTGAAGGACTCCACATCCATATCAGCCTTGTCGGATTCGACCACGAGCACCGACTCGCCGCGGCCGACCTTGTCGCCAGGCTTTTTGAGCCATTCGACGATCTTCCCCTCCGTCATCGTGGAGCTGAGGGCAGGCATGAAGATGTCGTGGGTCGCCAAAACCGTCTCCAGAGGGGCTATGTAGGGGCGATTTTACGGGCCGACAGGGCGGCCCTTCGCAGGGGTCAGCCCTGCTGGATCGACTCGATCACCCCGTCACGGACCACGACGGCCACCTGCATCTTGCTCACCAGGTTGTCGCCCACCTGAATGTCGCAGAAACTCTCCAGCTGGCCCTGCTCCACGATCTGTTCCATCTCCAGCTCACGCACTTGAGCCTGCTGCTGCAGAAGGTTGCGCTTCTGCTCCTCCAGTTCAGCCCGCTTGGCAGCCACCTGCTGCTGCACCTGCCCCACTTGCTCCTGAACGCGGGGGTCCAGAGGGTTCGCACTTTGACGGCGTACCTCGTCCACCACCTGTTGACCCTCCTGTTCAAGCTGGGCCAGCTGCTGATCGGTGGTGGAGATGGCGCCACTGAGCTCACGTTCGGCTTCCTCCTTCCACGCAGGAGTCACCACCGCGCGAATCGTGATGGAGCGCTTGATCGACAAGGTGGTGCCGTCGGACATGAGGGCCTAGAAACAGCGCCAAGCGTCTCAGTCTCGCGGCAGATGGTCAAGCCAGCGCAGTCGGCACGGCATCAACGGCCGTAAAGGCTCTCGATCATGGGGCGATCGCGGTCCGTGATGCGATCGCGGCGCTGCTTGAGCGTCTGCGTCAGTAAGCCGTTCTCAATGGAAAACGGCTCAACGAGCGCCACACCGCACAGACGTTCATCCGCCCTCGACCCGACGCGGGCGCCAAGCAACCGATTGAGCTCCCCGCGCAGCAACCGCAGCAAAGCTGGATCCCCAGGGCGACCGCCGAGATCCGGGCCTGGATCGCAGCCCTGTTCCAAGGCCCAGGCTTGAAGTGACTCTTGCTTCGGGACGACCAAAGCCGCCAGCTGGCGCTCGTCTTGACCCACCAGCATCACCTGCTCCACCAATGGAGATGACACGAGCGCTTCCTCCAAGGGACCCGGCTCGAGGTTCTCGCCGCTGCTGAGCACGATGGTGTCCTTGGCTCGGCCGGTGAGCACCACGGAGCCATCGGGCAGAAGCATGCCCAGATCACCGGTGTCGAACCACCCATCGGCATCCAACACCTTGGCGGTGGCCTCCGGCTTGTCCAGGTAGCCCCCCATGACCTGAGGTCCACGCACCAGCACCACTCCGCGTTGCCGATACGCCAGCGGAGCTCGGGTCTCCGCATCAACAACGCGAAACTCCGTCTCCGGCATCGGCAATCCGGAACTGCCACGGATGTTGCGCCAGGGCCGGCGACAACTCACCACAGGACTGGTCTCGGTGAGGCCATAGCCCACGAGAAGTTCAATGCCCACCGCTTCGAAAAACGCATCAACGTGAGGAGCGATGGCACCACCGCCATTGATCGGATACAGCAAGGCACCACCGCTGAGCTGTTGGCGCAACTTCGGCCAAATCAATTGGGATGCCAGGGCATGGGCCGGCCATCGCCGTGTTGCCTCCGCCAGGGCTCGCAAACGGTCGCGCTTGCGCAGCGGCTCGATCAACAAATCCAGGCTGCGGCGACGGGCCAGCCTGTAGGCCTTGCTGTTGGCCAAGGCCGACCGGAGCAGACGCTGACGTGCAGGTGGCAGGGTCTTCACCACATCTTCAAAGCCTGCTTGCACCGCCTCCCAAAGCCTGGGGACCGTGGCCATAATCACCGGCTTCACCCGCGGCAGATCCCTCTTCAGCTGCTTGATCGTGGTGTAGCTCTGCGAGCACCCGCAGGAAAAGAAGTAATACTCCGCACTGCGCTCGTAGGAGTGCCAGATCGGCAGCACACTCAACACCGGTGCTCCGGCATCCGGGCGGGTGACGGTGGCCAGACTGCGCATCTGGTGCAGAAGATTGGCGTGGGTGAGTGGCACCCCTTTGGGCCGACCGGTGGTGCCGCTGGTGTAGAGGATTGTGGCAATGGTGTGAACGGCAGAGGCTTGCTCGCGATTCGCCATGGGATCGGGGGGCTGATGCCCATCGGCACGGCTCAAAAAGGTGTCGAAATCCAGGGCCCCTGGGGGTGCCTCACCCTCCAACACCAAGACGAAGCGCAGTTTGGCTTGAAGATCTGCAGACAGCTGCAGACGCTCCAACAAATCACCGGTTTGCACCACCAGGGCCACGGCCTTGGAGTCTTCAAGGATGTAACGGAGCTCCTCCACCGGCGCGGCCGCCCCACGCACCGCATCCACCACACCGGCACGCATTAACCCCTGGTCAGCCACCAACCATCGGGGGCTGTTCTCGGCAAAGAGACCGACCACATCGCCAACCCTGAGCCCGAGCTGCTGGAAAGCCGCAGCAGCGCGTTCAATGCGTTCGGCCAGCTGTTGGTAATTGAATCGCTCGGGATGGGCCGCATGGGGCGCATCGACAGCCATCACCTCGCCATGCTGAGCTGCTAGCCAGGGCCAGACCTGATCGACACGCCCAAGGGCCTGCACGTGGGACTGACGGGCAAGTGCCTCCTGCTCACGGGGAGTGGGTTGCCAGGAAGCTTGAGCAGCGGTCACAGGAGCGGGGCGCGGTCGCCCAGGCCTATCACCTCGACGATGCATCGGCAATCGCCATCCCCTCACCGACCGACTGCCAGCGGAGCCCGAATCGCTGGGCAAGGGCATCCCGAAGCAAGGGGCGCACTTCCTCCAAGGACAATCCCGGGACCCAATCGCTGAGACGCCCGACCTTCCGTCCTGTCAAGCCGCACGGCACCACGGCCTCAAATCCGGCCAAATCACAGGTCACGTTCAAAGCCAGACCGTGCTGAGTGATCCAGCGCCGACAGCCGACCCCAATGGCCGCCACTTTGCGCTGATCCAGCCAAACCCCTGTGAGCCCATCGATCCGCTCACCTTGCAGATCAAGGGCTTGCATCACATCCAGCACCACCTGCTCGAGCTGACGCAAATACCAATGCAGGTCGGGTTGATGACGACGGAGATCCAGCACGGGGTAAGCCACCAGCTGACCAGGGGCGTGATGGGTCACCTCGCCGCCACGATCAATGCGGTGGAGCGGTGCCGGAGGCTGAAGCGGATCAAAGCGGAGATGGGCTTCGCTGGCGCCACGTCCGAGCGTGTAACAACTGGGGTGTTGCAGCAACCAGACGGCTTCGGCACCGCCGGCAGCAGCTGGCTCCGCCAGCAAGCCTTCCTGCCAACGCCGTTGCCGCTCCCAGGCTTGCTCGAAAGGCACGAGTTGCTGCGGCTGAAAAAGAAATGCCGAAGACCCACTTCCGGAATCAGGCGGCGTTACTAAGTTGCCGATAGGAGCAGGCACCGGAGGGATGCATGAAGCTGTTGATCCATGGTCGCAACTTGGATGTGACGCCCGCATTGCGGGATTACACCGAAACCAAGCTTGACCGGGCTATCCATCACTTCAACGATCTTGTCCAAGAAGCGGATGTTCACCTATCGGTGGCCCGCAACCCCAGAGTTCCGCAACAAACAGCCGAGGTCACGGTGTTCGCGAATGGAACCGTGATCCGGGCCCAGGAACGCAGCGAAAACCTTTACGCCAGCATTGATCTGGTGGCCAGCAAACTGGCCCGTCAGCTGCGTCGATTCAAGGACCGCACCAGCGATCACCATCACAGCCACGGCCATCGCGCCACGGAAACCCCGGCCACCGAGGCGGTTCTCAACGACAGCCCTGTGGAGGAATCGCTGCTGGATGGCAAAGAAGCACAGCTGCCGAACCCCGGCGTGCGGCGCAAATATTTCGCCATGCCGCCCATGAGTGTCGACGACGCCCGCCATCAGCTCGACCTCATCGATCACGATTTTTATTTGTTCCGCGACCGTGCCAGTGATGAATTGCAAGTGATCTACCGACGCAATCACGGTGGATACGGCGTGATCCAAGCTCGCAACTGAACTTTTCGCGACGGTTCTTCCGTCTGTTTCCCCAGCGATGACCATGTCACCGCGGCGGCAGGACCTGCCAGACCTTCCCCCGCTGATCCACCAGGCTTTGCTCAACCCAATGCTCCAGGAGGAGGAGCTTCACACCCTCTGCGATGCCTCAAGGCAGCTTGGTTTCGGTGGCGTCTGCGTCAGCCTGAGCCACCTCCAGGCAGTGCGTCAGCGGCTCGGGGGACGCGGACCGGTACAACTGGCCGCCACGGTGGGGTTTCCATTCGGCGCTCTGCCGGCCGAACTGAAGCAAGCGCAGGCGGAGTGGGCCGCCGCCCATGGCGCTGACGCCCTGGATGTGACCCCCGATTGGTCCGCACTTGTGAATGGCCGGGCCAACACCTTCGCCGAGGAATTGGCTGCGATTGCCGCGCTGGATCTGCCCATGACGGTGGTTCTCGACGTCAATCAGCTCCAGGACGAACAGCTCGCTTTGGCGGCGGAAGCTGCCATGGATGCGGGCGCCGCGGCACTACAAGCCGGCAACGGCTTCGGGCCCGCTGTCACACCGGAACAGATCAAAACCCTGAGACAACACACGCGCGGGCGCTGTGCCATCAAGGCTGCAGGTGGAATCCGGGAGCTCGAGCACGCACTGGATCTGGTGGAAGCCGGTGCAAGGGGCCTAGGCACCGGCCATGGTCCGTCGCTGGTGCAAGCCCTGCGCCAGCAGCGATGAGCGGCGACAGACGCCTGCAGGGCCTCGCCCTCAAAGTGGGGCCACTGGGTGAGCACGATCGGCTGCTGACACTGTTGAGCGACGAAGCCGGGGTGGTGAGGTTGGCCGTGCCTGGCGCTCGCCGCCCCAAAAGCAGCCTTGCTGCAGCCGTTCCCCTCACCCTTTTGGATCTGCAGGTGGTGGGGCGCCGCGGCCTCCAACGCGTGCGGCAGCTGCAGGTGCGTCACAACTTCAGCGGCGTGGGGCAGCATCTGGAAACCCTGGCGGCCGCCCAAGCCCTAGCAGAGCTCTCGATCGCACTGGTGAGCGATGACGACCCCATTCAAGGCTTACTGGAGACGGTGCTGATTCACCTAGAGCGACTGGAGGCCCTGAGCCGCTCCCCACAACCCAACCCGGACCTCAGTCTGGCGATGCTGGTTCAAGCGGGCGTGCACCTGCTAGCGCTCGGCGGCTATGGCCTACCGCTTCAGATCTGCTGCCAGAGCGGTGCTGAGCTGATTCCGCCGATCGGTCAGTGGGAATGGCGCTGCAGCCTGCTGCCCGAGCAAGGCCTCGCGCTCGGGAGCCTTCCTGGCGCCAGGCTGCAGCTCAACCCCTCCGAACTGGCCCTGCTGCAACGGCTGCCCCGGCCGGATCTTCCCAGGCGCCCCAATGGAGAACTGATGGGACCGCGTTCGGTGTGGCTCAAACTCCTGGCTCTGATCGACTGCTGGTGCCGGGTGCATCTACCCCGCCCCGTGCGCTCTCTGAAGATGGTGAGCGACTACCTGCCTGCGCCGTAAGCGATCATGACCCGGTCATTGCAGGCACCGTGAGCGGATCTTCCCTGAACAGTCCGGAGCCCGCGCTCCCCACCGGTGGAAACCCGGAGGGTCCTCGGGGCCTGCAGACGGTGGTGCGCTTCGACGGCTTTCGCCGTCTCTGGATTGGCCAGATCTTTTCGCAACTGGCGGACAAGTTCTACATCGTTTTGATGGTGTACCTGATCGCCCAGTACTGGGTGACCAGCACACCGCAGGAAAATGGCGCCCTCGCGGAAATTGCATCAGCGATCCGCATGGACTTCGAGACCCGTGCGCAACGGATCACACTGCTGGCAACAGGGGTTTACGTCGCCAACACGATCCCAGCCATGGTGTTGGGTTCGGTCGCGGGAGTCTGGGTCGACCGATGGCCCAAACGGCGGGTGATGGTCGCTTCAAACGGATTACGCGCTCTGCTCGTGGTGTTGACCCCGTTTTTCTTGCTGCCAGGGCCCCATTGGCTCGGCCTCAGCTGGGGGTACTGGGCCCTGCTGGTCATGACCTTTCTGGAATCGGTGCTTACCCAGTTCTTCGCACCGGCAGAGCAGGCTGCCATTCCGCTGTTGGTGCCGAAGGAGCACCTCTTGGCAGCCAATTCGCTTTACCAAGCCACCAGCATGGGAGCCACGATTGTTGGCTTCGCTCTAGGAGATCCGATCCTGCGGGGACTGGACAGCCTCTTCCAAGGCATTGGCCTCAAGGGTGGTGAATTTCTGCTTCTGCCGTTTTGCTATGGCATGGCGGCCATCTCGCTGAGCACGATCCGGATGCGTGAACAGCCCCGAGCCCATCAAGGGGAATCGGTCTGGAAAGAAATCGTGGCGGGGCTTCAGGTCCTGCGTGAACGCGCCTCGGTGCGGACGGCCATGGTGCATTTGGTGCTGCTCTACAGCCTCCTGGCCGCGCTCTACGTCCTGGCCATCAGCTTGGCGTCCGCCATTCAGGGTCTTGGCCCCACCGGCTTCGGAAGCCTGCTAGCCATGAGCGGGCTCGGGATGGCCATCGGTGCCGTCGTGGTGGCACAGGTGGGCCATGGATTCAGCCGCCGCCGCCTGGCAGCCGCGGGACTGGGCGCGATCACCTGGAGCCTCGTGCTGCTTGGGCAACTGCGCGGCAATCTCACTTACACCCTCGGGCTCTGCACACTGCTCGGCATCGGTGCCGCTCTGGTGGCCATCCCCGCGCAAACCACGATCCAGGAGGACACGCCTGAATCACAGCGCGGCCGCGTGTTCGGGCTGCAGAACAATCTGATCAACATTGCCCTCAGCCTTCCTCTTGTGCTGGCAGGCGCTTTGGTGAGCAGTGTGGGGCTGCTGCCGGTGTTATGGATCCTGGCGGGCCTGGCGCTGGTGGCCGCCTTGATCGAGCGCCCCTGGCAGCGCTGCTAGCGTTTGCGGAGCCCGTCCCTCAGTGGCTTTGACGCATATTGCCTGGCTGGGCAAAAAAACTCCGTTCTGCGGCAATGTCACCTACGGGCTGAGCACAACGGAAGCCCTGAAGGCCCGTGGTCATCAGACCAGCTTCATTCATTTCGACAATCCAAAAGCCCCAGGCAGCAGTACCTCCCTCCTGGCCAACGATCCGGATGTAAGCCTGCCCTACCTCGTGAAATCGCAGGTTTATACGATCCCTTCTCCTGGAGCGCAGCGCGAGCTACGGGATTCGCTTGAGCGCCTCCAGCCAGATCTGGTGCATGCCAGCCTCACCCTCTCGCCGCTGGATTTCCGACTTCCCGAGCTCTGCCAGCAGCTGCAGGTTCCCTTGGTGGCCACCTTCCACCCTCCCTTCGATGCCGGCCTGCGCAACCTCACAGCAGGAACACAGCAGCTCACGTATCAGCTGTATGCCCCTGCTCTAGCCCGTTATGACCGGGTGATTGTGTTCTCTGAGCTGCAAGCCGACGTGCTTGCACGCCTGGGAGTCCGCGAGGATCGCCTGGCGGTGATCCCCAACGGAGTCGACATAGCTCAGTGGAGACCGGCCGATGCCATGCCCTCTGCGATTGGAAGTCAGCTGCAGAGGGTGCGCTCACGCCTCGGAACGGAGCGCGTTTTCCTCTACATGGGACGGATCTCCACTGAAAAGAACGTGGAAGCGCTGTTGCAGGCTTGGCGACTTGTGGACACGCCAGGCTGTCGTCTGGTCATCGTTGGCGATGGTCCGCTGCGCAGCACGTTGCAGAACAGCTACGGCCAGATGGACAACGTGCTGTGGTGGGGCTACGAGCCAGACCTCGCTACGCGCGTGGCACTGTTGCAATCCGCCGAAGTGTTCCTGCTGCCTTCGTTAGTAGAAGGCTTATCGCTGGCATTGCTAGAGGCCATGGCCAGCGGATGCGCCTGCGTGGCCACGGATGCTGGGGCCGACGGTGAGGTGCTCGCCGGAGGAGCCGGCATTGTGATGAACACCCTGGGAGTCACCAGTCAGCTGCGCACGCTGCTCCCCGTGCTTCGGGATCAACCGGTGCTCACCCAAGCACTGGGGAGACAGGCGCGCCAGCGGGTCATGGAGCGCTACACGATGGCTCGCAACATCGATGCGCTTGAACGCCTCTACGGCGAACTCACACGCACCGCACCTCTCGCGGCTTAGCGCAGGGAGCTGCCATGTTCTGTGGCAGCCAGAACCGCTTCGATGAGCGCCGACCGCAGACCGGCTTGCTCCAACTTGCGCACGGCAGCCATGGTGGTGCCCCCCGGTGAGCCGACCATGTCTTTCAGCTGGGCGGGATGCAGCTTCTGTTGCTGCAGCAGTGCCGCCGTCCCGCCAAGAGTGCGCTGCGCCAGGTGATGCGCCTGGTCACGGGGAAGCCCCGCCGCTACGGCACCATCGGCTAGGGCTTCAGCGATCAAAGCCACGTAGGCAGGACCTGAGGAGGTCAGGGCCAAAAAGGCATCCAGCCTCGATTCCGGCAATTCCAACACCTCGCTGACCGGAGCAAAGACATCCCGCACCCACCGCTGTTGCTCGGGAGTCACACCCTGGCCCCAAGCCAGTCCACACAGACCCTCACCTACGAGGCAGGGGGTATTGGGAACCGCTCGAACACACACACGGCCTGGAAACGTGTGCTGCAGTCGTTCCAGAGTGATTCCTGCCAACACCGAAATCACCAGTGACGACGTCGAGTCCGCGGGTGGCAACACACCAGCGGCCACAGCGTCGAGTTGTTGGGGCTTGACCGCCAGCAACTGCACCGGAGCCATCCAGGCTTGCGCGGCCTGGGGGTCTGAAGCCGAAACCACCGTGAAGCCCGCTGGCAATTCAGTGCGCAGACGTTGCGCGCTGTCCTCACGCGCCACAACTCCAATGCAATCGGAGGCCGCAAAAATGCCACGCTCAACCAGCGGTCGCACCAAGGCCTGAGCCATTCGGCCCAGACCGATTACACCGACGGAAGCAGTCACCGAAGCAGACGCGCTGGTCAGAGGGCTGTGGCGTCAGACGCCGCCCAGGCCGGAGCCGGAGCAACGCTGGCGTCAGAAGACGCCTGTTCCACATCCTTGGTCACCACCGTGGGCGTGGTGCTCTCTTCCTGACTGGCATTGGTAACCGTGACACAGCTGGGGGCAAACAAGAAAATGCTTTCGCCAACTCGCTCCTGATGGCCATCGATGGCAAAGGTGCCACCAGCCACAAAATCCACGGCACGTTGAGCCTGATCGGGCTCCATCATCGTGAGATTGAGGATGACGGTCTTGCGCTCGCGCAGGGCCTGAATGGCACGGGGCATCTCGTCGAAGCTACGAGGCTCCATCAGTGACACTTCAGCAGCACTGGAGCTGATGCCTGGCATACCGATCACATTGGTGCCTGAAAAACTTTGATCCATCTCAAACGGATTGGATGCATCGAGTGGAGCCAGAGCACTGCTGTTCGCAGAGGTCATGCCCGACACAGCATCATCGTGCTCACCCGTGTCGTAATCGAGCTCGTCATAGTCGCCGTCCAGGTAATCATCCCCTGCAACGACCGCACGAAGGCGAGAAATCAGCGACACCGGAAATCTGCGGAACCTTGTCCCTGAATAGCGCTCCGCGGAGTTGTGAGCAAGCGTGTCCGCATGGATTGATGTCCATTCCGGACAGTGGACGTGATCCGCCGCTCTCAGGGCCCTCACTGGGGGCGAGCACCAAACAGCGCTGATCCAACCCGCACCCAGGTGGCACCGGCAGCTGCGGCCTCAGGCCAATCGCCGCTCATGCCCATCGAGCACTGCGGCAGATCCATGGCATTGGCGAGCTGTCGGCAATCCTGAAACAGCCCGCGACGATCAGCTTCTGAGAACCCCAGCGGGGCCATGGTCATCAACCCGCAAGGATTGAGACCCTGCAACTGACGCAAGCCAGGCCAGGCCTGCTTCAGCTCAACGGGGTCCCAGCCCGTCTTGTCAGGATCAGGCCGAAGCTTGACCTGAAACAACACCGAAGGACGCCGGTTCTCCTCCAACGCAATGCGAGAGACACGCTGCGCGAGAGAAAGCGAATCGATGGAATGAACCCAATCGAAGGCCTTCACGACCGGTCGCACCTTGTTGGCCTGCAACCGTCCGACGAAATGCCAGCGCAGACCCGCCAGATCCGACAGCTCCTGCTGCTTCGGCAGCGCCTCCTGAACACGGCTTTCTCCGAAGTCGGACTGGCCGCAACACGCCAGCTCACGCACCGCCGAGGCAGGCTGGCGCTTGCTGACAGCCAGCAAATGGACGCCATGGGGAAGCCTGTCGCGCAACTGCTCCCAGCGGCTCTGAAGCTCCGTCATCCGCGCTGCCCCACGTGCATGGCTCAGATGAAGGTCTGGTCAAACAGCTGCTTCCAGCTCTCATGCTCTTCCGGTGAATCCCGACGGCTCCGGGCCAAGTTCAGTTCAGCATGATGCCGAGCATCGAGATAAGGAATGACCTCAAACTGAGCCCCACGTGGCTGCAGGGTCACCAGGAAAAACATGCGCTGGGCATACAACGTGGCGTAGACATCCCGTCCCTCACCAGCTGGCGCCACTTTGTAAAGCATGCCAAAGGTGGGGTGATTGAGATAACCCTCAGCGCTCACAGATCCACGAACAGTGATTACAGGGCACCGTACCTGCCGCG
>MDTA01087537.1_pt1 | contig 15606 bp, 17 predicted proteins | sample 811151 | NCBI WGS metagenome assembly MDTA01 (sample SAMN05326648, study PRJNA326480) | marine metagenome | isolation source: seawater | place: Indian Ocean: South | collected 2010 | reverse complement strand
TACATCTTGGACATAAGACTTTAAGATGGAATCCAAAAATGAAAAAATACATTTTTGGTGAAAAAAATTCAATTCACATCATTGATTTAACACAAACGGTAGATTTCCTAAAAAATGCTTTGGTTCAAGTGCACAAAGTAATTGCAAATGGTGGAAAACTATTAGTCGTTTCTACTAAAAAACAAGCCTCTGAACAAATTAGTGAATTAGCAAAAGAAACTGGTCAATACTACGTCAATTACAGATGGCTTGGAGGGATGCTTACAAATTGGAATACTATTCAAAATTCAATTAAAAGACTTAAGAAGTTAGAAGATCAATTATCAAAAGAAAATTTAGGCTTTACAAAGAAGGAACTTCTCAAATTTGGCAAAGAAAAAGAAAAATTACAAAGATCTTTAGGTGGAATTTCAGAAATGAGAAAGATACCAGATTTAATTTTTATTATAGACACTAACATAGAATCATTAGCTGTAGCTGAGGCAAAAAAACTGGGTATACCGATTATTGCTGTTCTAGACACTAATTCAGATCCAACTGGAATAAATTTTCCAATTCCAGGAAACGACGACGCTAGACGATCAATTAACTTATACTGCGATCTTCTAAAAAATACTATCAAAGATGCTGAAAAATTAATAAAGGGATCTGATAAAGGAACTGAAGAGAAACCTTTAAAAACTAAAGAAAAATAATTTTAAATCGTTATTAAATGTCAAATAAAGATTTACTAAATAATATCAAAAAACTTAGAGAGTTAACGGGTGTAGGTTTTAAAGATTGCAAAACAGCATTAGATGAAACAAACGGTAGCATAGAAAAATCGATTGAATTTCTAAGAAAAAAGGGAATAGCGAAAGCCTCCAAGAAAATGAGTAGAACAGCCTCTGAAGGTCTAGCTCTTGTTAAGGAAGACAAAGGTAAAGCTTCATTAATTGAGATAAATAGTGAGACCGATTTTGTCGCAAAAAATAAAGATTTTATTAATTTTTGCAAAGAACTATCAGAAATTAATTTTTCTTCAAAAGGGGATTTAAGTAAACTTAATGAAACGCAGATGGCAAATGGTTCATTAGTTAAAGATAACTTGGTAAATTTAATTGCTAAAATTGGTGAAAAAATTACAATTAGAAGATCAAAATTTTTTGATAATTCTGACGGAGTAAATTTTTCCTACGTTCATTCAGCGATTGAAAAAGGTATAGGAAAAATTATTGCACTAGTAAAATTAGAAGGTCTTTCAGAAAAAAGTGATATTGGTAATAAAATTGCAATGCATGTCGCAGCCTCCAATCCTTTAGCAATTACTCAAGATGAGATAGAAAAAAGTTTAGTAGAAAAAGAACTTGAAATTATCAAAGCAGAAATAACAAACTCAGGAAAACCAATGGAAATGGCTGAAAAAATTTCAAAAGGAAAAATTACAAAATTTTTAAACGATAACTCACTTTTAAATCAAATTTGGATTATGGATCCCAAGAAAAAAGTCTCAGATATATTGAAAGAAAATTCTAAAGAAAAAACTATAAAAGTTTTAGATTTCGTGAGATACAAAGTTGGGGAAGGGGTTTAAAAGTGAGTAGTCAATTTGATGATAAAATTTATTCATCAAAAATGGATAAGAGCATTCAGTCACTAAAAAAAGATTTGTCTACATTAAGGACTGGAAGAGCAAATATTAATATGCTTGATACAATCAAAATTGATGTGTACGGGCAATTGATGCCAGTTGATCAACTTGCGACAGTAAGTGTACCAGAGGCAAGGTTAATCTCCATCCAAGTTTGGGACAAATCAAATACGAGCTTAATTGAAGGAGCTATTCAAAAATCAGAACTAGGTATTAATCCGCAAATAGATGGACAAATAATAAGATTAAGAATACCCGATTTAACCGAAGAAAGGAGAAAAGATTTAATAAAAATTTTAAAAAATATGGGAGAAAAAGCAAAAATTGCAATTAGAAATATTAGAAGGGAAGCTAATGAAGAATTAAAAAAAAAATTAAAAGATAAAATTATATCTGAAGACGATAATAAGAAATTTGAAAAAAATATCCAAAAAATTACTGACATTAATATAGAAAATATAGATAAAATATTATCTGAAAAAGAAAAAGAAATAAGTCAGATATGAACAAACTCAATCATATTGCTTTTATTATGGATGGCAATGGTCGTTGGGGAAAAAAAAAAAATAAAGGAAGAAATTTTGGACATTTAAAGGGTCTCGATACAGTTAAAGAAGTGGTAAAAAACTCAATTAAATTGAAAATTCCAATCATAACTTTTTACGTATTTTCATCAGAAAACTGGAGAAGACCAAAAACAGAAATTAACTTTTTATTTAAACTTATAAATAATTATTTTTCCTCAGAAATTAACAACGTAATAAAACAAGGAATTAAACTTAATATTTTAGGTGAATTAAATAAACTACCAAAAAATATAAAAAAAACTTTAAAAAAAAGCATTCTACTTACCAGAAAAAATAAAAAGATAATTGTTAATTTAGCTATAAATTATGGTTCAAAAGACGAAATTATTTTTGCATCAAAAAAAATTAAAAAAAATATTACTTCAAAAAAATTAGAAAAAAACCTTTACACTGGAAATCTAGCAAATCCTGATATACTAGTTAGAACTGGTGGTCATCAAAGATTGAGTAATTTTATGCTTTGGCAATTAGCTTATGCAGAATTATTTTTTTTAAATAAATTGTGGCCTGACTTTAATTTAACTGATTTACTTAAAATAATTAGTAAGTTCAAAAAAACAAAAAGAAATTTTGGAGCTATATGAGCATTTCAAATTTTAAATCTAGGTTGATTACATCATTAGCTTTGTTGATAATGATTTACTTTATTTTTACATTTAATTTTCTTTTATTATATTTCTTATTAGTTTTTGGAACATTTGCTGTAATCGAGTTTTTCAATATTTCAAAAAAGATAAAAAGTAATAAATTTATAAATTTTACACAAAATTTGGTTTTCGTATTATTTGTATTTTTATTTTGTAGTTTATTTTTTTTACTAACAAATTCATTTCAAACAAAAGTAATCTTATTTATTTTTTTACTCGGATGCGTTGCATCAGATATCGGAGGTTTTGTTGTTGGAAAAATTTTTAAGGGACCTAAATTAACAAACATTAGTCCTAAAAAAACTTTATCAGGTGCTTTTGGATCAATTTTATTTTCTATTATTGTTATTAATTTATTATTTTTTTATATTTTTCAATCTTATAGTTTAAACTTACTTTTAATAGCAATTTTTACTTCTATAGGTTGTCAATTAGGTGATCTTGTTTTTTCTTTTTTAAAAAGAAAAGCAAAAATAAAAGATACGGGCAATATTTTACCTGGTCATGGAGGTGTTTTAGACAGAGTAGATGGAATCTTTTTAGGATTACCTACAGGTTTTATAACGTTAATGATAATTAATTAAATGAAGAAAAATATATCTATCTTAGGATCAACTGGTTCAGTTGGAATTTCGTCATTAAAAATAATTGAAAAGAAAAAAAATCTTTTTAAAATTAACTTATTAAGTGCAAATAGTAATTTTAAATTAATTTGTAACCAAATAATAAAATATAATCCAAAAGTTTTTTTAATATCTAATTATGAAGTTTTCAAAAAAGTTAAAAACAAATTCAAAAAAAAAAAAATAAAAATATTTAATCAGTTCGAAAGTAATCTTAAAATTAAAAAAAGCGATATTACAATTACAGCTATACCTGGTATAGAGGGTCTTTTTCCGACAATAGAAATGATAAAAAAAAGTAAAAAATTATTAATTGCAAACAAAGAGTCCATAATTTGTGGTTGGAAATTAATAAAAAAAGATGCAAAAAAAAATAATACAAAAATAATTCCTTTAGACTCTGAGCATTATTCAATTATGAAACTATTAGAAAATCATGACTTAAATGAAATAAAAAAAATTTTTATAACAGCATCTGGTGGTCCTTTTCTAAATTACAAAAGTAAGCAATTAAAAAAAATTACACCCAATAAAGCTCTTAAACATCCAAAATGGAAGATGGGAAAAAAAATTACAATCGACTCCGCAACTTTAATGAATAAAATGTTAGAGTTAATTGAAGCGCAAAAATTATTTTCAATTCCAAAACATAAAATTGATATTTTAATTCATCCTAATGCACATGTACACGCTATTATTCATCTTAAAAATGGATTAGTAAAATTTCTATATCATGACACTACGATGATTATACCAATTGCAAATGCAATATTTGATGGAAAATTAAATATTGATGATTTTTATTTAAATAATTTAAAAAATGAGTATGAAATTCTATCTAATCTTTCCTTTCAAAAGGTGAACGAAAAAATTTTTCCAATTATTAAATTAAAAAAAAGGTTAAATGAACTTCCATCCACTCCAATCATAATTAATGCAGCGAATGAAATACTTGTGAGTGAATTTTTGAAAAAAAAACTGCCTTTTTTGGACATATACAAACATATCTTCGGTATATTGAAGGATAGAAATTACAAAAAATATGCTATAAAAAATCCAAATAATATAAAACAAATCTTAAATATTGACAGTTGGGCAAAATCGGTAATTAGAAGTAAATTATGAAAAATCTTTGTAAATTTTCAGTAAAGCTATTTTTTCTATTTTTTTTATTTTTGCAATCTAATGCAGCTATAATTACTAAAATTGTAATAGAGGGAAATAACAGAGTAAGTGATGAGACTATTAAAGTTTACGGTGACATTAAAGAAAATGAAAATATTGACGAAAAAAAAATTAATGAAATTTTGAATAATTTATATTCAACTAATTTTTTTGAGGATGTTCAGATTAATGAAATTAACGGTATTTTAAATATTTCTGTTAAAGAATATCCTGTCGTAAATCAACTAATTGTTTTAGGTGAGAAAAGTTCTAAAATAAAAAACGAAATTAAAAAAAGAATTTCTACAAAATCTAAACGATCTTTTATAAAATCCTCTCTTTCAAAAGATATAGAATTAATTAAAAGTCTTTATTCGTCTATAGGTTACAATTTTGCTAATGTAGAAGTAAAAGTAAAAGAATTAGATAAATCAAACTTTGATATTTTAGTTGAAATTGAACGAGGCGAGATAACCAAAATTTCTTCAATTAGTTTTGTTGGTGATAAGAAGATTAGAGATAACCGTTTAAGAAATATTATAGCTAGCGAAACAGACAGATTTTATAAAATAATTTCAAGAAATACTAAGTTTAGTCAAAATCTTGTAAATTTAGATTTAAGATTACTTAAAAACTATTATAAATCTTTGGGATATTATGATGTCGAGATAACTTCAAACTCAGCAGAACTAAATAAAGATAAAAATATCGATCTAGTTTATTCAATAAACGCTGGAAAAAGATACAGAATAAATAAGATTACCACAAACGTTGACTCAACTTTTGATAAAGAATTATTTCTTTCATTGAATAAAGACTACAAAGAATATATTGGAGAATATTATTCTCCTTTCAAAGTCAAAGACCTATTAGAAAAAATTGATTTAATAATTGCAAAAAATAATTTACAATTCGTAGAACATAATGTGGAGGAATTAATAGATAATGACTCTATTTCAATAAAATTTAATATATTTGAAGGTGAAAAAATTTTAGTTGAAAGAATAAATATAATTGGAAACAATGTTACAAATGAATCAGTTATTAGGGGTGAATTAACACTAGACGAAGGCGATCCTTTCACAAAGCTAAATCTTGATAAATCAATTTCTGATATTAAATCTAGAAATATTTTTCAAGACGTAAAATATGAAATAGCAGACGGTTCCGCAACTAATTTAAAAGTCATAAATATTAATGTTGAGGAGAGGCCAACTGGAGAAATTAGCGCTGGTGCTGGAATAGGAACAAATGGCGGAAGTTTTGCTATTCAAGTAACTGAAAACAACTGGCTAGGTGAAGGTAAAAAGTTAGACTTTTCACTTGATGTAGATGCTGAGTCATTGGGCGGAACTTTAAACTTTACCGATCCAAATTACGATTTCTTAGGAAATTCAATAAATTATTTTATTAAAAGTGAGAGCAATGATAAGCCAAATCAAGGTTACGAAAATACGATCATATCAACAGGAATTAATACAGGATTTGAACAGTACAAAAATATTTTCACAATTTTAGGTATTACGGCAACTTACGATGATTTAAGGACAGATAGTAACGCAAGTTCATCTTTAGCTAAACAAAGTGGTGAATTTTCTGAAATAGCGGGATCTTATGGATTTAAGTATGATGGTAGAGACAGATCTTTTATGCCAACTAAAGGATCAGTGTTTGGATTTACACAAGTCTTGCCATTTTACGCAGACAAAAGTTATATATCTAATACGTTAACTTATAGTAAATACACTACACTTTCTGAGAATATTGTTGGAGCTGGAAAACTTTACTTAACTGCAGTTAATGGTCTTAATAATGATGATGTAAGAATTAGTAAAAGAAAAAATCTTAGCAACAATCGATTAAGAGGGTTCAAAAAAAATAAATTAGGGCCGGTAGACGATAAAGACCATATTGGAGGTAATTACGCGACAGCATTAAATCTAGAAGCAAATTTACCAAATTTACTCCCAGAAAACACTAGGACTGATGTAAGTGTATTTTTAGATTTTGGAAATGTTTGGGGGGTTGATTACGACAGTTCAATAAATTCAAGTAACGAAATTAGATCTTCAACTGGTGTTGCTGCAAGTTGGAATTCCCCTTTAGGACCTATGACCTTTATTTTGTCGACAAATTTAAGAAAAGCTAGTACTGATGAAACAGAAAGCTTTAATTTCAATTTAGGGACAACTTTTTAATATGCAAAATTTAAAAAAATTTTTTATCATTTTAACAACAATCTCGATTTTAGGAACTCAAGCTATAGCGGAGCTTCCCCATTTCATTGACTTTCAAAAAATTTTAAATGAAAGCAATGCAGGAAAAAAAGCTCAGGATGAGCTTAAAAAAAGACTAGACCAAACAATTAAAAAAATGAACGAAACTCAAAAAAACTTACAAGATGAAGAAAAAAAAATTATTCAACAAAAAAAACTTGTTTCACCTGAGGAGTATAAAAAAAAGGTCGACGAATTAAGAAAAAAAGTTTCTAGTCTACAAAAAAACAGAAGTGAAGCTTTACAAAAAATCTCAAAACAACGAGCAAAAGCTAAAGGAGAGTTACTTAAAACTCTTAATCCTTTAATTAAAGATTATATGCAAGAAAAACAAATTAGAATGGTTGTTAACAAGAAAGACCTTATTCTAGCAGATGAAAAGTTAAGTATTACTAATGATATTATGAAATTACTTAATGACAAAGTAAAATCTGTGAAGCTCGACTAATATTTAATGAGTTCAGTTTCTTTTTTTAAAAAAAAAAGGGTATCATTAAAAAAATTATTTCCATTAAAGAAAATTTCAAAGGATTTTCTTATTGAAAATGTGAGACCCTTACATTTGGCAAAAAAAAATGATTTAACTTTTTTTGATAAAACTACATATTTATCATACGCCACAAAAACTAAAGCTGGAGCTTGCATTACAACTGAAAGTCTTAAGAAATATTTAAACAAACAAACTTATGTTATTACTGTTGAAAACGTTTTATTCGAATTAGCCTCTGTTCTTAAAAAGATTTATTCATCAGCAGATATTGATTACCCTGATTTATCTCTTAAAAAACCTATAATAAAAAAATATAAGTCTGTTAAATTTGGTAATAATGTTTTAATTGGTAAAAACGTAAAAATTGGTAAAAATTCAATTATTGGTTCAAATACAATAATAGAGCATGATGTTGTTATCGGAAAAGATAGTATTATTGGCTCAGGCGTAGTAATTAAAAATTCGATATTAGGAGACAGAGTTGTGATTCAAGATGGTTGCAAGATTGGATTAAAAGGTTTTGGTTTCATCCCAATTAAAAATAAAAATCTAAAGTTTCCACACATTGGACGCGTAATAATTGGTAACGATGTGGAAATTGCTTCAGGGTGCACTATTGATAGAGGATCAGTAGATGATACTAGTATTGGAAATAATACTTATTTAGATAATCAAGTGCACATTGCTCATAATGTAAAGATTGGATCAAATTGTATGATTGCTGGTCAAGTGGGTTTTGCGGGAAGTTCAGTAATTGGTGATAAAGTCTCGATTGGTGGCCAAGCAGGAGTTTCAGGGCATTTAAAAATTGGAAATAATGTTAAAATAGGTGGAGGAAGCGGCGTTGTAAAAAATATTTCGGACAATCAAACAGTTATGGGTTACCCGGCTGTTTCTTTAAAAGATTTCTTAAAAAATAATAAAAAAAATAATGACTAAAACTGAAATAGATAGAAAAAAAATTGAATCTTTATTACCACATAGAGAACCAATGCTATTAATAGATAAATTAATAAAAATAGTTCATCTAAAGTCTGCCACTGCAATAATGTATGTTAAAAAAAATGGATTTTACGTTCAAGGACATTTTCCTGGGCAACCAGTTATGCCAGGAGTTTTGATAGTCGAAGCTTTCGGGCAGGCTGCTGCAGCTTTAACTGCATATGGCATTGATCCAAAGGAATATGCAAACAAATTAGTTTACTTAATGAGTGTTGATAGGGCTAGATTTAGAAGTCCAGTTGTACCTGATTGTGAATTACATTTAGAAATTGAAGCCATAAGATCTCATGGAAAAGTTTGGAAATATAGAGGGACGGCAAAAGTAGACGGAAAAAGGATGGCAGATGCAGAATGGTCTGCAACTATTGTAGATAGAAAAGAATGATACATAATTCGAGTGTAATAGATAAAAAAGCTAAAATTTCTGACAAAGCAAAAATTGGACCATTTTGTTACGTTGGTCCAAATGTAGAACTTTCCGAAGGAGTTGAATTAATTTCTAATGTTCATATTGAGGGTTTTACGAAAATAGGAAAAGGTACGAAAATTTTTCCATTCGCAAGCATAGGTACTCAACCACAAGATTTAAAATATAAAAATGAGAAAACAACTTTATACATTGGAGAAAATAACACCATCAGAGAATATGTTACCATAAACCCTGGCACAGAAGGAGGTGGATCAAAAACTACAATCGGAAACAGTTGTTTATTTATGATCTCTTCTCATATAGCTCACGATTGTAATATTGGAAATAATGTTATTATTGCAAACAATGTACCCTTAGGAGGTCATGTTACAATTGAAGACTCAGTAATAATTGGGGGTAACTCAGCCGTACAACAGTTTACAAGAATAGGTAGACTGGCGATGATAGGAGGGATGACAGGAGTTTTAAAAGATGTTACCCCTTTTGGCTTATCAATTGGAAATAGGAATTACTTACAAGGATTAAATTTAATTGGTTTAAGAAGAAAAAAATATGATAATAAAAAAATAATGGGTTTAGATAAGGCTTATAAAAAAATTTTTTCATCAAAAAATTTACACGAAAATTTAATTAAAATTAATGGTGAGTACAAAGATAATGAACTTGTTTCAGAAGTCATAAGATTTATTGAAAAAGATAAAAAAAGACCAATTTGCTCACCAAAAAATTAAATTATGATTGGCTTAATTTTTGGTGAGACAGATTTTCCAAAATACATTTATGGAAAAATAAAAAATAAGAAAAAATACATTATAATTGACCTCACAAAAAAAAGGGTGTTTCACAAGGATAAGTATTCATATCCTGTATCCATAGGACAATTTGGAAAAATTATCTCAATACTAAAAAAAAATAAATGTAGAAAGGTATTATTTGCTGGAAAAGTTGAAAAGCCGAATTTTTCAAGAATAAATCTTGACTTTAAAGGAGTTTATTATTTTCCAAGAATTATTAAAAAGTCGAAACTTGGTGATGCAGCCATATTAAAAGAAATTATTAAAATCCTTAAAAGTGAGAAGATTCAAACTATCAGCTCTACTACTTTTACGCCTGAGCTCAATCTATCGAAGGGAAATTATTCTAAGCACAAACCAGATAAAAAAGATAAAGTAGAAATTAGTAAGGCGTTGAAAGCATTAAAAAAATCCAATCAATATGATCATATTCAAGGGGCAATAAGTAGAGATAATCTTGTTATTTTGGAAAAACGAGAAGGTACAAAAAAAATGTTAAAAAGAATTAAGAAAATTAAAAATATTGATAAAGGTGTACTTGTAAAATTTCCAAAAAAAAAACAAGATCTAAGAGTTGATTTACCAACTGTAGGTTTAAATACATTAAAACAATGTAAGGCTGTTGGTCTTAAAGGAATAGTATTAAAACATAAAAAAAATATTTTTTTGGATAAAAAAAGATCTATAGATTTTGCCAATAAAAATAAGATATTTATATTAGTAAAATGAAAAAAATAATTTTTATCACCTGTATTTTTTTGATACAAATTTTTAATGTTTTATCAGTTGAGCCAAAGTTAGGAGAAGTTATAAATGGTTTAAATGGTCCGTGGAGTCTTTCTTTTATAAATGATAACAAAGTATTAGTTACTGAAAAATCGGGAAATATTATATTGATTAATTTTAATAATCAAAAAATTAAAAAAATAAAACATAATTTACAAATTTTAGAGGACGGACAAGGGGGGTTGCTTGAGATTTTATATTTTGAAAATAAAGTTATAGTTTCATATTCAGAAAATTTAAAAAATGGAAAATCTAGTACTTCAGTTGCTACAGCTAAATTTAATGAAAATTTTCTAAATTTTAAAAATATTTTTAGGGCCGAACCACCAATAAATTCAGGTTATCATTTTGGATCTAGATTAGTAATAAAAGATAATTTTATATATGTGACAGTTGGCGAGAGAGGTAGAGGTATGATAGCGCAAGATCCAACAAAACACCCAGGCAGTATTATTAGAATTCATTTAGATGGGAAAATTCCTAAAGACAATCCAAAGTTTAAAGATAAAAAAAACTGGAAGCCAGAGATATATCAAATTGGTGTTAGAAATCCTCAAGGAATGGACCTATCTCCTTTTGATAATAAAATTTACATTACGAACCATGGTGCAAAAGGAGGAGATTGGTTCGGAGAGGTAAAATATGGAGAAAATTATGGATGGAAAATTTTAGGATGGGGTGGAACTAATTATACCGGAACCCGAATAGGTCCTAAATGGAAACCTGGGTTTACCAAAGCTATAAAATACTGGGTTCCGTCGATCGCTGCAAGCTCAATGGTGATCTATAAAGGTATTGAGTTTAAAGAGTGGAATGGTGATGCATTAATAACCTCTCTAAAAGATCAATCGCTAAGAAAAATTAAATTTAAAAATGGTGAATTTTTAAATGAAAAAATAATATTTAAAGGAACTATCGGAAGAATAAGAGATATTGAAATTCAAGAAAGCACTGGAAAAATTTTTCTTTTAACAGATGAGGGTTCTATTTGGAGACTTCAAAGATGAAAAAAATATTTATTTTAACTGGTGAAGCATCAGGCGATAAACTTGCATCAAAAGTTATAGAGAGTTTAAACCAATTAAATTCAAAAATAGAATACTTATCAGTTGGTGGAGAGAGTCTCAAAAAATTAGGTATTAAATCAATTTATGATCTGAGAGAAATTACTTATTTGGGATTTACAAATGTAATCTTTAATATTTTTAAGATTAGGAAAAAAATTAATGAAACAGTAAAGGAGATAGAGAATTTTAAGCCTGATATTTTGTTCACCGTTGATAGTCCAGATTTTACTTTAAGAGTAGCTGAGAGGGTAAAGATTAAAAATCCAGAAATTAAAACAATTCATTATGTTGCACCTCAAGTATGGGTTTGGAGAGAAGGGAGAGTAAAAAAGATTAAAAAATTTATTGACCACATCTTATTATTATTTAATTTTGAAAAATCTTATTTTGAAAAAGAAAATATGAGCCATGAATTTGTTGGTCATCCTTTGTTAGACTCATCAAATGATAGCGCAATCGATATAAATCAAATTTTAGGAAAAAATAAAGCTCTGATTTCAATTTTTGCAGGTAGTCGTAAGTCTGAAATAGACATTTTAACACCAATCCTATTAAATTTTATTAAACTTATGAATAAAAAGTATGACGATTTTGCTTATGTTTTTCATTCTACTAAAGAATATTCAGATTTAATTCTAACACACTTAAAAAAAGAAAATTTAAATAATTGTGAAGTTATTAGTGATAATAAAATAAAAAATCATATCCTAAAAAAGTCAGTATTTGCAGTTTCTAAATCTGGCACAGTATCTCTTGAAATATGTAATGCCAAAATACCCTCCGTAATTTTATATAAGATGGGTTCTATAAATTTTACAATTATAAAAATGCTAGTTAAAACTAAATTTGCAAATATTATTAATATCGCAGCTAAAGAGGAAATTATTCCAGAATTAATTCAATCTAATTGTAATTCAAAAAAAATATTTGAAACTGTTTCAAATTATCTGGATAATCCAAAAAAGATAGATGAACAAATATTTAAAACACAGTCAATTTTAAAAACTTTCAAAACTAAAAGTTCATCTTCAGGTTTGGCTGCGAATGCTCTCAACAAGTATTTATGATCGTTTATACCCATAATGATTGTTTGAAAAAATTTAATGGAGACAACCATCCGGAGAGAAAGGAAAGATTAGAAAGCATCATTAGTTCTATTAAATCATCAAATTTAAACTCTGAGTTTAGAGAGGCACCTCTAGCCGATTTAGAGATTGTTTCATTAGTTCATCCTAAAAAACATATTGAACAAATTTTTTCTTTCATTCCTGAAAAAGGAATTAGAGGAATAGAGAAAGAGCCTTATGCTGATACAATGCTTTGCCCGAGTAGTAAAAATGCAATTTTAAGATCTTGTGGAGCTGGAATTGCTGCTGCCAATGATCTTATGAAAAAAAATGAGAGGTCATTTTGTGCAGTAAGACCCCCTGGACATCATGCTGAAACGGTAAGAGCTAATGGATTTTGCTTTATTAACAATATTGCTGTGGCAGCAAGGTATTTACAGAAATATTATGGCGTAGATAGAATTGCAATAGTTGATTTTGATGTTCACCACGGTAATGGAACACAAGAAATCTTTTATAAAGATAAGTCTGTTGCATACGCCTCATCTCATGAATTTCCTTTATTTCCAGGCACTGGCACAGAAAATGAAATAGGAGATGGAAATATTTTTAACGCAACTTTAAAAGCTGGTATTAGAAGTAAAGATTTTATGAACATATTTGATCAAAAAGTACTTAAGCCTATAGATAAATTTCGACCTGATGTAATTTTAATATCTGCAGGATTTGATGCACATAAAAGAGATCCATTAGCTAATATTAATTTAGAGTCTGAAGATTTTTTCAAAATTACAAAAAATATTGTAGATATTGCTAATGTTCACTCAAGAGGCAGAGTAATTTCATTTCTTGAAGGCGGTTACGATTTACAAGCTTTGTCTGAAAGTATTATAGAACATCTTAAGGCTTTAAAAACCCATATTTGACCAATTATCTGGATCATTAAATTTTTTTATTTCTTTCTTCGTTACAGGTCTAAATAGATAGTAAGCAATATAAATTGTTAAAAATAATAAAAAAATTGTTTTCATAATTTTAATATATTAAACTATAATTATGATATTCAGTAAAAGAAAATTTATAAAAATTGCGGGCCTTTCGGCTTTGGCCATAATAATACCAATTAAAGCTATTTTAGCTGCAACTAAAAAAATTATTAATCCAAATTTAACTAAAGAACAAAAAAAAATCATGTTTGATGAAGGCACAGAGAGACCATTTACAAGCGATTTGTTAAAGGAAAAAAGAAGAGGTTTTTATCATTGCGCAAATTGTGGAAATAAACTATTTGCATCTACTTTTAAATTTGATAGCGGAACCGGTTGGCCTTCTTTTTCTAAAGCTCTACCGGGAGCTTTTAAAACAAAGAAAGATTATTCTTTTGGCATGGTGAGGGTCGAGTATCACTGTGCAAAATGCGGTGCACATCATGGACATGTTTTTAATGATGGTCCAAAAGAATCGGGTAAAAGATTTTGTAATAACGGACTTTGTTTAATTTTTAGACCAGAGTAATTGTTATAAAATTAAATAAATCTCTTATAATTTAAGCTTTTTTGTTCACAGATAGCACCCAATTTGTCCATGTTTATAAGTGAATTTTATAAATTTAAGTTTAAAAGTTATTAATGGATTTAGTAACCGTATTAATTATCGGTGTAGTAGTCGCTGCAACAGGTGTAATTAACCCTGAACCTAAAGAACCAGAAGAAGTTGTAAAAGCACCAGAGACACAAGTTATTACTCCTGTAGTTCAAGAAAAGAAACCCGAGCCAGAACCGGAACCAGAGCCAGAACCAGAGCCAGAGCCAGCGAAAGAACCAGAACCAGCGCCAGAACCAGAACCAGAACCTGAACCTAAAAAAGAGGAACCAAAAGAAGAAGTGAACGCTCAACCAACCCAGGAACAAGAAGCAAAACCTGAGGAGGAAGAAGTTAAACCAGTAACAGAGGAAACTACTGAGGCGACAGAGGAAAAAGGATTAAGCATGGTTAATATTCTTCTATATATTCTTGGAGCAATCGCAGTTATTGCAGCTGGAATATATTTCTTTATGAGAAGAGAGCCATCAACTCAAAGTGCAGCAGATATTGCTAGAGCACAGTCTAAAGAAAATCCAACTTCAGAACCTCAAGATGAACCAACACAGGAAGAGACATATTCAGAACCTGAACCTCAATCAGAACCTGAGCAACCAGTTCAAGAGGAAACACCATCAGAAACTACTGAGGAAGAACAACAATCAGAAAATAACGATCAATCATCAAACAACGATGATGAGAATAATAATAGATAATTAACTAAAATTTTTTTCCACCTTCTAAATAAGCACACTTTTCACAAGTTTTTTCAATTTTAGGTGGTTGATCGAGGTTTAAAACATCTTTCATTTCAATTAATTTTTCATCAATCCAAGATGTATCTACACGGTAGGGTATTAATGTTGTTTTGAAATCTATTTTGTTATCAAATTTGTCATTTGTTTTTTCCCCATTACAAACATAAAAAAATGTTCGGTCAGAGACATCAAAATTCATTTTTCTTAAAATATGTACGTAAATATCCATTTGTAATTTATAGCTAAGATGCCATTCAGCATCGAGATAGGATGATACTGTTACAGGATAAGATGATGATTGAGCTTTATAATCCACTACAACTATTTTTTTTTCATTCAAATCAAACCAGAGATCATCAATACCTCCGTGAATAATAAGATTAGTTTTTTCATCTAAATATGAAATGCCACCTTTTAAAGAATTTCTCCAGGTATCCAAATCTTTATGCTGGTAAGGCACAAAATTTAAATTATGCTTAACCATAATTGGATGAGGTTTTTGTTCTTTTCTATAAAGATCAAACTCCTTCTTTAGAAGCTCATCTACAGCAACGTTCAGAGCCCATCCAGGCATTGAGGGTTCTTTTAACCCTTTTACTCGATCTAAATAAAAGCATCTTTTGCAACTAAGAAAATTGAAAAATTTTGACCTACTTATTTTAAAAGGATTGTTTGATTTCTTATCGTAAATTGATGTTTTTCTT
>MDTA01204895.1_pt1 | contig 15611 bp, 17 predicted proteins | sample 811151 | NCBI WGS metagenome assembly MDTA01 (sample SAMN05326648, study PRJNA326480) | marine metagenome | isolation source: seawater | place: Indian Ocean: South | collected 2010 | reverse complement strand
TCCTCGGCTTCGATGCGATCAAATTCAGCTTCCGCTTCTTCGTCAGACCAGCCTTCAGGGTCCGAATCGTCTTCGTCTTTCTTGACGTAGAAGCGCGCGAAGATTACCCCCAGCTCGAACAGTGCCCACATCGGGATCGCCAGCAACGTCTGCGAGATCATATCCGGCGGCGTCAGCAGCATCCCTACAACAAACGCACCCACGATGATGTAAGGGCGTTTCTGGACCAGGTCCTCGGGCGTGGTGACACCAGTCCAACACAGGATGATCGTGGCAATAGGAACCTCAAACGCGATCCCAAACGCAAAGAAGATCGTGATTACAAAATCCAGGTAGGCGTTGATATCGGTCGCAACCGTAACGCCGTCAGCGGCATAGCCGATCAGGAACGGAAACACCAACGGGAACACGACAAAGTACGCGAACGCGATACCCAGGTAGAACAACAAGGTGCTGGTGATAGCTAACGGCATCACCAGGCGTTTTTCGTGCTTGTAGAGGCCAGGCGCGATAAACGCCCACGCCTGATACAAGGTCACGGGAATGGTCAGAAAGACCGCCATCCACAGCACCATCTTGAACGGGGTCAGAAACGGTGATGCGACCTGCGTCGCAATCATCGACGTGCCCTCAGGCAGTTGACTGGTGAGTGGTCCCGCCAGAATGCCGTACAGGTCGTTGGCAAACGGCATCGCGACCAGCACAACTGCAACGATAGTCAGCACGACGCGCAACAGCCGGTTACGGAGCTCAACCAAGTGCTCCACGAAGGTCATTTCAGCAGTCGGATTGGTATCTTGCACGTGTCAGGCGTGGTTCTTAGAGACAATCACGGGAGCTCAGTCGCCGTCGCTCGCCTCGCGCCGGGTCACCAAAGCGTGGTTCGGCACGTTGGTGTCGCCGTCATCATCGTCACCCTTGGCATGCACTTCTGCAGCCGAGGCGGTAGTTCCCGATGTTGCCGACTGGGCATGGTTCTCCTGGCCCGCAGCCGCGACGCTTGCGTCCAACACCGTTGCGTCGCTGTCGTCGTCGAGGTTGGCATCATCCTGGGCTTCGAATTCGTCCTCGACGTCCACATATTCGTCGTCCCAGTCTTCGTCTTCTTCCTCTGCTGTATCCGACGAATCTTGCGTCTGATTGTTGGTCTGCAGGCCGCTCGATTCTCTGCCTATGGCGGGCTCAGGCGGCTCCTCGTCGCCATCGGCGGACAGGTCGTCTCCGGCCGTGACAAGTTCGTCGCGTGCTGCGTCATAAGACTCGCTCACCTTGCGCATTTCTTCGCTGGTCTCTTCAACGATGTTCTTGACATCGTCGAAATCGCTGAGACCGTTCGCATCCGTGAACGTGCTCTTCAAGTCTTCCGCTTTCAACTCACGTTCAACATCCGTGCGTACATCCGTCACAAAACGGCGTAACTTGCCGACATACAGACCAATCGTGCGCGCAAACTTGGGCAACCTCTGCGGCCCAATCACAATCAGGCCGATAATGCCGATCAGCGTGAGTTCTTGAAATCCGACGTCGAACACGGAGATACCATGCGTACGGTGCGGGCAGGCCCGGCGCGTCGCCGAGACCGTTCCAGACTACCGCGACAGCGCGCGGTCAGATTTTGTCTTGATCTTTGGTGACTTCGCCTTCGATGACGGTAGCACCGTCGTCGATTTTCTCAGCAACCTGATCGTCAGAGCCTTTGATGGCTTTCTTGAAGTTCTTGATTGCGCTACCCAGGTCGCCGCCCGCGCCTCGTAGCTTCTTGGTACCGAATACCAACAGTACGATGACCAGAACGACGACCAGCTGCCATGGACTTGGACCCATTGTCGTGACCCTCTTGTTTTATCTATCCGACACCGCCAGCGCTTTTCCGGTTTGCCTTCTCTATGTGACCGGAGACGCCAAAACGACGTTGTAATTCGTCAATGACCGCACCAGGCCCGTGGCCCCGGTGCGCCAGTAATACCATGGTGTGAAACCACAAGTCCGCAGTTTCATGCACCAGCGCATCGTCATCATCGCCTTTGCCTGCGATGACCAGTTCCGTGGCTTCTTCGCCCACCTTCTTTAAGATAGCGTCGGTTCCGCGCGTGAACAGGCTCGCGACGTAAGAACTGTCCGCCGACGCATCTTTACGCGCTTCCAGCACCTCAGCAAGTGCTTCGAGCACCGAATCTGCCCGCGCGCCGCTCAAGCGTATATCTCCGTCGGATCCTTCAGAACCGGCTCAGCCGCTTCCCAGATGCCCTGTTCCACGTCGAGGCGCTGAAAAAAGCAGCTCCTCCTTCCGGTATGACAGGCCAACCCGCCAATTTGCTCAACCCGCAGGATGACGACGTCGCTATCGCAGTCCGTGCGCACCTCTATCAGGCGCTGTACGTGCCCGGATTCTTCCCCTTTACGCCACAGTCTGGCGCGCGAACGCGACCAGTAGATGGCCCGCTCCTCCTGCACCGTCAGCGCCAGCGAATCGCGGTTTACCCAGGCCATCATCAACACGTCTCCTGATGCGTCGTCTACCGCGATTGCGGGCATCAAGCCATCGCTGTTCCAGGCCAACTCATCAAGCCAGGCTGACGAGCCTACAATTGCCGCTTGCGTGCCAGACGCCGCGGACGCTTCTTCTCTGGGTCCACACATAGTGACTCGATCTAGCCTTGTCCGTAGGAATAGACGGCGTGAATTGCTGCCGTTGAGGGCGCGCAAATGCGCTGAATTCGGCCGTCAATAATAGCACTTTCCGATATTGCGGTGCCGGGTTGCTGTCTAACGGCCATGGGCGTCCACGCTTGACCGCTCCGCCTACCCTGCCCACAATCCGGGCTCGCAATTTTCTCACCCACGCACACGTATTCCCCGATGACCAAACCGCATGTCGTCCTGATCGGCGCGACTGGCTTTATCGGCACCCAAGTGGCTGCCGCACTCAGCACAGCTGGTTATTCGCTATCCCTCGTAAGCCGCCGCCGCGAACGGCGCAAACAGACGTTGCTGTTGCCCGATTGCCATGTTGTGCAAGGCAACGTGCACGACCGCGATGCGTTGGCTGAACTGATTGCAGGCGCCAACGTCGTGGTTAGCATGGCTGGCATCCTGAACGAAAACCGTAAGGGTGACTTTGATCGTGTGCACCATCAGCTGCCGAAGAATATCGCTGCTGCCTGTGCCGCCGCCGGTGTATCGCGGCTGCTGCATCTGGGTGCCCTGAAGGCCGAAGACAACGCGCCCAGCCAGTACCTGCGCACCAAGGCTGCCGGGGCGCAAGCGGTTATGGCGGCCGAATCCGATACGCTGCACGTCACCAGTTTCCACCCCTCGGTCGTTTTTGGCCCGGGGGACGATTTCTTCAACCGCTTCGCGAGTTTATTGACCGCAATCCCGGTGATGTTCCCACTCGCCTGTCCGCGTGCGCGGTTTGCGCCCGTGTACGTTCAGGACGTTGCACAGGCGATGGTCAATTCGATCACTGACAAGACAACCTACGGCCAGTCTTACAATCTGTGTGGGCCCAATCAGTACCAGCTGATCGATCTGGTGCGGTATGTCGCAGAGGTGACCCGTCAGGAACGGAAGATTGTCGGGTTGAGTTCTGGACTGTCGCGATTACAGGCCCAGGTCATGGGTCTGGCGCCGGTCAAGCTGTTTACGGTCGACAACTACAATTCGATGAAAGTCGACAGTACCTGCGAAGGGGACGATCTGGCACGACTCGGCGTCTCCGCGACAGGCGTTGAGGCGATTGTACCGCTGTATCTGGGCGAGCGAGGCAAACAACGAGGCCTCGACCGGTTCCGTGCACGGGCGGCGCGCGACTAGCCGACCAGCCCTGGCCGTGCGGTGAACGCACCGCTCCATAAACTCCTCGTCGGCGGCGCGGTCCGTGACCTGCAGTTGGGTCTGGTACCGGCGGATCGGGACTGGCTGGTGCTTGGTGAGACAGATGCCAGCATGCGCGCCCGCGGCTTCAAGCGGGTAGGCAAGCAGTTTCAATCCTACCTGCACCCAACGACAGGCGAGGAATACGCTCTACCCCGCGGCTTCTCCGATGCTGAAGAGCAGGCGGGTCATGACGAAGTGCACGCCGATCTGGCCGCGCGAGATCTCACCATCAATGCGATGGCACTCACTGATGATCAGATGCTCATCGATCCGTTTGGCGGCCAGAACGACCTGGCCGACAAGGTATTGAGACATGTCTCTCCGCGTTTTGCGGACGATCCGTTGAGGGTCATGCGGGTTGTGCGTTTTGCCGGTCAGCTGGGATTTTCGGTCGCCCCGGAAACAGCAGCTTTATGCCAGCAGATTTGCCGCGACGGGCGGTTCGACGAAGTGCCTGGCGAGCGCATCGAGCGAGACTGGACGCGGGCCGTGCAACGACCATATATCCCCCACATGCTGAGCGCACTCCACTCCACTGGCGCGGGGGCATCTCTGTTTGACTGGGGCGACGGGCCGCCTGCCTCGGTCGAGCAGGCGCTACGTCGTGCGCAACTGGCCGAGCTGCCTTCCGAGCAATTGACGGCTGTATGCTTCAGCGCGGTAGCGGATCAGGATATAGGCGCTATCAGCAAGCGACTGGGACTGAACGATCGCACCACCCGACTTGCGAAGCTGGTGCACCCCACCCTTACCTTGTTCAGAAAGAGGGAGCTTGAGTCTGGCGATGTCCTGCATTTCGCGGAACTGGTAGACGGCTTCCGCCAAAGTAGCGTCATGATACCTGCCCTGAATGTCTGCGCCGTATTGGCCGAGACGCTAGGAGCAGGCGTCAGCGCGATCAGGGAACGCAGGCTCGCGATCGAAGATGCCATCGTGGCCGCGGCGGCGTGTGACACTGCCGCGCTGCGCGGGCAAGGGTTATCGGGCGTTCAGTTGGGACGCGGTCTGAGGCAATTGCGCAAACAGGCGGTCGCGGCCTCTCTCGCTACCAGAACAGGAAAATAAGCGCGCCCCCAAGCACCAGGCGATAAAGGATAAACGGCATCATGCCAACCCGCTCCAGCAGCACCAGGAATACGTGAATACACGCAAAAGCGCTTGCAGCGGCGACTACAGCACCGACGACCATCTCGCCCCAGTTCGCTTCCGCGCCCTGCTGCACCAGACCGATGATGTGCAACACTCCCGCGCCCGAAATGATCGGTACGGACAACAGAAACGAAAACCGCGCCGAGGCCTTGGCCGTCAATCCGAGGAACAAGCCGGCCGTGATTGTGATGCCGGAGCGGGAGGTGCCGGGAATCAGCGCGACCGCCTGCGCAACGCCGATGATCACGGCATCACGCCAACTGATGGAAAGCTCGCTTCGCGTACCATTGGCACGGACGCTCGCCCACCACAACACAATCCCGAACAGGATGGTTGTGGCGGCGATCACCATTGGCGAGCGCAGATAAACCTCGATCGGTCCACTCAGCGAAGCGCCCGCCACGAACGCCGGGATCGTTCCCCAGATGACTCCCCAGGCCAGTGTGCTCTGGCCAACTACCTCACGCCTGGCGAGGGACGTCAGCCAGTCGCGCAACATGGTACGCAACTCGCTTTGGAAATAGGTGACTACGGCCACCAGGGTCCCCACGTGTACCGCCACATCGAACGCCTGACCCTGATCCGGCCAGCCGAGGAGGCGAGGCGCCAGGATCAGGTGAGCAGAACTGGAAACCGGCAGGAACTCGGTCAAGCCCTGCACCAGTGCCAGCACGACGGTTTGCAGCCAATCCATGCTCGCGCCTACGCCTAAGCGAGCACCCCGAGGCGGTTACGCTGGTCGCGCAATTGCATGCCGAGCGGCAACTGATCGTATTCTCTGCCCAACGCCATAACCTGTATACGCTCGCCCATCTCGCCTGGCAGGACGAGTCTTTTGGCCGTCTGCAGCGCACTGATTGCGACGGCTTCATCGAGCTCAGACAATCGCGCCAATTCTGTGTCCAAACCGCACCCCATCAGGAACCAGGCCTGCGTTGTATATCCATTAACGGACAGCCCCAGGTTCCGGGCACTCTCCGCGACAGCAGTAAAGTCGACACTTGCAGTGATGTCCTGAAGACCTGGGAGGAAAAACGGATCACCGTGGGCCCGTTGCTGGAAATGGCAGAGTAACGTTCCGTCACCACGTTCCCGGTGATAGTACTCGTGTCGCGGATAGCCGTAATCAAACAACAGCATCAGTCCACGCTGCAGCGACTGGCTCATCAACTCGAGTTGGACAGACAAGGAACGACAGCGTTCGGAGACGTAGCCTACGGTCAGCGGAGCATCCAGTCCGGGCACCAGATTCTCGTACCACTCGCTTAACTCGGGATCCGCGGGCATAGGGTGCCAGGTGAACTGACCTTCTTTTGCGACGACACCCAACGGACGTGGTCCGTCATCAGTGACGATAAACCGTTGCACCGCCAACGCATCCAGCAATTCATTGGCAAGCACTACCCCCGACATGGATGGAAGTTGCTGCGTCCAGCGAACACGCTCACGCAGCGATTGGGGCAACGCCTGCAACGTTTGCTTTTGTTGGTCGGAGAGGCTCGCGCTCTTCTCGACGATCCAGTAGTGCCGCGGCCAGTACCGCTCCGGCAGAGCGCTCAGCAAATCGAACGCCATGCGGCCAGTACCGGCCCCAAACTCGGCAACATCGCCGCCCGTGTCCGCCAGCACGCTCGCAACCTGTGTCGCGACGCAACGCGAGAACACGGGGGATAGCTCAGGTGCTGTCACAAAGTCACCGCGGTCGCCGCCGCCAGTCGAACCAAAGATATCGTGAGCGCGCGCGTAGTAGCCGAAGTCGGGGGTGTACAACACGATTTCCATGTATGACTCGAACGGTAGAACGCCGCCAGCCGCGGAAATGGCGTCCGCCAGAATCCTACCCAGTGCAGCCGAGGCGTCGCGGCTCTCCTTTCCGAGAGTGGACAGATCAATTCCAGAGGGGCTAACAGAGCGCAACGGTCATCTCGGTGTTGTGGGCTACAGGTATGATTGTGGGCAATTCAACTTCAAACAAGTTCTATGTCCACCGACAAAACACAGCCACTGAGTGGCCAGGTCGTCTTGATTACAGGTGCCGCTGCCCGCATCGGCGCACAACTAGCACACAGCTTGCACGCCGATGGCGCAGACGTTGTGGTGCATTATCACCGCTCCGCTGATCGCGCCGCGGCAGTCGTAGCCAAGTTATGCGAGCGACGGCCGAACAGCGCAATCTGCCTGCAGGCGGACATTCGCGACGCAAGGCCTTGCGAATCGCTGATCGCCGAGGCGTTCGCATGGCGCCAACGACTGGATGTATTGATAAACAACGCATCCGCTTTCTACCCGACGCCTATTGGTACCGGCACCCCCGGTCAATGGCACGACCTCGTTGGCAGCAACTTGCTGGGGCCATTTTTCCTGAGCCAGACAGCCGCACCTCATCTGCGCGAAAGCGCAAACGGAAACATCATCAATCTGATCGACATCTACGCCGAAAAAGCACTACCTGACTATCCGATCTATTGCGCGGCCAAGGCTGGTCTCGCGAGCATGACCCGCTCTCTGGCGTTGGCGCTGGCCCCGAAAATTCGCGTGAACGGGATCGCACCTGGCGCGATTCTGTGGGCCGAGCCGGAACCTGATGAAGAGTACAAACGCTCCTCGCTCGCCAAGATCCCACTCGGCCGGCTTGGTGGGACGGAACCGATCGCGGAGGCCGCGGTTTATCTGCTGGAGCGGGCTAACTACGTTACAGGACAGATTCTTACCGTTGACGGTGGGCGCAGTATCGGCTGAGTCTCACAACGCACCAACGAGCAGGAATGCGCGCCTGAGCGTAAAAGATCAGGACGTCGAGACGAAGCGAATCTCCGGATTCGCCCGGTCAGCCGGATTTACGATGATATCGCCAGAATGGCTGCGAAAGCGGCCACTGCGCCGGTCCTCGAAGAACAACTCGAGCGTCTTGCGCATCACTGGAAAAGCGAGCCGCTCCCATGGGATCTCGTGCTCTTCGAACAGGCCCACATCCAGACTCTCCTCACCGGCGCCTATCCCGTCTGGCTCCGTCAGGTCGGCCAGATAGAGCAGGTACACCTGGTTGATGTGGGCGATGCTGAATTGCGCAAACAGGTGACCGATGTCCGTACGCGCGAGCGCTTCCTCATATGCCTCGCGTGCAGCACCTTGAGCCGCCGTTTCCTGGTTCTCCATAAAACCAGCCGGCAGCGTCCACAAGCCGTAGCGCGGTTCGATGGCCCGCCTGCACAACAGAACGCGCTCACCCGCCCGGGCGACGCAGCCGACGATCATCTTTGGGTTGTGATAGAAGATCTCGCCGCACTGACCGCACACAAAACGCGGCCGATTGTCGCCAGCCGGAATGCGCTGCTCGATGTCGCTTGAGCCACAACTGCTACAAAATTTCACGGGTGACCGTGCTCCTGTCCGAGGCCATGGTCCAGATCCAGAGCGTATGGATGTAGTGTGTCATCGTCAGCGCCAAGTGTGTCCCACAGCGACTGGTAAGACTCGCCCGTCCGGGTGTAAACGCCGTCCGGCACCAGATCCAGCAGCGGCTTCAGCACAAATGGATAACGCTCAATCTCGTCGCGAGGCAGGTCCAGATTTGCATCACGATAGTTCTGGTCGGCGTAAGTCAGGAGGTCGAGGTCCAGGGTCCGCGGCTGCCAGCTACCATCAGCCGGGCGCTCGCGGCCACACTCCGCCTCGATAACGCGCAACTCTACCGCCAACTCAGGCGCTGAGAGCACCGTATGAAACCCCACCACCAGATTGAGGAAAGCCGGTCCCTCCATGCCAACGGCCACACTCTCATAGACCGGAGAAATAGCCAGTGCCCCATAAGATGTCCCTAGCCGGGCCAGCCCTTGCCGAACCGAGGTCTCACGCTCGAGATTGCTGCCAACGCTGACGTATACGAGTGCCATCAGTCGCGCGACCCACGCTCGATGATGACGCCAACATCCGTCGCGCCGCGGAGCGCGCCTTTCTTGTTCAGTCGCAGTCGCACCCAGGGCACACCAAATTCTTCACGCACCATCTCCGTGATGCGCTCTGCGAGCGTCTCCACCAGCTGGAATTCACTGGTGGAGACAAAATCGATTATCCGCTTGCTGACCGCCTTGTAGTTCAGCGTGTGCGTGATGTCGTCGTATTCGGCCGCTTTGGAAATGTCCCAGGCCATTTCCAGATCGATAAAAAGATCCTGGCGGATCTGACGTTCCCAATCGTAGATGCCGATGACTGTTGGGATGCGCAGGTCGCGCAGGAATACGGTGTCTTTTGCCAAGACCGGGCCTCTCAGGCCAGAAAACTCTGGACGCGATGGTAGCGAGTGCTCATTCGCACGCCAAGCATCTGTAGACAATGGCACCCGCGAACCTTGACCGGCGTGCCCGGAACAGCGTCCAATGCACCGCATGTTGAGCGCAGCACTCACTATCGCGGGTGGCTATCTGGTCGGCTCGATCGCGTCCGCGATCATTGTCTGCCGGCTGTTTGGACTGCCTGACCCAAGGAGCGATGGTTCCGGGAACCCTGGCGCGACCAACGTGCTGCGCCTGGGCGGCAAAAAAGCCGCCGCCATCACGCTGCTCGGCGATGTGCTCAAAGGCCTGCTGCCGGTGCTGCTGGCTGCCGCAATGAATCAGTCAGCCGACGTCATCGGCGCAACGGCAGTCGCCGCTTTCCTGGGTCACCTGTTCCCGGTGTTTTTCGGCTTCAAAGGCGGCAAAGGCGTCGCAACTGCGTTTGGCGCTGTGGCCGGCATGTCCTGGCTCGGGGTTGCCGGCATGGGACTTACATGGCTGTTGGTCGCCGCCATTTCACGCTATTCGTCACTGTCGTCGCTGATCGCGGTATCGCTAATGCCGGTTTATCTATGGTACTTCACCGGCACATGGGCGCTGGTTGTCGCCGGTGTGGTCATCGCTGTTTTCACGATCGCCCGCCACCATGGCAACATCCGTCGACTGCTGGCGGGCGAGGAGCCCAAGATCGGAAAGAAAAAGGCAACTGCCTGACGGCGATCAGGCTCTCGGGATCCAGGTGATGGACGAGTGGTTACAGCGCGGTCAGGCGCTCTGGCGGCGTGAGCTCGGTGATGGGCCAGCGTGCACGCACGCTGAAACTTGCATCCCCGAGCAAGCCATCCGCCATCCTTCGATAGCCGGCATACGCGATCATGGCGCCATTGTCAGTACAGAACTTGATAGCTGGATAGTGCGTTTCCGCGCCGACTTTCTGCCCCAGCTCGGTCAGTTGTTGGCGTAGACGGCGGTTCGCGCCTACGCCGCCTGAGATAATGAGGCGCCCATACCCGGTCTGCTCAAGTGCGCGCCGGCACTTGATGACCATGGTAGCCACCACGGCTTCCTCGAACGCGCGCGCGATGTCCGCCCTGGCCTCTGCGGGGTTAGCATTGATGGTGTTCATTGCGAATGTCTTCAACCCGGAGAAGCTGAAGTCCAGACCAGGACGATCGGTCATCGGGCGCGGAAATTTGAACACGCCGGTTGTGCCTTCCTCGGCCAGTTTTGCAAGAGCCGGCCCACCTGGATAGCCAAGCCCCAAAAGCTTCGCGGTCTTGTCAAATGCCTCGCCCGCTGCATCGTCCAATGATTGCCCGAGAATCTCGTATTGCCCCACGCCCTCAACGCCCACCAGCATGGTGTGGCCACCGGATACCAGCAGCGCTACAAACGGGAACGCCGGCGGATCCGGTTCCAGCATCGGCGCCAACAGATGCCCCTCAAGGTGGTGAATAGGGATGGACGGGACGCCCCACGCCAGCGCCAGAGAGGTTGCAAACCCTGCTCCCACCAGCAGCGCGCCGACCAATCCAGGCCCGCGAGTGTGCGCTACCGCGGAGATGTCGTCCGACCCAACGCCCGCGTCCGCAAGCGCCTGACGCACCAGCGGTACCACCCGGCGTACATGGTCGCGGGATGCAATTTCGGGTACGACTCCGCCGTATTCCGCGTGCAATTCAACTTGGCTGTGCAGGCAGTGGCTCAGCAGCCCACGCTCGCCGCAGTAGACGGCTACACCGGTTTCGTCGCACGAACTCTCGATACCTAAAATGACCACGGACGTCGCTTCTTCAATAGTGGATAGCAATAACCAGATTTGGCGACTGTTTACATGCAGGTGCCAAACTACGTAAGATCGTGGGTTCCCTGCACCAATTGTCACGCTGAGGAGACTTATGCCCACCGTTCGAGTGAAGGAAAACGAATCCTTCGATATTGCGATGCGCCGCTTCAAGCGTTCGTGCGAGAAAGCTGGCGTGCTCACCGAAATTCGTCGTCGCGAATTCTACGAAAAGCCGACTTCCGTGCGCAAACGCAAGGCTGCCGCTGCTGTAAAGCGCCACCTGAAGAAAATTTCGCGCGAACAGGCCCGCATGCAGCAACGCCGCTACTAGTCCTCTCCAGGACTGGGTCTTCGGCCTGCTCGCCTTCTTTGGTATCCCGCAGCAATGTCTGAACTCAAGGCCCGCATCCAGGAGGATGTGAAAGCCGCTATGCGCGCTAAAGACAAGCCGCGCCTGGCCACGCTGCGCCTGGTTACGGCTGCGATGAAGCAGGTTGAAGTGGATCAGCGCATTGAACTGGACGATCAGGCAACGCTGGACATCCTCGTCAAACTGGTCAAACAGCGACGCGACTCCATTGAGCAGTATGAGGCTGCCAATCGCGACGACCTGGTCGCACAGGAACGCGCGGAACTCGAGCTGATCGAGACGTATATGCCAACCGCACTGGACGAGTCGGAACTGGGCGCGCTGCTGGACCAGGCAGTCGCTGAGACCGACGCCGCCAGTATGAAAGACATGGGCAAAGTCATGGCGTGGCTCAAGCCCAAAGTCCAGGGGCGCGCCGACATGGGTGCGCTGAGCGGTAAAGTCAAAGCCAAGTTGGCCGGTTAACGCCGACGCGGGTCAGCGCGAAGACCGCGCGCGTTGCCGACGCTTAAGCTATGGCAGGCCGCATCCCCAAATCATTCATCGACGAGGTGCTCGCACGCACTGACATTGTCGATATCGTTGGCAGCTACATCCCCCTCACCAAAGGTGGCAGAGACCACAAGGCCTGCTGCCCGTTTCACCAGGAAAAAACCCCTTCGTTCACGGTCAGCCAGGACAAGCAGTTCTATCACTGCTTCGGCTGCGGCGCGCACGGCTCAGCGCTTGGTTTTGTCATGGAATACGCAGGGCTGGATTTTGTTGAGGCTGTCGAGAACCTGGCGGAGCGACTTGGGCTTGAAGTCCCGCGGGAAGGCGGAGAACCACGCGAGGATTACGCCGCACTCCACCAGGTACTGAACGACGCCAACGCATGGTTTCAACGCCAACTGCGTGTGCACGATGCGCGCGACCAGGCCGTCGAATATCTGAAAGGGCGGGGCTTGAGTGGCACCATTGCCGCGAAGTTTCAGCTGGGATTTGCACCAACTGGTCGGGATGCGCTGTTGCGCGCACTTGCCGCCGGGGATAGCGATACGTCAGCTGCCATGCTGAAGGCTGGCCTCGCCATCGAGCGGACGCCGGGCACCTTGATCGACAAATTCAGAAACCGAATCGTATTCCCGATCCACAATCGGCGCGGACAGGTGGTTGGCTTTGGCGGTCGTGTCCTGGATGACGGCCAGCCCAAATACCTGAATTCGCCTGAGACACCCGTATTCCACAAGGGCCGTGAACTGTACGGCTTGTGGCAGGCCCGGCGGGCGAACCGGAAGCTCGCGCAGCTGGTGGTCGTTGAGGGTTACATGGATGTTGTCGCGCTGGCTCAGTTCGGCATCACCTACGCCGTGGCGAGCCTCGGAACAGCCGCGACGGGGGACCACGTAGAACGGCTATTCCAGGCGACTTCCAGAGTGGTGTTCTCATTCGACGGCGATCGCGCGGGGCGCCAGGCAGCATGGCGCGCATTGGAGAATGCCCTGCCACACATGCGCGACGGACGCGAAATTGGCTTTGTTTTCCTCCCTGACGGCGAGGATCCCGATACGCTCGTACGCGCTCAGGGTGCGGACGCGTTCGAGGCCTTGCTAGCGGCAGCAACACCGTTATCCGACTATCTGTTTGCCGAGCTCTGTGAGGGGTTGGAGCTATCCACCATCGAGGGCCGCTCGAGTCTGGTCAAGGCTGCCCGACCTTTACTGGAGAAGCTGCCACCCGGCGCGTTTTGTGAACTTGCCTGGCAACGACTGGCAGAACTGACAAAGCTCGCGCCACAGCAGTTGCGCGGCCAGGTGGCACCAGACAGCGGCGGTACGCGGCGCACCGAGCCTAACGCAGCCAACACCCCGCGCGGACGTACGCGCTCCATCATGCAACAGGTGATCGGTTGGCTGGTGCGACGCCCAGACCTCGCACAAACCATCACAAATCGCGATTCTCTGCGCGATTTGACCCAACCGGGGGCAGATTTACTAAACGAACTACTTGATTTATTGCTCGGAAAACCCGACCTTACACAGGCCAGGGTGGTTGAGTACTTCAGGGACCACCCTCTCGGTCGGCATATACGAAAACTTGCGACCGACACTACCGATCTCCCAGAAGACGGCCTTGAGGCCGAGTTGAGTGATGCACTCGACATTCTGCTAAACCTCAGAGCGGAGGCGCGCGTGCGTGCGCTTACCGAACAAGCGCGTTCGTCCAAGCTCAGTGACGCAGAGAAAGAGGAGTTAAAAGCACTCCTCGCCGGTCAAAAATTAAGAGATCGAGCCGATATCGATCCGCAAGGCAGAACCAAATCACTTTGAGTTCAGGGGTCCAGAACCGCAAGACGGTCTCTGGTTGTATTCGCACTACAACTTTGTTGAGTTGCCGTGGCACAAACTTCTATCGATCTAAACCAGCAGCAATCCCAGCTCAAGCTCCTGATTGCAAAGGGCAAAGAGCAGGGATATCTCACTTATAGCGAAGTCAACGATCACCTCCCGGACGGCATCGTCGATCCGGAACAGATCGAAGACATCGTCAGCATGATCAATGACATGGGTATTACGGTGCATGAAGAAGCACCTGATGCCGATGAGCTCAGCCTGATGGAGGCGACGGTCAGCACCGATGAGGATGCGGCCGAGGAAGCCGCCGCCGCGCTGGCTACGCTAGACAGCGAATTTGGACGCACGACCGACCCGGTCCGCATGTACATGCGCGAAATGGGGACGGTGGACCTGTTGACGCGGCAGGGCGAAATTCGTATCGCGAAGCGCATCGAAGAAGGCCTGCGTGAAGTCGTATCCGCGCTCGCCTCCTTCCCGACCACAATCGAGACGTTGGTGGAGCGCTATCAGCGCGTCGCTGACGGCGAAGGCAAACTTCAGGATGTCCTGGTCGACTTCATCGATCCGAACGCAGTCGAAGAAGAAGTCCCCACGCCACCGCCGCCTTCCTCGTCTGATGACGACGAAGAGCAGGTGGACACCGGGCCTGATCCGGAAGAAGCAGCAGCACGCTTCAAAGCGATCAATTCGCACCTGGGCAAGCTGATCACGTCGACGACGCGGAACGGGCCGCAGGCCGCACGTCCGAAGAAGCTGCGTGGCGAGCTGGTCGACCAGGTCATGGAAATCAAACTGGCGCCTAAATTGGTTGAGGTGCTGGTTGGTGACCTGCGGGCCACCGTCCAGAAAGTACGCAGCTTTGAGCGTCAAATCATGCGCTTCTGCGTCGACGCCGGCATGCCGCGTAAGACGTTCATCAAGACGTTCCCTGAGCACGAAGCCGATCCAGACTGGTTGAAATCCCACCTGGGTAAATCGAGCAAGTACTCAAAGGGCCTGAAAGAGTACAAGGCCGACATCGAGAAGCTGCAGGGCAAACTGGCCGAGATCGAGAAGCTGACTCGCATCGACATCTCCGAAATCAAGGAGATCAGCCGCGAGATGTCAATCGGCGAGGCCAAAGCACGCCGCGCCAAGAAAGAAATGGTCGAGGCGAACCTGCGCCTGGTGATTTCCATCGCAAAGAAATACACCAATCGTGGGCTGCAGTTCCTGGACCTGATTCAGGAAGGCAACATCGGCTTGATGAAGGCGGTCGACAAGTTCGAATACCGTCGCGGTTACAAGTTCTCGACCTACGCTACCTGGTGGATTCGTCAGGCGATCACCCGGTCCATCGCGGACCAGGCGCGCACAATCCGTATCCCGGTGCACATGATCGAGACGATCAACAAGCTGAACCGTATCTCCCGCCAGATCCTGCAGGAAAAAGGCCGCGAGCCGATGCCAGACGAGCTGGCAGAGCGCATGGAAATGCCGGAAGACAAGGTGCGCAAGGTCCTCAAGATCGCCAAAGAGCCAATCTCCATGGAAACGCCTATCGGCGACGACGAAGATTCGCACTTGGGCGACTTTATCGAAGACCTGACCATTGTCTCGCCCAGCGACTCGGCGACGGCAGAAGGCTTACGCGAAGCCACGCAAAACGTGCTCGCCGGCCTGACACCGCGCGAAGCCAAAGTGCTACGCATGCGTTTTGGCATCGAAATGAACACCGACCATACCCTCGAGGAGGTTGGTAAGCAGTTCGATGTCACGCGCGAGCGTATCCGTCAGATCGAGGCCAAAGCCCTGCGCAAACTGCGTCATCCGAGCCG
>MDTA01207855.1_pt1 | contig 15614 bp, 14 predicted proteins | sample 811151 | NCBI WGS metagenome assembly MDTA01 (sample SAMN05326648, study PRJNA326480) | marine metagenome | isolation source: seawater | place: Indian Ocean: South | collected 2010 | reverse complement strand
TTGGTCTCCAAGTATATCGACAGCGCAGTATCAAAAACCTGTAATGTTGGTGACAATGTGACCTACGAAGAGTTCAAGACATTGTACTTTGATGCGTGGAAGGCTGGCTGTAAAGGCATAACGACCTTTAGGGCGTCTGGTAAGAGGTACGGAATCCTGAACGAAGTCAAAAATGACAATGAAAACAACGCTGAAGCCTGCTTTATCGACCCCGATACTGGCCTCAAGAGTTGTGAATAATCTCTAAAGTTGACCTATAGGCAAATTCAAACATGAAAGTGCTACACCAAAACCCAAGTTTGTCCGTGGAATTGCTTGATTTTCTTAAAGAACTATTCCCCGACAAGCTCCCAAGCGACCAAGCTACTTTAGAAGACTTGCGATACCTGCAAGGTCAGCAGTCTGTAATAAGGAAGCTTGATGAGTTGTACAACGAAAACTTATTTGAGGAATAGAAAGATGTGCTTATCAAGTCCAAAGCCGCCGCCACCTCCTCCTGCACAGCCAGCCCCTGTCACAACAGTTGAGCCGTCACAGTACCAGAACACAGCCCCTGAATTTGAGACTGGGCTGGAAGCTGAGATGACAGCAGCTCAAAAAGCTGCGGCTAAGAAGGCAGGTAAAGATGCGCTGAAAGCTAACGCCAAGAAAGACCCAGGCGTTCAGACAGCTGCTACTACAGGTGGTACGAGTTCAGGCGTGAACGTAAACCAGTAAAGGTAAAACGCTATGGCACTAGAGAATGGTAAAGGAACAGCGGCTAAACGATACGCTCAGTGTGAGGCATCCCGTGATGCTTTCTTACAGAGAGGCCGTGACGCTGCTGAACTAACAATACCAACTCTCTTGCCTCCCGAAGGACATAGTGGAAGCACAGTATATCAGACACCTTATCAGGGTGTCGGAGCTAGGGGCGTGAACAATCTCGCCTCTAAGCTCTTACTGGCTCTGCTCCCTCCTAACAGTCCTTTCTTTCGCCTTACCATTGATGACTTTGACGTTGCGGCTATCGCAGGTCAAGACGCTCGTGGGGCAGTAGAGGAAGCTCTGTCCCGTATTGAACGGGCGGCAATGCAAGAGATTGAAGCAAAGGCAATGCGTGTGCCTGTATTTGAAGCTTTGAAACAGCTTATCGTTACAGGAAACGCTCTGCTCTATATGCCCAAAGATGGGGGCATGAAAGTATTCAGGCTTGACCGATTTACAATCAAGCGTGATGCAATGGGCAATGTCCTTGAAATACTTACAAAAGAGAGCGTAAACGCACTTATGCTCCCTGTCGAGGTACAAGAAGCTCTGGACTCTGCGGAAACAGAGATGAAGAACCTTGACCTTTATACCCACCTTATCAGAAACCAGCGTGGCTGGGAAGTCTACCAAGAGGTAGCTGGTATGGAAATCCCTGGAAGTCGGGGCAAGTTTAAGAAGGATGAGAACCCTTTCATTCCTCTGCGCTTCACCCGTGTAGATGGGGAAGACTACGGACGTGGGTATGTAGAAGAATACATTGGCGACTTACGAAGCCTAGAGGCTTTGACCAAAGCGATTGTTGAAGGTGCTGCGGCTTCTTCCAAGGTGCTTTTCCTCGTCAATCCAAACGGTACTACAAAGTCCCGTACATTGGCTGAAAGCCCGAATGGGGCTATCGTAAGTGGTAATGCGGCTGATGTGTCTACCCTCCAAGTACAGAAGTCTACTGACTTCAGGGTAGCTGCTGATACTATGCGTACCATCAATGACAGGATTGCATTTGCCTTCCTGATGAATAGTAGCGTTCAGCGTAGTGCTGAGCGTGTAACGGCTGAAGAAGTCCGTTTCATGGCGCAAGAACTTGAGAGTGCCTTAGGTGGCGTTTACTCAATTCTCAGCCAAGAACTGCAGATGCCTTTGATTTTGCAACTGCTTGGTGGCATGGAGAAGACAGGCAAGATGCCTAAGCTTCCCAAGGATACCGTCAAGCCGACTGTTGTTACAGGTATCGAAGCTCTTGGTAGAGGCCAAGACCTTAACAAGCTGGCTACGTTCCTACAGTATCTACAGCCTCTAGGGGCTGAGGTAATCGCCAGCGAAATGAACATATCAGATTATATTGATAGACTAGGTGCAAGTCTGGGAATTGACACCAACGGTCTGATAAAATCTGAAGAACAGAAAGCGCAGGAACAGGCTATGGCACAGCAGGCTGCAGAACAGCAAATGCAACAGCAAGCTATGATGCAGATGGCAGTGCGTGGCACACCTGAGATGATTAAACAAACAGCACAACAGGTAGAACAATAAATGGCAGACAGTGTAAATACCCATGACGGTACAGCAGGGCAAGAACCTGCAGACCACACTCAGGCTATGCTAGATAAAGCAGCACAGCTTGAGAAGAATAATAATCCAGACCGACCTGATTGGTTGCCTGAGAAGTTTGAGTCCCCTGAGGCTATGGCGCAAGCGTACTCTGCGCTGGAGACAAAGCTTGGTCAGCAACCTACGCAGGAAGAACCAGAAGCACAGCCCGAAGAAGTTGAGGCAGAGCCTGCCCCTACCGATGGAGGTGATGTAGCTGAGGTTCTTGACAACGTGGGTCTGGACTTTGACGTATTCCAACAGGAATATGATGAGAACGGAGAGCTAAGTGGTGATGCTTACGCCGCCCTTGAACAAGCAGGTTTCCCTCGCTCTCTCGTAGATACATATATTCAAGGACAAGAAGCCCTTAGTGAAAATATGAACAATGAGATGTTCGCTATCGCAGGGGGTGAAGAAGGCTACCAGCAAATGCTGGCATGGGCTACGGAATCTCTACCTAGCTCAGAGATTGATGCGTTCAACGCCACAATCGACACAGGAGACCCAGCCGTAATTCGTATGGCAATTCAAGGACTTAACGCTCGTTATCGTTCCGAAGCTGGTTCAGAGCCTAACCTTGTACAAGGCTCAACTGATGCAGTTTCGGGTGGGAAGTTTGATAGTGCGGCTGAACTGACGGCTGCAATGCGTGACCCCAGATACGCTAAAGACCCCGCCTACCGTGCGTCTGTAGCTCAAAAGCTCTCACGCTCTTCGGTATTTTAACTGTCTCCTTGGAGTAGCTATGGCAAGATGCCTCCTGTCATAGCTCTCCTTCTAACTACATCTGCTGGGTGTGGTTAGAAGGGGAAACCCTACTCAAGACCTTACTCAAAGACGACTACCCCTGACCCCTTGCGAGGGATAATCTTGGAGAAAGTGTTGGTAAAGGCTGAGGCAAATCCGTAACAACCTAACTTTTTGAGGTGATAAAATGGCAATGCAAGGTGCATCCAATCCTGCCTATGACGTATCCCGTCTAGGTCAGACTAACCTCACAGGTGATGTTCGTGACCTCTTCCTGAAGCTGTATGCCGGGGAAGTCCTGACCGCCTTTGAGGAAAAGAATATCATGATGCCTCTGATGCGTACTCGTACCATCAGCAAAGGTAAGTCGGCATCATTCCCGATGACAGGCCGTGCGTCTGCAGAATACTTGACCCCTGGTAACGAGATTACTGGTGGGCAGATTCGCGCATCAGAGCGTATCGTCACCATTGACGACCTTCTGATTTCGGCTCAGTTCATTCCTTCGATTGATGAAGCTATCAATCACTATGACGTGCGTAGCATCTACTCTAAAGAAGCTGGTATCGCATTGGCTAGTGAAGCTGATAAGAACATCATGATTACTGCTATTAAGGCAGCCCTCGCCACTAACGCTACTCGTGCAGCAGCACTTGTGCAGGACTACAAGTCCTTCGGTGAAGAAGACTTTACTGGCAACGTAACCATTGGTGCGGCTTCTGGTGATGTGACTGACCCAGCTAAGCTGGCTAAGGCTATCTTCGATGCGAAGAAAGAGTACGACAAGAATAATGTAAGCACTGAAGGTGCGTTTGTTGTTCTTGCTCCTGACCAGTACTATGCACTGCTTGATGTGTCTGATGGTAACAAGCTGGTCTACATGAACCGTGACTTCGGTGGTAATGGTTCTGTAGCTTCTGCTGTTGTTCCACAGATTGCAGGTATGCCTGTGTATATGTCGAACCATCTAGTTGTGAGCGACTTGATTGAAACTGGCTCAAGCAATAAAGGTCAGTCGAAGAACAATCGTCCTCTGGCTAATACTGCTGGTTCTGGTCGTACAACTGCATACGACATTATTGGCACTACAGTTGATAGTGTGAACCTTGTTGACCTTGCCGCTAAGGTGCGTGGTCTGGTTCTTACACCTGACGCTGTGGCTACTGTGAAGCTCCTCGACCTTGGCGTTGAGAGCGAGTACCAGATTAACCGTCAAGGCACACTGATGGTTGCTAAGTACGCAATGGGACACAACGTCCTGCGTCCTGCAGCAGCTATTGCTCTGTCTTCGGTCTAAGCTAGGGAGGGGAGGGCTTCGGCTCTCCCTTCATCGCTATGTCAAAATTAAAGATTGCTAAGAAATCAAAGGTAAACGAAGCAGGTAACTACACAAAACCAGCGATGCGTAAGCGTATTTTCAACCGCATCAAGGCTGGTGGAAAGGGCGGTAGCCCGGGTCAGTGGAGTGCGAGAAAAGCGCAAATGCTTGCGTCTGCCTACAAAAAAGCAGGAGGAGGCTACACATCATGAGCCTCGCTAAATCACAACAATCTTTGAAGAAATGGACTAAACAAAAGTGGCGCACCAAAAGTGGTAAGAATAGTACCCAAGGTGCTAACGCTACAGGGGAACGCTACCTACCTGAGAGAGCAATCAAAGCCCTGTCATCTTCTGAGTATGCCGCCACGACAGCAGCCAAGCGTAAAGCTAAACGCTCTGGCAAGCAGTTCAGTCGTCAGCCTTTGAAGATAGCCAAGAAAACAAGAGGGTACAGGACGTAATCATGCCAAATATAAACGGTAAAAAATATGCGTATACCAAAGAAGGTATCGCTAAATACAAGAAAGCCAAAGCAAAGGCTAAGAAGAAGATGTCACCAGCGCAGATGAAGATTGCAAAGAAGGGTGGCAACCCAAACAAGATTGATGCTGAGGACTTTAAGAAACTACGGAGTGCGTAATGTCTATCACACACGCAGGTGAAACATTCTCTGGTGTGGGTAAGCCGAAGCGTACTCCTAATCACAAGACAAAGTCTCACGCTGTTGTGGTTCGTGACAAAGGCAAGCTCAAGATTGTTCGCTTCGGTCAGCAAGGCGTGAAAGGAGCAGGGAAGAACCCTAAGTCAAAAAAAGATAAGGCTCGTAAGAAGTCCTATTACGCAAGGCACAATGCCCAAAATTCAAACCCACCCCGTACCAGCGCACGTTATTGGGCGCATAGGGTAAAGTGGTAGGAGATTAAAATGTCATCACCCGTAACCAAGCTAGAAGCTGTTAATATCATGCTCTCAGTTACTGGCGAAGCCCCTGTTACACAGCTTAACTCTGGCTTGGTCGAGGCTGATGTGGCAGAAACTATTCTTGAGTCTGTGAACAGAGAGGTTCAGGCACAAGGTTTCGACTTTAACAGAGAACTAAACGTAACATTCAACCCAGACAGTAACAACCATATCGTCCTTCCTGCTAACATCCTTCGTGCTGATAGCACCCAAAGGAATGGCAATCTCGACCTCGTTCAACGTGGTCTAAAGATGTACAATAGGACGGATAATACATTTACTATGACACAGACGGTCTACTTGGACATTGTCACAATGTTAGACTTTGAAGACCTTCCAGAGGTTGCCAAGAGGTTTATTACCATCAGGGCAGCCCGTATCTTTCTAGACAGAACCGTTGGGTCTACCACACTACACGGCTTTACCGAAAAAGATGAAGCCCGTTCTTTGGCAGAACTCAAAGAGATGGATGGTGAAGGACAAGATTTCAATATCTTCAATAACTTTGACACCTACCAAGTAATCAACAGAGTCGCAGGGAAGAGGGTAACGACATGACACTAATTAGTACGTCCGTCCCAAACCTCATCAATGGGGTGTCTCAGCAGCCTCCTTCTATTAGGCTTGCAACACAAGCTGAGCTTCAGGAGAATGGACTGTCGAGCGTGGTAGATGGTCTTACTAAACGTCCCCCTACAGAACACAAAGGTTTCCCTATTCAAGGCCTGTCCAGCCAACAGCAGACGGACATGGACAAGGGCTTCTTCCATACTATCCGAAACTCCGACAACTCCCTTCGTTTCCTGAGTATACAAAAAGATGGTACAGTTACCACCTTCAACACAAACGGTGTAGCAGATACAGGCAACACAGTAACAAGCTCAGCGCAGGCCTATGTAAATGGCCTTACTAATCCTTCAACGGAACTGACTGCTGTTACTGTTGCTGACTTCACATTCCTTGCTAATAGAACCAAGGTAGTAGCCAAAGATACAACCACAGCCCCCACCCGTAATCCTGAGGGGTTAGTTTTCGTTGCTAAGTCTGATTATGGCGCAACCTTTGAAGTCAAGATTACAAAGAATGGCGCAACCTATACCCGTTCTATTACCACTATGGGGTCTACCCAAGGCTCAACAGCCGATAGTCAACGCGCAGAAAAGTCTATCCAGACTGACAGGATTGCGGAAAACCTTCGTATTAATGTAGCCACTGACACTACCTACTATGGGTCAGCAAGCGCAGCAAACATCCCCGGCGTTACAATCACACTTTATGGAAACGTCATTCATTACCAAGGCAACACAATCAACGATGATTTTGACATTGATGTAAAGGACAGCCGTGGTAATGACCACATCAGAGCGTTCAAGGGAGAAACCCCTGACTTCAAGAAACTGCCTTCGCAAGGGCCGCTGGGCTTTGTAATCAAAGTATCAGGCGACAATAGCAAGGGGCAGGATGATTACTTTGTTAAGTTTTCGCAGGATGTAACTAACGGTCAGTATGTTTGGAAAGAAACCATCGAACCTGGCATCCTGACCCGTATTGATAAAACAACCATGCCTCATGCAATCAGGTATGATGGCGTAAGTTCCTACACATTTGAAGCTCAAACATATGATGACAGAACCGTGGGTAGTGATGATACAAACCCGTACCCGTCTTTCATTGGGCAAAAGATTAACGATGTATTCTTCCACAGGAACAGACTAGGCTTTCTAGCTGACGAGAATGTTATCTTCAGTCAGGCTGGGGAGTTCTTCAACTTCTTCAACAGAACAGTTCTGCTTGGTGTAGACAGCGCACCTATTGATGTGGCTGTGTCTAACAACCAAGTGTCTATCCTGAAACACGCTGTTCCCTTCAACGAAACACTTCTTCTGTTCTCCGACTTCTCACAGTTCAGACTTTCTGCAGCCCAGCTTCTAACACCTGAAACGGTCTCCATTGACGTGGCGACACGCTTTGAGGCATCGCTAAATGCAAAGCCTGTTGGTGCTGGTAAGTATGTTTACTTCCCAACCCAGCAAGGGGCGTTCTCTGGTCTGCGTGAGTACTATGTGGATACGGATACAGAAACAAATGACGCTATTGAGGTCACAGGCCACGTTCCTAACTACATCAAAGGAACAATCAAACACATGGCGGCCTCGTCTAACGAGAACATGATAATTGTCCAGACTGACGATGACCCAACCAAGGTGTACGTTTATCGTTACTATTGGTCGGGCAGGGACAAGCTGCAGTCATCTTGGTCTACTTGGACGTTCAGTGGTAAAGTAAGGTACTTTGACTTCGACAAGTCTGATATCTACTTTGTAGTTCAGTATGGTGATACTCTGGCACTTGAGCGTATGAACCTCTCTGAGGATGATGCTCTAGTTGATACCAGCTTCCCTATCCTACTTGACAGGAGGGTGAAGCTGACGACAAGCCACGTTTCTCCGTATGCTGGGGCTACGGGAAATCTACCATATAAGAACACTGCTAACGCAGCTGACCTTGTCTTTGTAAAGGCAGACGGCTCAATCATCACTGCATCTGCAGCTAGTACGGCTGTCACTGCAGGGGATGCTGTCTACGCTGGTGTACCTTACACATTCAAGTACCAGTTCTCAGAACAAGTTATGAAACAAGAGAAGAACCCTATCACGACAGGGCGTATGCAGATACGAAATGTAGCTGTGGTATACGCTGATACGGGCTTCTTTAAGATAAACATCACACCTCACAAGAACCTACCTGCTGCGGTGCGTAAGTCCTACTCTCGTGTGTTCACTGGACGCATCATTGGTGGTGGCACAAACGTACTTGGCACTGTCCCTCTCGACACAGGCTCGTATCGTTTTGGTGTCTTGGCTAACTCCAAGAACGCCTTGATTGAGATTGAGAGCGACAGTCATCTACCTTGTGCTTTCCAGAGTGCAGAGTTTGAGGCTGAGTTCGTATTGAGGTCGAGGAGGCTATAAATGAAAGGTCATTACAGACCATATAAACAGGAAGATATCATTGCTGTGGCTCAGACGATGTGTGAGGCCGATGCAACGGAAGTCCTGCTGTCTGATGGCCTAGACCCCCTCAAAGCTCTCCAGAGGGCTTGTAGAGACTCTGAAGAGGTAAACACTATTGTAGCACCTGACGGTGAGATACTAGGGATGTTTGGCCTAAGTTACATGGATGACATGACAGGCAGTCCTTGGATGCTCACCTCAGGTAAGCTATCGAAATACTATATGCAGTTCCTACGGGAAAGTAAGAAGTGGGTGGCTCACGCTAATGAGCAGAGGCCACTACTTTTGAACTATGTCCACGTTGATAATAAAAACGCCATACTCTGGCTCAAGTTTCTTGGCTTCAAGTTTGTCAGGCTGGTTGATGAGTACGGGGTAGGAAAAGCTCCATTCTATGAATTTGTGAGGATGAAATAATGTGCGGCCCAGCAGAAGCAGCGGCTGGTCTGAAGGTCGTCCAAGGGATACAAACCCACAACGCTAACGTGGCGAACTATAACTCTAGGGTAGCGGCAAATGCGGCTACTAGAAGAAGTGCTATTCAGTCACGAGACCTACAGATACAGCAAAACATTCTAAGAAATGAACAGGAGCAAAACCGCATCGCTGATGAAAAGCTCATCAAGATGGCTGAGGCGTTTAAGAAAGAAGAAACTTACAAGACAGCCGTAGGTGAAGATAACATCGTAGGGCGTACAGTTCTCCGTTCAATTAACTTGCGTGTGGCAGACCGCCTCCGTGATATGAACAAACTAGATGATACAGGCGAGGCAATCGCAGCGCAGTCTCTTATGGACGCAAGGGGCATCCAAGCACAGCTTGAAGGTCGTCTGGCGCAGATTGTTGACCCAGTGAAACCAGACCCATTCGCAGCCGTAGTCAACACAGCAATAGATGCTGGCACGTCCTACGCCTCTGTAGGTGGCGATACCACATGGGCAGATGTAGGCGAAGGCCTTGGATTTTAGGAGTAAGATATGTCCAAAAGAAGTCGAGTAGCACAACTTGACCCTATTCGGTCAGTCACTCCTGTAGCTCGTGGGGTAGACACCTTTGTTGTGACAAAGCCCCAAGAGGTAGATACACAGAAACTAAAAGCATTAGATGCTCTAGTCCCTTTCTTAGCAGAGGCAGGGCAACGAGGGCTACAAAAACGAGCAGAAGAAGAAAAAGCACAGCTTACAGAACAGTTCACAAAAGACCCTGTACAGTTTGCTGCTGACCTAAAAGAAGGTAAGTTTGCAGGGATGACTACCCCAGCGCAGATGCTGGCTGGTGAGTACATGGGCAAGCGTCTGGCACGAGTGTATGGCTCTGACCTTAACCAAGAGTATTTCAAAACCCCTTCTATGCTGAATAGCACAGACGAAAATGCTATTGTGCCGTTTGAGTCTGCCTTCAGAACAAAGTTTATTGATGCAAACACTGAGCTATTCAAGATGCCTGGTGTGACTGAGGGCTTTGCTTCAAGCTTCCGTGGGTACACGTCTGCTCTTGATAGTCAGCACATATCAAAGGCTAGAGATAATCGAACAGCAAGTCAGCTTACTGGTTTCAAATCTGCTATAGACACTACTATTGATGCTTATTCAAATGGCTACATAAACGAAAAAGACTTTCTTAGTCAGATACGTCTTCACCAGAATGACTTCATGGCTGGCTTTGGTTACAAGCCCGGACAAGCAAACACGTCTACCCTCAACGCAATCGTAGACTACGCCACATCTAACGTACTGTCTTTTGAGAAGAGCCGTGCCTTACTTGATACTGCAGCCAAGATTGAAACCAGCCCCGGCAGTTTCCTTGCGAACACTGTAGAAGGTAGCGTGGCTTTGGCTAAGGCTCGTACAGCTATTGATGATGCAGAGTTTAAGGCAGACCAAAGGTCACACACTTTGTTTACCCAGACAGCGTCTAGGGTGAAGAGCAACGCTCAAGGTATGATTATTAATAAGCTTCAAACCTTTGATGCAAGCATGGCTACGATGCAGACTATTGAGATTGAGCAAGTGTTTAATTCGGCTCAGATAGCTGAGTTGGAAACATACTTTCCAGAGTTTCGTAGGTACTTTGAAGACCAGAAGAACTTCTTCATGAAAGAGTCAGGTGAGCTTCTACCTAGTGCAGAGATTGAGATGTCGCTGGAGCTTGCAAAAGCTACAACTACAGAAGAAGCACGGGACATGATAGCTGGTTGGCAACGGTCAGGCAGATTGAATAACAACCGTGAAGCTTACAGCAGGTTATGGGCGCAAGCTGATAAGATTAAAGAAGCTAAAGCACCAGAAAAGGCTGATTGGTCTAAAGATGCTTTGTATAAACAATACTACAAGCTTCTTACAGGAACGCCTTTGGACTCTGGGTTTAGCCCATTCCCTCCCACTGACCCTAGAAACTTGGTCATGGTAGGCTTCTTTCAAGATTTTGTTCGTACAATATTCTATACAGAGGCATATCAGAACGGAACCGAATTACAAAGAATGGACTTGTTAGAACCTTTGTTTGCCTCAGCGCAAGCAAAGCTAAAAAGATTAGCTAATCAAACGACAACAAGTACCACAACAACCACAACCAATACTATACCCTTTGGTGGAGAATAGGAGCAGGCAATGGCAGAGCCAAATGACACCTCATCTGCGGATGAGCGTGACGACAATGTTGTTAAAGACACTGTCGAAGGTGTTGCCACTGGTCTCGTTAAAGGCGTAACAGAACTTACCGAAAACATTAACACAGTCACTATGGGTGGCTTTGACGCAATAGATGACGCTATCACTAGCGTTGCTGACCTTGGTGCGCTGGGGACAGATGCGGATGGTAAGATTGTATATGTGCGGAGTAACGCAGACCGTAAGAGGCTAATGGATGAAGGCCAAGCACAGGGCTTAGAAGGCCGTGAGCTTGAAGACTATATCAGGAACAACACAGAAGTTTATAACTTAACTGATGGCATCCAGACCGTATTCGGGGATGTATCCTCAGCCCTTACTCAGTTTGCTGTGGGTTGGATACCAGCTAACAGAGCTTTGAGTACTGTCAAAACCACTACCAAAGTGGGAACAGGAGCTAAGCGTTTAGCTGAAGGTGGCGTAGCAGAGATGCTTGCCTTCGATGAAGATGATGAACGTCTATCTAATATTATCCAAGAATACCCTCATCTTGAAAATCCAATCACTGCATTTCTTCAAGCTGACCCTGATGATGGTTTTGCCGAAGCCAAGTTAAAGCAAGCGTTAGAAGGTGCGGCCATTGAAGGCACAATCGGCACAGTCATTCTAGGACTAAAGGCTCTTCGTGCGGCAAGGCGTGGGGATAGTAATGCAGACCAGCTTGTTACTGAAGCTGGCGAACAGGCCAGAACAATCAACAACGATGTTGTACAAGGCCTTGAGCAGTTCCTTACATCTAATGAAACCATCCGAAGTGCATATGAAGCCTCACAAGAACTATCAGGCTCTGCACGAACAGCAACCCGTAAACAGGGGCGTGATGATGCTGTAGCTGAGATGACCCCTGATGCAGTCGCTGACTTACAGGCTAAAGGTGGCGCAAAGACACTAACAAACGATGAAATGATTGCTCAAGCTCAAGCTGACTTAGCTCGTGAGCTTGCCCCCTACACAGATGACGTAGCGATGGGCGTTCAGAAATGGGTTACACGGTTTGGTGGTGATATTGTACAGGCTAGAAACACACTAGTAAAAGCAACTCAGCTTGCAGACATTGCTGACCAAGAGTTTGCAAAGGTATCTGCTAAATTTAGAAATGGCGAAGCAACAAAGGAAGAAGTAAACGCAGCTTTTGATGCAGTTTTAGATATTACGAATATGGCTCGTGGTGGCTTCTCTGAAGCAGGCCGTATGACAAACTTTGCTAAAGTAGTAGATGGCTGGAACATCAACGCTAGAAACGTAGCTATTGATGCTGGAACAGTATTTGCTGATAATGTATCTGGGCGTAAACGCTTTTACTCTCTCATTACTAAGTATGGTAAGCATATTGCCAAAGCTGGTAGTAAGGGTGTTGATATTGTCAACGAGCTTTTCATCAATTCTATTTTGTCAGGTGTAAAGACACACCTCGTCAACATTGGGTCTAACACCTTTACTATGGCACTCCGTCCTATGGAGCGCATGGGAGGGGCAGCCCTAAGGCTTGATGGTAAAGAGGCTATGAACGCTCTGCGTATGTATCAAGGCCTTGCCTTGTACTCGTGGCAGTCTCTCAAGGGGGCTAACCAAGCCCTGATGAAAGGCAAGACACAGCTTGACGTAGACTACTCTACCCTTGAAGAAGGGCTACAGGATGGAGCAATTCCAGGCTTGCTTGGAGATGCAATCCGACTACCTACCCGTGCGCTGGCTGCAGAAGACGAACTCTTTAAGCAGATGAACTTCCGTGCCTTTGTCTTCTCTGAAGCAATGGCTGATGGCAAACGGCTGGGTCTCAAAGGTAAAGAACTGAAAGACTACGTTGATGACCAAGTTAATGGTGCGGTAAACTCACAACTTGATGCTTCTATTACTGGTAAGGTAGCAACAGACCCACTTGCTCAACGTGGTATTCAATTTGCCCGTGAAGCAACCTTTACACAGAACATTGAAAAGCCAAGCCAGAGTATGATACCTGGTTTGAATATGCCTCAACGTGTAGGCTACAGTGTACAAAAGGCTGTGTCAGAATATCCAATCCTGAGACAGATTAACCCTTTCATTCGTACACCATTGAACCTTCTTTCATTTACTGCCCAGCGTAGCCCTCTTGCTCCGATGCTATCTCAGCGTTGGCGTGATGACTTCACTGCTGGTGGGCAGAGAGCAGCAGAAGCCACATTCAGGTGGACTGTAGGCTCAGGCCTTGCCTTCTACTTCTACAACCTAGCCAACTCTGGTGTCATCACAGGAACTGGCTCTGGGCTATCTGTAGACCAGAAGAAGGGTATGCAGAGTATGTATGGCTACTCAGACAATGCTGTATATACAGGCGAGGAATACTACAACGTAGCTCGTCTTTCCCCTGCAACTGACCTGATGTCTATCATGGCATCTATCTCTGAGCTTGAACGCTATGGCGCAAAGAAAGAGGCTGGGGAGCTTACGATGGCTGTCGGCCTTGTGCTTTCGGACTTTGCTCGTGATAAGTCATTCCTTCAAGGTATGAATCAATTCATCAGCGCAGTCGAAGGTATCTCAGAGGATGGCATTGGTACATCTACTGAGCAGTATCTTGGTGGGCGTATGGGTGCGCTCGTGCCTTACTCAGGCTTCCTCAAGCAGTTCAACAATGACCCAAGCCTCAGACGTATTCGTGAGATTGCTGAGGGCTATAAGAAGAGTGTGCCAGGCTTGTCTCAAGAGCTTGACCCTGTGCGTAACATCCTTGGTGAAGTTACAGCAGTCCCAGAGTTCTGGGGCATGGACTTCCTGTCTCCTATTGGTCTTACCCAAGAGAAAGAAGACCCTCTTGCTATAGCTTGGAAAGAAGCAGCTGATGCTGGGATGCCTTACAACATTGGGATGCCAGACAAGAAAATGAGGGGGTTTGACCTAACAGACCGTAAGTTTGGTCTCAAGCTTGATGGTACTCCTGTCAATCCTGTGAAGCCTCAGCAGACACCATATGACCGTCTGTTACAGCGTTCACGAGACCATAGAGAGCCTCCGAATGAGAATGGGCTGAACTTACGACAGCAACTTACAGCTTTGGTTCAAGACCCTCGCTTCCAAACGGATGCTACTTTTGACTACCGTGTAGGCGATAAAATCTACACAGGTTCTAAAGTTGACCTATTGAAGAAAGTCATAAATCACTATCGTGATGCAGCTTGGAAAGCAATGATTGGGCGTAACCCTTATGAACAAGGGTCTACCAATGGGCAGTTTAATGAAGATGGTCTTCTATTGAATGTAGGAGGCGCAGAGTATCCTCGTCTAGCGATAGCTTACTGGACAGATTGGAAACTCAAGAGCGAAGCCTCCAAGACCCCTGAAGGGCAAGCTTGGATAAATGGAAATACTAACCCTTTAGAAGACCGTATTAACGGATTATTTGGAGTGGAATGATGTCACTATTATCAATAGTAACCTACCCCAACATCGCTTCCGCACAAGGTACTTTTACGTTCTCGTTTTCTTATATTAATGCGAGTGACATTGACGCTTTTGTGGACGGTGTTAAGGTGTTTGAGAACAACGCCTCAACGGGAACAGTAGCAGGTAGCAATACCTACACCGTTGCCTTTAGTTCTCCTGGCTCTAATACACTGACATTCACTCCAAATGTACCTGCAGGTAGTGATGTTCGTATTGAGCGAAACTCTAACTTGGCTACCAAAGAGGTAGACTTCTCCGATGGCTCAGTGCTGACAGAGAACGCCCTCGACAGAGCCGTAGACCAAGTCTTCTTTGCAGCGCAGGAAGCTATCGACAAGACAGCTAGTTCAATTACAGTTGCCCCTGATGATAAGTGGGATGCACAAAATAAAGTCATCAAGAACGTAGCTGACCCTGTAAACAACACTGATGCTGTCAATAGACAGTTTATTACTACGAACCTGCCTAACATTAACACTGTTGCAGGTATTGAAAGTGATGTTACAACAGTTGCTGGCAAGGCTACAGAAATAGATGTTATCGTCAATAAGTTTGACGGTAGCCCCACAGCTACTTCAGGAACTAACAAGAACCTTGCTCAAATAGACGTAGTTGCTGATAACATTGGCTCAGTTAATACAGTCGCAACAAATATTACTGACGTTGTTGCTGTTGCTAATGACTTAAACGAAACTGTCTCTGAGATTGAAACTGCTGCTCTTGACTTGCAAGCAACCTCATCAAAGATTGACACAGTGGCAACTAACATAGCTAATGTTAATGCTGTAGGTACAGACATAGCCAATGTTAATACTGTAGCTGGTGATATTACTAATGTTAATCAACTTGCAGGGGCATTGAGCCTACAAACAACTTTTGTTGTTACAGTTGCTGGTGGTGTCTTTGTAATTGATGGTACAAACAACCCAACTCTTACACTAGACAGAGGTGCTACATATGTCTTTGATGTTTCAGATAGTACTGTAGCTGGTCATCCTCTAGCATTTAAAGATGGCTCTGGTAACTCTTATACTACTGGAGTAACTACATCAGGGACTGCTGGTAGTGCTAACGCAACAGTTACTATAGTTGTTGCAGCTAACGCACCATCTAGCTTGAGATACTACTGTACTGTTCATGG
>MDTA01164450.1_pt1 | contig 15615 bp, 10 predicted proteins | sample 811151 | NCBI WGS metagenome assembly MDTA01 (sample SAMN05326648, study PRJNA326480) | marine metagenome | isolation source: seawater | place: Indian Ocean: South | collected 2010 | reverse complement strand
GTGGTTATATGATTTTGGGTTACAGGACCGCCAGCACGCACCCATCCAGGATTAGCATCTCCCAAATCTTTTGCATATATATAATTAGAAATTTCAATCAATTTATATGTAGTATCAGAAACGACTGTTACTATACCAGATGAATCAGATTCAGCCCATACTGCTACACCATATTGTCCAATAGGTGGTGATAAAGAAGGTGTTGCTGCAACAATTGCTGAATCTACTGTATTAGTTGCTGAATAAGCAAGAACGGGAGTTGGTGAAGAAGAACCTGAGTATGTACCTGCTCCAAATACCTCATACTTTAACATAGATGTTTGGTCAGCTGCTCCATTATTTTTTATAATACCCTCTATTACATATGGATGGTTCGCTAATTGTGAAGTAGGTGTAATAGTATAATCTAAGCCATAAATATCATTTAATCCTGCACCAGTATAATTTGCATAATCAATCCAAAATCCTCCAACAACAGGATCTTGAAGTTCAATAAGATTTAGCGGTGTTTCTACAATTGAAATATCATCTAACATCCAAAAATAATATCCGCTTCCATTAACATTTGATTGGGTGGTCCCATCAAATTGAAACTCAATCTGAACATTAGAATTTCCTGGTACAGAACTAGGCATTCTTACAATTAACTCTTCATTATCTAAAGTAGACTCATTAACATCAAGATCAGTATGTACCTTAACTTGAGAATCAAAAACTCCATTTATATAAAACTTTATAATAGCTTCACCCATAAATGTTCTAAAGAAACTATTCATCCTAATAGCAAGATCAGAAAAACCAGACAGATCAATATTATCTGTTTTTAAATCACCGTTGTGAGGAGTGGGATATGGTCCAAATCCAAAGTTACCTTGTGTACCATTATTATCATAAAAATCAGAGTCAAATATAATAAACCCATTTGAAGCTGTTGGTGACACAATAGGATCACCGTTACCATATGCCCCTTGAGTACCAACAGTATTATTTGGTGTAGTTGCAGGGCCTCTATACACCCATGGTGCTATTGAGTTAGTCCATGTTGAAGGTATTCCATTTGCAAAATCTTCAGACCAGACAGGAGCAGGTGCTGCAGCAGAGTTTGAAGATGTCAATACTGGAGATGTTGATGAAGTGTTTAAAGTCCTTTTTTCAACAAATTCTTTTTCAAATGGCATCTGAACTATTTGAGCTTTTTGCGCAAAAATTATATTAGTAAATAATAATGCGCAAATAAAAAGTAAAGTCTTTTTCATATTAATGAATTTTAAAAATTAAGTTTGTAAATATAAAAAAAGTCCGGAAAACCGGACTCTCTTTTTAAATATAAGTTGTCTTATTAATTACTCAACTATAACTTTATCAGTATAAATAGTGTTTTTATCTTTTAATTCAACTGTATAAATACCTTTATCAAAACTTGACAAATCAATACTAGTTGTCATTGAATTAGTAAAAGTAGAAAGAACTGTTTGTCCTAAAACATTGTATATAGTTATATCATATTTACCTAATACATCTAACTTAATAACGAAAACACCATTTGAAGGATTAGGATAAATTGAAACATTAGACTCTATATCATTTACTGCATTTGAAATACAAGCTGCCTGACAAGCTGCTAATGATGTATACTGTCCCAAACCAGTTCCAGGATTAGAACAATTGCCTTGAGCATCACAATCAAAACTTTGTGCGACAGCTGAACTAGGATCAAAATTCATACGAATCATAGGACATGATGTAGTATAATACCATGTGGGTGTACCTGCTGATTGTGTGCTTAAACCATACTCGTCAAATACACTATGCTCCCCATTATACATTGATCCCCCTGATACTCCAATATAAGCACTATCAGTTGGATGTTGAAATCCTACTATTCCACATTCATACGCATAACCATTTAATAAAGCTACAGGATTTACAAAAGGTATGTCTACCCAAGAACCTAAATCTTGAACAGTAATTGTATAGTTGTCAGATTCATCATAAAAAGAAACTCCAGACGTTCCTGTTGAATCTGCTTCATATACGATTGCTTTTATCTCAGCACCAACATTTGTTTGAATAGGAATATAAACTCTAAGACTATATAACTGCTCGTTAGCATACATCTCATATCGAGTTGTAAGGTGATTCTGATCTGATGGTCCTCCCACAAGATATCTACCAGGATTAGAACTTCCTAAATCTTTACCATAAATATAATTTGTAACCTCAAATTGCTTTGTTACTGTTGGAGTTGTTGTAATCGTAATTCCCGCTCCAGCAGAATCTGCTTCAGCGTAAATATCAACGCTATAAACACCAATTGCAGTATTTGCATCTCCAAACAAAGGTAAGGCAGCAAACGCAGAGTCTTCTTGCGAATTCAAGACTATAGTTGAAGAAGATCCTGAAGCGGAACCAGCTCCTGTAACATTATATTTTAATACAGTGTGTTGAGTTGCAAGACCTGTATTCTTTACAGACGCTTCAAATGAAAAGGGATGATTACTCAATTGTGATAGTGGAGTGTGAGTATAATCTAAACCATAAATATCATTTAATCCAGCTCCTAAATATGTTGAATAATCTACCCAAAAGCCTCCTATTACTTCGTCTGACATTTTAATTGCATTGTCAGGAGTTTCAGAAATCGCAACATCATCAACAAACCAAGCATAACCCCAAGTACCTGTCCAATGGAAACGTATATATATATCAGCTAATTCAACAGGACTTAATCCAACTAAAGCAGTACTAATATCAACAGTTATCAATTCAGGATTTGTTGTTTGATCACCACTAGCATAGCCAGGAAAGGCTTCGAACACATTGTTCATCATAGAAATATCTGTTGTTGCTGTTAAATCTGGCCATACTACATTCCCTGAACCATCTCCAATCCCAACTACGACATATGCTTTCTCATTATTATAGCTTCTATATTGTGTTTCAAATTCGACAACTATATTCGGATATCCGTTTAGATCAACAGGATTTGCCATTGTAAGCCAACAGTCCTCCATTTCAGATCCTCCAGTTGCGCCTCCGTAGTTATCTGAGTCTATCATAGCCCATCCATTTGAAGCAGTAGTAGATACAATATCATTAATTGGATAAGATCCTTGACAAGAATTAATACCTATCTGCCAATCTAAAGCACAAGCTAGTGGATCATGGTCTATAACCCAATTTGATGGATTTGAAAAATCATCAGTCCATATTGGCGCTGGAGCTGCAGCTGAATTTGATGATGTTAGAATAGGGTTAGGCAAAACAAAAGAAGTAGAAATTGCCTCTTTATTTAAAAGAGATTCATGTGTTGAGTTTACCATTTTAAATTGCGCAATAGTTACACTAGTTATCAATAATGCACAAACGGAAAGTATAATATTTTTCATTTTTATTTTTTTATTTTAACAATTCGCAAATATAACAAAAACAAAAATACGAAGCAAAAACAACTTATCTCAAATCTAAATATTAAACATATTCAGAAACAGGGGAGCATGAACAAATTAAATTTCTATCGCCGAAAGCATCATTTATTCTACTCACAGCTGGCCAAAATTTATTTTACTTTACGAAAGCTAATGGGAAAACTGCTTTTTTTCTAGAGTAACTAAAACTCCAGGCGTCATCCATCACAGACTCCATCGTATGAGGAGCATTCTTTATTACGCTTGCCTCTACTTTTACACTCCCATTTAATACCTCTTCAATCTCTTGCCTTATAGAAATCATTGCATCACAAAATCTATCTAGTTCTAATTTGCCTTCACTTTCAGTAGGTTCAATCATCATAGTGCCAGCAACAGGAAAAGATACTGTTGGAGCATGAAAACCATAATCCATTAATCTTTTAGCAATATCAACAACTTCAATCCCATCTTTCTTAAACATTCTAAAGTCTATGATCATTTCATGAGCTACTCGATTATTCTCTCCAGTATATAAGATATTAAAATGTTTAGCTAATCTTTCCTTAATATAATTTGCGTTTAAAATTGCAATTTCTGTAGAATATCTTAATCCTTCTTCACTAAGCATTTTAATATAAGCATAAGAAATTGTTAATGCTAATGAACTCCCCCATGGGGCAGAAGAAATACACATTCCATTTTCACCACCAGTCTTAACTAATGGATTATTTGGTAAAAACGGCTTTAAATGTTCCACAACTCCAATTGGCCCCATTCCTGGCCCCCCACCTCCATGAGGAATTGCAAAAGTTTTGTGTAAATTTAAATGACACACATCTGCACCAATAATTGCAGGATTGGTGATCCCAACCTGGGCATTCATATTTGCTCCATCCATATAAACTTGACCGCCATTATCATGGATAATTTTAGTGATTTCCATAATTGCTTCTTCATATACTCCATGAGTAGAAGGGTAGGTAATCATTAGACATGAGAGATCCTTCGAATGTTCTAATGCTTTTTGTTTTAAAGCCTCAACATCAATATTACCATTTTCATCACAAGGAGTTACAACAACCTTCATTCCTGCCATAACAGCAGAGGCTGGATTAGTTCCATGTGCTGAAGATGGAATTAAACAAATATTTCTATTATCATGACCTCTGCTTTGATGATATGCTCTGATAACCATAAGACCTGCAAATTCACCTTGTGCCCCAGAATTAGGCTGCAAACTCATAGCAGCAAAACCAGTAATTTCACAAAGCATCTCCTCAAGTTCATGAAACATAATATGATAACCTCTTGCCTGATGTGCTGGAGCAAAAGGATGTAAGTTCCCAAACTCTGACCAACTTAAAGGGAATAATTCAGAGGCCGCGTTTAATTTCATGGTGCAAGACCCCAAGGGAATCATAGAATGTGTTAATGATAAATCTTTGTTCTCCAAGCTTTTAATATATCTCATCATATCAGTTTCAGAATGATAGCTATTAAATACTTCATTTTTCATAAAAGAGGACTTTCTATATAATTTATCTGGAATACGAGCAGTTGCCTGATTGTAATCTCCGCCTAGCACTTCATTTATTAAGTCAATATAATCAGAATGATTACAACTTTTTGCAAAAATCTCTAAAATATCATTAATGTTATCCAAGTCATCTTTTTCATCTATACTAATAGACAATGTTTTATTATCAATATAATTAAAATTTATCTTAGCAACTTCAGCATAAGTTTTGATATTTTCCATTGAAACATTTCCTATACTTATTTTTAATGTATCAAAATAAATCTCATTCAACTGATGATAACCTAATTGAGTTAATCCTTCTGATAAAACGGCAGTGAGAGAGTGAATTTTTTTACTTATTGCTCTCAATCCTTTGTACCCATGATAAACTGCATACATACCAGCCATTACGGCTAATAAAACCTGCGCAGTACAAATATTTGATGTTGCCTTTTCTCTTCTTATATGTTGTTCTCTTGTTTGCAAGGCCATCCTTAAGGCCCTATTGCCATTAGTATCTTCCGAAACCCCAATAATCCTACCTGGAATACTTCTTTTGTATTTATCAAAAGTTGCAAAATATGCTGCATGAGGCCCGCCATAACCCATAGGTATCCCAAATCTTTGAGTAGTCCCTACTACTACATCAGCTCCCCATTCTCCAGGAGGTGTTAAAAAAGTTAAACTTAACAAGTCTGCTGCTACTACCACACCAACGTCATATTTTTTTACAGATTGTATAAAATTGGAGTAATCAATGACTTCACCGTTCTTTGCAGGATATTGTAAGATACAACCAAAAAAAGAACCATCTATTTTAATATCAATATGATTACCAAAAACTAAATCAATGCCTAAGGGAATAGCTCTAGTTTTTAATATTTCAATACTTTGAGGATAACACAATTCTGAAACAAAGAATTTTATACTCTTCTGCTTTTTTTGTTCTCTAGTTCTGCATGCAAATAACATTGCCATTGCCTCAGCTGCAGCTGTTCCTTCATCAAGTAATGAAGCATTCGCAATTTCCATAGCTGTTAAATCTATTACCATAGTCTGAAAATTTAACAAAGCTTCTAATCTACCTTGAGCAATCTCAGCCTGATAAGGAGTGTAAGCTGTATACCAACCTGGATTTTCCAAAATATTTCTCTGTATTACTCCTGGCAAAATAGTATTAAAATAGCCAAGCCCAATATAAGATCTATAATTTTTATTCTTTTGTGCAAGACCCTTCATATGTTCAATAAACCTACTTTCAGATAAGGCATTTGGCAAATTCATTTCCTTTTTCATATGTATCTTATTCGGCACTGTTTCCTCAATTAATGATTCAATTGAAGATGCATTAACTACTTTTAGCATCTCAGAAACATGATTTTTTTTAGGACCAATATGTCTATCTGAAAAATTATAATTGCTCATAATATGTGTATCTTTTTTAAAATGCAAAAATACACTTTAGATGAAAATTATAAAGTGAAAAATATAACTACTTTTTAAGCAGTTGAAAACTTACATTTTTACATAAAAACGATAATTCAGCTACTCATTTGCTAGAGAAAAGTATTTTTGCAAAAATTTTAATTATGAATTTTTCAGCCGTAGGACTAAATAAAAATATTCAAAAAGCTATAGCAGATTTAGGATTTGAGACTCTAACTCCTATACAAAAAGAAGCTATTCCACATTTAATGGAACATAAAACTGACCTTGTTGCACTTGCTCAAACAGGTACTGGAAAAACTGCGGCTTTTGGATTACCCATACTACATAAGATTGATGTAAAACGAAAATTTCCACAAGCAATTATTCTCTGTCCCACAAGAGAATTATGCCTACAAATCTCAAAAGATATGCAATCTTATTCAAAGTATATCAAATCATTAAAAATAACACCTGTCTATGGGGGGGCAAATATTTTAACTCAAATAAAACTTGTCAAGACAGGAACACAGATTATTGTTGGCACACCTGGAAGAGTCATTGATTTGATAAATAGAAAAGCTTTGCGACTACAAGATATTGAATTTGTAATATTAGACGAAGCTGATGAGATGCTTAACATGGGATTCAAAGAAGATCTAGATAAAATTTTAGGAGAAACACCTGAAGATAAACAAACTCTTCTTTTCTCAGCGACAATGCCAAAAGAAGTCTTGAAAATTAGTAAAAATTACATGTTTAATTCTAAAACTATAGAAGTTGCTAGCAGAAATGAAGGAACTAAAAATGTTGACCATCATTACTACATGGTGAATGCAAGAGATAAATATAAAGCACTAAGACGAATTTGTGATATAAACCCTAATATTTACGCAATTGTTTTCTGTCTAACTAGAAGAGAAACTGCTGATGTTGCTGATAAATTAATGCAAGATGGATATAACTCTGATGCTATTCATGGAGAATTATCTCAATCACAGAGAACTCATGTTATGAATAAATTCAGGCAAAAAAAAATACAACTCTTAGTTGCAACTGATGTTGCTGCTAGAGGAATTGACATCGAAAATCTGACACATGTAATTAATTATAACTTACCAGATGACAATGAGGTATATGTGCATAGATCAGGTAGAACAGGTAGAGCAGGAAACAAAGGGGTTTCAATAATTATATCACATAGTCGAGATGGCAAAAAGCTAAAAGATATTCAGAGAATGATTAAACGTGATTTAATACTAAAAAAAGTACCTAATGGTGATGAAATTTGTCAAATTCAGTTAATGAGATTAGTAGATAAAGTTGCTACCACTAAAATCAATCAGAAAATAGAAAATTATTTCCCTTCAATTGAAGAAAAATTAGCTCATTTAGATAAAAACAACTTGATTAAACACTTTTTATCTACAGAATTTAATAGATTGTTCTCTTTCTATAGTAACGCGATAGATCTAAATGTTTCTGCAAGCAAAAAAAATAGAATAGAAAAAAGCAAGAAACAGAAAAGAGAGAAAATAGGACATGCTGAACAAGGTCATACTAGATTCTTTATAAACCTTGGTAAAGAGAAAGGACTAAAAACTCATAACCTTATTGGATTAATTAACGAATATACAAAGAACAGAAATATCCCAATCGGAAAAATTGATATCATGAAGAGGTTCTCATTCTTTGAAGTCCCTTCTGATTATGCAAATGATATTTTAACCCAACTAAGTCATGCAAACTGGAATGGGAATAAAGTAAATACTGAAATTTCACAAGTTCCTGGCTCAAAATCATCAAATGACAGTAAAAATAGAAAAGAAAGAGGCTATGGTAGACACAGAAAACTCTCAGGTGGCAGAAAAAGAGAAAACAATAGATCCTTAAAGACAGAAAAATCAAACTTAAACAAAAGGGGATCCACAAAAAAGAAAAATAAAACATCTTCTAATAATAGAGGTTTTGAAGGATCTTCTTTTAAAGAAAGATTTAACGCAGTAGGCAAAATAAATAGAAAACGCTAAGATTTTTCTTTTGCTCCAATAACAAAATCCTTAAGATAATAAGGTTCAAAATAAGCAACATCTTCAAAATCTTTATTAATGAATTTTTTCATTCCTAACAAGCCTAAATCATTAGCTGAAGGATATACATCTTTGATAAAATGAGCATTAGGATTATTTATAGCTTGCTTACACTTTAATGCACCATCTCCAAAAAAAACAACTTTATCTTTCAAAAATTCAAGGTATGTATCTGAATCAACAATATCAGCTTTAATATCTCTAACTTGATTATTGTTTTGATCATATATTGAAGAAAAAACTTCCATTCTTCTAGCGTCAATCATTGGGCAAAGAAACTTATAATTATTCTTACTAGACATACCAAAGGCCATGGCTCTTAGTGTAGAAACAGAAATTAAAGGAATATCTAAAGAATAACATAAGCCCTTAGCCGTAGAAGTACCAATTCTAAGACCTGTATATGATCCAGGACCCTTACTTAATATAACACCTTTTATCTCTTTAAAACTAATCTTTGCTTTTTTAATAATATCTTCAATAAAAACTGTAAGCTTTTCTGCGTGTAAATATTTTTCAGAATTATTTTCTTTTAATTGTAATAGACTCCCATTATCAAAAAGTGCAACTGAACAATTTTTTGTAGATGTTTCAATAGCTAATAACAATGACATTATATATCGTAATAATGATTAAATAAATTACTAATAATTCCAAAATGGATAAATTGAGTTTGTATACTATCTTCATCATTTTGAGAATTACGTAAAGTAACGCCTAAATTTAGTTTAAGATTTGTGTATGGATTTAGTATATATGATATATTTAAACTTTTATATTCAACTGTTGTTAAATTACCCTGATACATTTCAATACCGTAATCTGAAGGTCTACCTGAGCTTATTCCAACTAAACCTTCCTCATCTGCATAATCTCCCGTTGAAAAATAAAGATTACTTCCGTATGAAATCGAATCTCCTTTGAAGTCTCCCCCATATTTAGCAAATATAATTTTAGCATTAATTTCAAATCTTTTCCAACTATAGTTAGCCATAAATAATAACTCAGAAAAATTAGCACCTAAAGGATGTGCTAATGGCTGATTATAATGGGCATAGTTTTGCTGTGGGTTATGATGAGCATAAGTATATGGTCTAACATAATTAAATTCAGTTTGTAAAGTAAGCCTATTCATATTAAATGGATCAAAAACTTTATATCCTAATTGATAGCCTATCTTATTTGCCCAAAATCCTTTATTTGAACGCAAGTCAGTCAAACTAAATTCATCTAAGACCAATTGCCCATAAGTATATGAAGAATTAAAAGAATATTTAGTGTTAACACCTACTAATACATTATCAGGAGAGTTTAATGAAAACTCAATAGGTCTAAGCATTACTATCGGATTTAGATAATTTATATCGAAACCTCTATTTCCTGGAGCATGATTCATTCGCCAGATTACAGATTCAAAAAGTGCAAAACTCAGACTCTTATTTACATTCAAACTTAAAAGATGAGATGACATATATTTTTTTGGATAGCCTATTTGATCTGCATCAGTAAGACCGTTTGTTGCTAAATAATTAATATCCATTAACTCTGTATATAAATTAGTATACTGAAGCTTCCAAAAAGAAGTCTGAATCTTTAAATATGGATAATTAAAAGTATTATCCGAAAGTAATAAAGAACGATAACCATCACCAATAAAGTGCTTGCCATGTCCAAACTGAATGGCAAACATCTTATTTGGTCTGTAGGTAACATAACCAGAAGACATAGCATAATCAAAACCTGTCTGCTTAAAATCTCTTGCATAACCCTGTCCTGGGACAACCTTTGTACGTCTTACATATGTGTCTAAATAGTTTGCGAAAATTGCTTGATTCTCAAAAAAAGAGGTAGAAAATGAAATCTTCTTTCCTAAATCACCTTCAATTAAATAACCTCTAGTATTTATAAATGTATTCTTAGCCTCTATTAATTCTTTTCCTTTAAAAAGACTTATTATTGGAGATGCTATTACTCTATAATCATCTCCTTCTAAAATAATAAGGTGATCAGAGAAAATTTTTCTTTTGTACCAATTTTTAAATGTGTTGTTATAAAAACTGATAATAACAGAATCTGGATCAAAACCTAAATTAGATTTTAAAATAGGTTTAAATGAAGTATGTTTATCTACATCTTGAGTATATAAAACTTTATTAATATCTAAAGAATAGCTTTCTCCTAAAAATAAATTAGTATGCTGAGAGAATACTGAAACCGAAAGAAAAAACAATATAACTACAAATACAAATTTCATTTTTTTCTTTTTGATAGTAAATAAAAAGGTATAAAAAGTAGTATATAACTAACAATAGCTAAGATTAAAATACCTATGTTGGTATCTAATTCTAACAAAAAATAAGAACATATAATCAATAACACACTATATATATACAAAAGCAATGCAGTCCTTTTATGCCCAATGCCTAAATCCAATAATGCATGATGGATATGACCTCTTCCAGGGTATAGGGGGTGTTTTCCCTTAACAACTCTTACAATAAAAACTCTTAACGTATCAAAAAGAGGTATAGCTAAAAAAGCAATAGCTAATAGAGGTCCTTTATTAGGTAAATGAAATCTATCAACAACTAATCCTTCTCTAATAAGTGAAATAGATAATACGGATAGAATCATCCCCACAAGCAAAGATCCTGTATCTCCCATAAATATTTTAGCAGGATGATAATTATACCTTAGAAAAGCTAGTAGAGCTCCCATTAAAGAAAAAGAAATCATTGCCATGTCATACTGATTTAAAAAAAACAATACAACACCAAAGAAAAAAGAAGAAATAACTCCTATTCCACTAGCCAAGCCATCTACACCATCAATTAAATTAAACCCATTAGTAATTACTACAACAACAAATACAGTAAATAGAGTAGCAAAAAAATCTGGCATTTTGTAAATTCCTAATACACCATGCATACTATCAATCTGTATTTCCCCAAGATAAATAACAATCAAAATAGCTATTAATTGACCTAAAAGTTTTTTATACGGGGAAAGAGAAAGCAAATCATCAAGGACACCAAAAAAAACTACAATTAAGAAGCTTACTAAAATAAACTGAATGTTATCAAGATTTCCCCAGAAAAGAAGTGAAAAAATAATACCTGAAAAAATTGCTATTCCTCCAAAAATAGGAACACTCTTTTTATGTGATGATCTATTACCTGGAACATCTGACAGTCTAAACTTTTCAGCAAAATAAATAACCTTTGGAATAGCTAAATAAGTTATAACAAATGAAGTTACAAATGCAAGAATGATATTATATTCTATTTGAAGCATTTTTTTGATGTAAAATTAAAAAAATGTTAAATAGATTCCAATAAATCAGTAGTCCATTTAAATAAAGTATAATTATCATCTACTCTAATAGTATTTAAATTCATCTTCATTCCAGCTTCAATATCAGAATCTGAATCTCCAACAAGATATGATGAATCAATAATAATGTCTGGGAAGTCAATAACTGCTTGCTCAATCATTCCAGTTTTCGGCTTTCTACATTTACAATCAGATTCTTCCAAATGTGGGCAATAGTATATTCTTTCTAATTTACCCCCTGCCTTATTAATCATATCATTCATAAAAGTATGTAAAATATTTAGATCAGAATCAGTCATGATTTTTTTAGAAATACCTTGCTGATTTGTAACAACAATAATTCGATTGAACAAATTGCTTAATTTTGAAATTGCATGCAAAGCTCCTGGCATAAATTCAAACTCTGAAAAATCACGAACATATCTTCCGTCAAGTTTTTTATTTATAACACCATCCCTATCTAAAAAAAGTGTGTCAAAATTAGGCATTTGTGAACATTTCTTCTTCAATGAGTTGGCAAAGTATATGTCCAAGTAAAATATGAGCCTCTTGTATTCTAGGTGTGTCGTCAGAAGGAACTTTTATAATAAAATCACATATATTATTCATTTCCCCTCCACTAATTCCAGTTAAACCAATAGTTGTTAAGCCTATCTCATTTGCTTTTTGAAGTGCTCGAACAACATTAGGAGAATTTCCTGATGTAGAAAGACCAAACAACATATCCCCTTTTCTACCACAAGCCTCAAGAATTCTTGAATAAGTTTCGGTATAACCAAGATCATTAGCAACTGCAGTCATATAGGAAGAATTTACATGTAGAGCTTCAGCATAAAGAGGAGATCGATTAAGATAAAATCTTCCTGTTAGTTCAGCAGCAATATGTTGTGCATCAGCAGCGCTTCCTCCATTTCCACAAAATAGTATTTTATTGTCAGATTTATATCTCTCTATACATAATAACACAATCCTTTCAATCTGGTCAAGAATATCTCGATCATCAAAAATGCGAGTAAAATTTTCAACTGAGCTTGATATACACTTTTTTATTTTACTTTTCATAACATATGTTTTTTGCTAAAATACAATTATAAAGTTTGATATGCTATTTTAGTTAATCTACCTATTTCATTCCAACTAAATTTTTTTTGCATCAAAACACGCCCATTTTTGCTAACTCTTTCTAAGTTTTGTTTATTGCATAAGATAACATTCAGTTTTTCAGCCAAATCATTAACATCTTCAGATTTAAACAAGAATGCATTTTCATTATCAGTGACTACTTCTGTTATTGCTGGCAAATCTGAGATCAATGCTGCCTTGCCATAGCTTAAGGTCATCATTAATACTCCGCTTTGATATATTTTTTTATAGGGAAGAACAACTAAATCAGATGCAGAATAATAATATTTCACATCATTATGTGAAATAAATTTAGTATGTAAGATAACATGATCTTCAAGCTGATTCTTTTCTATAATACTCTGATAAAAACTAAAATCTGTCTTCCAATGTTTACCTGCAATTAATAAAACAACGTTAGGATTTTTATCAACTACTTTCTTAAAAGATTTTAATAAAATATCTAATCCTTTAACCTCCTTTATCATACCAAAAAACATCACAATTATCTTCTCTTCAGGTAAATCTAAATATCCTCTAGATTTATTTTTATCTTCAATAATATTAATAAAAGGCAAATAGTTACCATGCGGTATAATATGAATTTTTGGCTTTAATGAAAAATCTAATTTTATGATTTCATTATGACTATATTTATTATGTGTTAATATTACATCTGCTAATTTATATGCGAAATTAGATATCAAGGATGGTGTTTGGCTCTTAGCAAATGAAGATACATCATGTATAGTCAAAATCAACTTTCCAAATAATAATTTAATCAGTAGCAGATTTATTAGTACTAAGAAATTAATATGAAATATATGAAAATGAAATGCCTTAATTCTACTAATTCTTGCATGTAATATTGATCTAAAACTGCCTAATAAAAATCTGAAACCATTAATAAAAAAATTATTACTTAAAAATAAGTCCCCATAAGTTTGATAGAACTTAACTCCATCAATATTTGGGTTTTCAGTTTTGCTATTAGTGTAAAGTGAAACATTAACATTGTTACGTTTTAAACCATCTAATTGACCAAAAAGATAAAAATGATGAGAACTACCATGAGCTCCTAAAGGATCGATGATTGCTACTTTTATATACATTGCTTACATTTTTAAGCCATCAAAATATGATTTATTAATTAACCACCATGTCGAAAAATTCTTTTTTATATCCGATTTTATTAGAAACCTTCCATTATTCTTAAAAAACAACCATATAATAAATCCATAAGCAAAAAAGCCTCCAACCTTCTTTAAAAAATAAATATGATTTCGGGTATTCTGTTTTATAAAAAAGTTGCCTCTATAAGTACTTTTTAAATCCTTATAAAAAGACTTGGTAAGGGTGCCTACTTTATGAAATAGTTTAACATATGGACAATAAACAATCTTATGTCTTCCGTCTTTCAGAATTCTAAATGAAAAATCTGTGTCATCAAAATAAACAAAGTATTTTTCATCCATCATGCCAATATCTTTAAAAACTTGCTTTTTTACTAACAAACAGCATGTAGGAGCATAATCTACTTCAAGGACCTCATCATACTGACCACGATCTAACTCATTAATTCCTCTATGCAAAGGTAAATATCCCTTATTTTTTTTAAACCAACTTCCTGCATACCAAATACTATTAGGAGAGTTAAAATACATCATTTTTGGACTTACCAAACTACATTGATATTGTTTTTGAGTTTTAATTAAAGTATCAATTAAAGTTGATTCAAATTCAACATCATTATTTATTATTAAAATCTGATCACATCCTTCTTCAATAGCTTTAAGAATACCTTTATTATTTGCTTTAGCAACACCATAATTTGATTTATTTTTAATAACAACAATTCGAGAATCATTACTTCTTTTTAAAATAGATAACGTCTTATCCGTTGATGCATTATCAACTACATAAAGAATAAAATTTTTATATTGTTGCTTCCAGACACAATCAAGAAATGGCTGTAATACACCTTCAGAGTTATACGTTATGGTTACCAAACCTATCTTATCCATTTTGCAAAATCTTTATTTAATAATTTTGATAGGCCCCTTACATCACTTGCAAAATGTTTTTTTAGAGCATCTCTAGTTAATTTATCTAATTTTGGTTTTTTGTCACTCGTAAAAAGAAATTCTCTAAACATAATTATAAGAAAATCTGGAAAAATACGCACTAAAATTTTTCTTAAAGAAACTAATGAATAAACATATCTAATAAAACTATTTCTAGGTCTATTGTAAGTGTTGTATTTCTTTTTATAAGAAAACTTTTGTTTAGAATTAAGGCCTAAAAACACAAAAACACTATTAACAGTGTCAGAATTTTGTTTTTTAAATTCATCATAATCAATAACTAAAATATTTTGTTTTTTAAATACTTCTAGATATCTTTTAATTTGGTTTGTATATTCACTAAGTTTAATATATTGCTGATAGAACAAATTGGCATTCTTATGTTCTGATTTTTTTTGAATTATTGCTTCAAAACTTTCTGAGTTTAATCCTAATTTATAGTCCATTAAATAATGTGAAAAAGCCCTATCAATAGGACTTCGTAACATGATGATAATTTTAGCATCGGGATTATATGCAAAAATATTTTTAGGAACCTCTTCATAAAACAAATAAGAAACACTAGCTTCTCCTCGTAAAATTACATCTTCTTTCTTAAACAAAGAATGATATTTTTCAATTGTATCAATTGG
>MDTA01054943.1_pt1 | contig 15615 bp, 18 predicted proteins | sample 811151 | NCBI WGS metagenome assembly MDTA01 (sample SAMN05326648, study PRJNA326480) | marine metagenome | isolation source: seawater | place: Indian Ocean: South | collected 2010 | reverse complement strand
GTTATTTTTATTTTTTTATACACGTTATGTCAATTCTTTAATTAATAAGAATTTTTTTTTAAATTTTAAAAAATAAAAAAAAAAAATTAATTTTTAAATATGTAAAAAAGTTAATGTTTATGCGAATAATAATCAATTATTAAACTAAATTAGTAAAGTTTTTCTAAATCATTTTTATATTTTTCTAAAATTTTTTTTCTTTTTAATTTGAGAGTTGGAGTTAACATTCCATTTTCAATTGTAAATTCTTCTAAAATTACTTTAAATTTTTTAACTTTTTCTATTAAAGATAAAGTTTTATTAATATTTTCTATATAAAATTCAATTTCCTTTTTGTTTTCTTCACTTTCACTAACTATTAATGCAACTAAATAAGTTTTTTTATCTCCATAAACAAAACTTTGTTTAATTTTTTCATTAAGACACAATATATTTTCGATTTTAGATGGCGAGATGTTATCACCACCCAAATTAACAATAATTTCTTTCTTTCTATCTGTTATTTTTAAATTTCCATCTTTAGTTATTTCTCCAATATCACCTGTATGCAGCCAACCATTTTTTAAAATTTCATCAGTTTCTTTTTTCATGTTCCAATAACCGAGCATTACATTTTCCCCTTTTACTAAAATTTCACCATCTTCAGCAATTTTTATTTTATTAGTTTTGAACGGAGGACCAACTGTATCAATCTTAATTTTTTCCGGAATATTGCAGCTAACTACTGGTGAAGTCTCAGTTAGCCCATACCCTTGCAAAGTAGGTAGCCCTATAGAATTCAAAAATTCACCAATTTTTTGATCTAAAGCACCTCCACCAGAAACAAAAGCTTTTAATTTACCACCAAATTGTTTTTTAATTTTTTTTCTTACTAATTTCTCACATAAAAAATTGATTAATTTTTCCTTAAAATTTAACGGTTCTTTTTTTAAAATTTTTGTTCCAAGTAAAATAGTAGATTCTATTATTTTTTTTTTAAAACCTTTTTGTTTTGAAAAATTCATATAAATCTTAGTATATAAATTTTGATAAAATCTAGGTACAGCCGTCATAATAGTTGGTTTAGCAACAGACATATTAGGAATTAATTTTTCTAAACTTTCTGCATAATAAATTTTTGCACCTAATGAAATCTGCACATACTGAACGGTATGTTCATATGAGTGAGATAATGGGAGCCAAGTTAAAAAAACGGGTTCATCATCTTTAATCAATGATTTTAAAATTTCCTGTGCTCCTTCACAATTTGATAAAATTCCTCCGTGGCTAAGCATGACACCTTTAGGGTTACCTGTTGTTCCAGATGTATAAATGATACAAGCTAAATCTGCTCTTTTTATTTCAATATTATAATTTTCCTCAGTAAGAATATTTTCTGATTTAAAGTGATTTTCAAAAATATTTTGTATGCTTTCAATTTTTTCATTAAAATTTTCAAATGATAAAACTTTAGTTTCTTTTGAAATAAATTTTTCAATTTTTTTATATTGATCATTGTTCGATACAATACATATTCTTGGTTTACAATCATTGATAATATATTCATAATCTTTCTCTGAATATGTTGTAAATAATGGAACTGTTACACCACCAGCATTCATTATAGCTATATCTGTAATTAACCATTCTGGTCTATTTTCAGATAATAAAATACATCTATCGCCCTTTGTTAAATTTTTTCTTAAGAAATTAGATAGGTATCTAATATTTTGCTCAACTTGTGTCCAATTCAAAAAAGTACTATCCTGAATTTTTAAACTTTTTAAAAATGGTTGTTTAGTTTCAAATTTTTTTTCTTGATACTTTTTAAAAAAAAGTTCAACAAGACTATTAATTTTATTTAATTCCATAATCTGGTGGGCGAAGAGAGAATCGAACTCTCACTTCTTGCGAAACACGATTTTGAGTCGTGCGCGTCTACCAATTCCGCCATTCGCCCTTAATTTTTATAAATTTATTAAATAGTATAAGAACTAAAATTATATTAAAACCAAAAAATGTTTAACTCTCTTTATAAAAAATGTTTAAATTTAGCAGCTCACAAAAGTTCAAAATATTATTTAGCCATCATCTCTTTTATTGAAAGCTCTTTTTTCCCTATTCCACCAGATGTCATGGTAATACCCATGGTTATTTCAAAAAGAGTTGATTTTTTGAAAATCTTTTTCATTGCAACAATATTTTCAGTTTTAGGTGGTATATTAGGTTATTTTATTGGAGCTTTTTTCTTTGAAGTTGGAATGCAAATAATGAGTTTTTATGGGTACGAAGATAAATTAACATCACTTAAAAATAATTTAATTAACAGTGAAGGATTTTATGCTTGGCTTGGTATTCTTTTTTTAGCAGGTTTTACCCCTCTTCCATATAAAGTTTTTACTATTGCTAGTGGCCTAATAGGTTTTAATATCATAATTTTTATTTTAATAAGTTTAATATCAAGAGGTTTACGTTTTTACATTGTTTCTTATTTATCTTATAAATTTGGAAATTTATTCACTCAATTCATGGAAACACATGGGTCTAAATGGTTTACAATTGTTGGAACGCTTATTGTTATTATTTGACTAATAATTTATATAATTTTTAAATTAAATGTTTAAATATAAAGTAAATTATTTTTTAGGTTTTATTTTTCTTGTAAGCCTTTCTTCAATTGTTTCGGCTTTTTATATTGAAAATGTTCTTGGACACCAGCCTTGTAAATTATGTCTAATTGAAAGAATTCCATATATATTGAGTGTCGTTATAATAATTATGAATTATTTTTTCGAAAAAAATGAAAAATTATCACTAATATTATTAATTATCATATTTTTTATATCTTTAATTATCGCAATCTACCATTTTGGCATAGAGCAAGGTTTTTTTATTGAAAATTCTGTCTGTAATCTAAATTCTAATACCATAACTCAATCAAAAGAAGAATTATTAAAAATACTTCAACAAAGAAATATAAGTTGTAAAGATGTGACATTTAGAATTTTTGGATTTTCCTTAACAACAATTAATATGATTATAAGTTTATTATTAACGATTATTTTAACTAAGCTTTTTTTGAATTATGAAAAAAACAAGAAATAAAATTGAAGAATTTATAAGAGTAGATCATGCTGGTGAACGTGGTGCTGTAAAAATATATGAAGGTCAATTATTAGCTCTTAATACTTTAGTCAAAGATGAAAGTTTAAAAAAAACAATTGAAGAAATGAAAATTCATGAAAAAGAACACTGTGATTTTTTTGAAAAGGAAATAAAGAAAAGAAATATTAATCCAACAAAACTTTTACCATTATGGGATTTATTAGGTGTTGGTTTAGGATTTGGCTCAACCATTCTTGGGAAAAAAGCAGCAATGTTATGTACAGCTTCTGTTGAAGAAGTTATTGATGAGCACTATCAAAATCAAATAAATCAACTTGATTCTGACGAAATTGAATTAAAAAAAAAAATTATTAAGTTCAGAGAAGATGAATTGCATCATAAAGATATAGCTTATGAAAAAGGTGCAACTAAAAAAGGACTTTATTCAATAATGGATAAAATTATTAAAACTGGCTCAAAATTAGCAATAAATATTTCTGAAAAAATTTAATTTTAAGCTTCTAATTCAACATCCCAATATAGATAATCCATCCAGCTTTTATGCAAATAGTTTGGAGGAAAATTTTTACCATTACGATGTAAATCTTCTGTAGATGGTTGATAAGGATACTGAGCAAGCTTCATACCAGATGATTTTAATAACTTACCACCTTTTTTGACGTTGCAATCAGAACAAGCTGTTACTACATTATCCCAATGGGTTTCACCACCTCTTGATCTTGGAAGTAAATGATCAAATGTTAATTCTTCACTACTACCACAATATTGACATGAAAATTTATCTCTTAGGAAAACATTAAATCTTGTAAAACTTGGTTTTGATTGTGGTACTATATAATCTTTTAAAGCTATTACACTAGGTAGTTTCATATTAAATGAAGGACTTCTAACAATTCTATCGTAATTACTTACAATAATAACTCGATCTAGAAATACTGACTTTACAGTGTCTTGCCATGACCATAAAGACAAAGGATAATAGCTCAATGGTCTATAATCTGCATTCAAAACCAAAGCTGGACATTTTTCTAATGAAATATCTTGATCAAGAAAATTATTCATATCTAAACTTTAGCCCAAATAAAAAAAATTTTCAATAATAAGAGATTACTTATTTTTTTTTAAAATATAATTTAAAGCTATACTTGAAGCTTCTATAGGAATATGATGATCACAATTTTTAATTAAGTGAGTTTCTATTTCAATGTTATTCCTTATAAAAAAGTCTTTTGCTTCAAGCATAAAATAGGGTGGGACAACTTGATCAGCATCACCATGTATTAATAAAGTGTCAGTAGAGACTTTCTTCCTTGATTTCAAATCTTCTTGATTTATTATTTTTCCTGAGAAACCTATTATACAATTATATTTTTCATTAGATATAAGCCCTAAATTAATAGACATCATGCATCCCTGACTAAATCCTGATAAACAGATTTTATTTTGTTCTATATTAAATTCATTTTTTATTTCATCGATAAATCTATTCAATTTTTTTTCTGCTATTATAGATTGCTCCAGAATATAATTTGGATCTTCTTTAGATAAATCAAACCATTGAAATCCTGTAGGATTTATCGAACAACGTTCATGACCATTGGGACAAATAAAAATTGTATTTGGTAAATGTCTTTTCCAATTTAATGTAAGCATGCTTATGTCATTTCCATTACCACCGTAACCATGAAGTAAAATCATTGCACTTTTGATTTCTACATTTTTTTCTGGTTTAATAATGATTGATTCAAGGCAAAATGTCATACACGATATTTTATGTTTTTTTATTTAAAAAACACTTTACAATAGAACAATGATTTCAGGAATATTTGTTAAAATATTATCTATAATTCTTCTAATCGCTGTTGGTATTGTTCTTATACTTGGCATCGGAACATTATTTAAAGGTGGTGAAACGAGTAAAAAATACTCAAATAAACTTATGCAATTAAGAGTTTTATTACAATTTATTGCGATAATTGCTCTTGTGGGTTTTGCTTATTTTTTTAAAAATTAATTATAGCCACTTAACCAGTCAATAAACTTCTTATCACTAAAATTTATTGAACCAATAATTCTCGCGAATTCTTTCCCATCTTTATTAATCAAGATTGAAGTCGGTATTCCCCTTAATGTAGTTTTTTTAGCTAATGTAATTGAAGAATCGAAATAAAGATCTAAATTTTTTATTTTTAAATCTAAAAAAAATTTTGAAGCTTTTTTAATATTATCCTGTCCAACATTTATTGGAAATATCTTTAAATTATTTAATTTATCATTTTTTTGTAATAAATCTAATGATGGCATTTCTTCTTTGCAAGGAGCACACCAAGTAGCCCAGAAATTCAATAATACTAAATTTCCTTTATAGTCATTTAGATTTATTTCGTTATTTGAACTATCGAGAAAGGTTAAAGTATCATATTTTTTTAACTTTTTATGAATTACTAGATTTTTTAAATCTTCTACCTCATTGGCAAATGAGCTCGAAATTAATAAAATAAATAATATTAAAAATCTCATGTTAAAAGGTATAATTAAATAACATGAGAAAAAATAAAAACAACAAGACAATATGGAATACAAGAATTAAGGGTAATACTTCTCCTCTTTTTCAAAAAGTTGGGAGTTCAATTAACATAGACAAAAAATTATACAAAGAAGATATATTGGGTTCTATTACCCATGTGGAGATGCTTTTTAGACAAAAAATAATTTCTTTTAAAATTAAAAATAAAATTATTTATGGACTTAAAAAAATAGAAAAAGATATATCAAATAATAAATTTGAATTTAATAAAAAGTATGAAGATATTCATATGAATATTGAAAAAAAGCTTTTTCAAATAATTGGTGAGGAGGCAGGATATATACATACAGCGAGATCAAGAAATGACCAAGTAATTACTGATTTAAAAATATGGATCAAATCAGCAACGAAAGAAATTGATATCGCATTAAATAAAATAATAAAAAGTATATTAATTCTTGCCGAAAAAAATATAGAAACTATCATGCCAGGTTTTACTCATCTTAAAAATGCACAGGCTATATCTTTTGCTCATTATTTAATGGCATATGTAGAAATGTTTAATAGAGATAAAAAAAGATTTAATAACAATTTAGAAAACTTAAATGAAAATCCTCTTGGAGTAGCTGCTTTAACAGGAACTTCTTTTAATATTGACAGAAATTATACAACTAAAAAACTTGGATTTCTAAAACCTACCAACAACTCAATTGATACCATTTCTGATCGAGATTTTGTTTTAGATTTTTTATATAGCGCCTCAGTTTGCTCAATGCATATTTCTAGAATATCAGAAGATTTTATCATTTGGAATTCCGAAGGATTTAATCTTATAAATTTATCAGATAGAATAGTCACAGGTTCATCAATAATGCCTCAAAAGAAAAATCCAGATATGTTAGAATACTTAAGAGGAAAGACTGGAAATATTTATGGTAATTTATTTTCTATGCTTACAATTTTAAAAGGATTACCATTATCATACTTTAAAGATCTTCAAGATGATAAAGAAATTATTTTTAAATCAAATGATATTCTTATTAATTGTATTTATATATTCGATGAAATTCTAAAAAATATATCTCCTAATAAAAAAAAAATGCTTCAACTTGCTAACTCTGGAAATATTACAGCAACAGATTTAGCAGATTACCTAGTTAAAAATCATTCAATGTCATTTAGAGAATCTTATGAAAAGACAGCAGCGATTGTTAACTTTGCAGAAAAAAAGAATATAAACCTGCATGAATTAAGCTTGAAAGATTTAAAAAAAATTGAACCAAAATTAACAAATGATGTTTTAAAAGTCTTTGATTTAAAGAATTCTGTTAATTCTAAAAAATCATACGGAGGAACAGCTTTTGCTAATATAAAAAAAATGATAGTAAAATATAAAAAACAATTATGATAAAAAAATTATATATTTTTCTAATTATTGGAATACTAATTTCATCATGTGGAAAAAAAGGCGATCCAATTTACGAACAATCAAAATTTGAAGATTCAAGCACCAAAAATAATGTGGTGTTATGAAAATAGATTCAAAAAATTTTATAATTGATGGTTTAAATACTAAAGTATTAGCAAAAAAATATTCAACACCTCTTTACTGCTATTCTTTTAGTAAAATAAAAGAAAATATAACTAAATTTACCCACAGTTTTAAAGAATTAAATCCTATAATTTGTTTTGCAGTAAAAGCAAACTCTAACAAAACTTTATTAGGCGAAATAAACAAATTAGGATTAGGGGCCGATGTAGTATCAATTGGTGAACTAACAAAAGCAATTAAATCAGGTATAAATCCAAAAAAGATTGTATTTTCAGGTGTTGGTAAAACTGCTGATGAAATATCTTTTGCTATAAAAAAAAGAATATTATTAATAAACGCAGAATCTAAAAGTGAGATTTTACAAATTGAAAAAATTGCAAAAAAACAAAATAAAATAGTCAATATTGGTATAAGACTTAATCCAAATACTGATGCAAATACAATAGACCAAATTTCTACAGGAAAAAAAGAAAATAAATTTGGTGTATCAGAAAAAATTTTTTTAGATTTAGTAAAATATTCAAAAAATTCAAAGTATTTAAACTTAAAATGTTTAAGTGTTCATATTGGAAGTCAAATTCTTGAACTAAAGCCGTATGAAAAAATGCTTAAAATTGTCAATAAAGTTATTAAAAAAACAAATTATAATTTTGAGTATATAGATCTAGGTGGAGGAATGGGAATTAATTATGAAAATAATTATAAACAACTTAATTTAAAAGGATACTGTAAAAGTATAATTAAAAATCTTAAAAATTATAAGTCTAAAATTATTTTTGAGCCAGGTAGATTTATAATAGGAAACAGTGGATTTTTGATTTCAAAAATAATTTATATTAAAGAAGGTCATAAAAAAGATTTCATAATACTCGACGCAGCTATGAATGATTTAATGAGACCTGCATTATATAATGCAAAACATAAGATTATTCCTGTAAATAAAAATAAAAAAAAATCGAAGAAAATTTATGAATTTGTTGGTCCAATATGTGAAAGCACTGACAAGTTTTCATCACTTGCCAAATTTCAAAAATTAAATGAAAAAGATTTAATTATAATTTGTGATGTTGGCGCTTATGGAATGTCATTAAGTTCAAATTATAATTTAAGACCTAAAGCAACTGAAATACTAATTAAAAACTCTAAAGTTAAAGTTATAAGCAAAAGACAAAGTCTTAAAGACTTAATGTAAACTATAAGATTAATGATAAGAAACTTTTTATTTTCTTTATTTTTTTTTAATGGTATTTTTATAATATCAATAATATTTATCCCATCATTTTTTTTGCCTCAAAAAATAACTTTATTTGGTGGAAAGATGATGGGTTATTGGTCAGCATTTTGTTTAAAAATATTTTTATCAACAGAAATAATAATTAAAGGAAAAGAAAATATAATTAAAAATAAGAAATTTTTTATTGCATCATCTCATCAATCAATGTTTGAAACATTTTTTCTTCAAACTATTTTTAATTATCCAATTTTTATCTTAAAAAAAGAACTTATATTTATTCCAATTTTTGGCTGGTATTTAAAAAAAATTGGATCAATTTCAATTAGTCGTGATAAAATAACCAAAGATAACTTAAATTTTTATGAAAATATTAAAAAGATTATTAATACATCTGAAAGACCATTAATTATTTTTCCACAGGCGACACGAGTTTTACCCACTGAACGACCTCCATTTAAGAAAGGAGCCTCAAGAATTTATGATGAATTAAAAATTCATTGTCAGCCTATAGCAATAAATTCTGGTTATGTATGGCCTAAAAAAGGAAAAAAATCATCAAATAAAAACATCACAATTTCAATACTCGAACCTATAGATCCTGGTTTATCAAAAGAAAGTTTTAATACTACTCTTCAAGAAAAAATTTATTCAGAGCTCGACAAAATCAACTAAGCCTTCATCGGCATCACAACAAAAATACTATCAAAGTCATTTGGATCTTTAATCAATGCCGGAGAACCAGTATCATTAAAGTATATTTCAATTTTATCTCCGTCTAATTGTGAAGCAACATCAATTAAATATCTTGAATTAAAACTTATTTCTAGATCATGATCGAATTTTACCAACAATGACTCTTTTCCATGACCACTATTAGTATTATTAACAGATAAATTTAATGTATCTTTATTTAAATTAAATTTAACTCCATCCTTTTTGTCTAAAGAAACAGAAGCAACTCTATCTACAGAATTTAAAAAAGATTTAAGATCTACCTCTAATTTTTTTTGATTATTTTTTGGGATAACTTGTATATAGTTTGGAAATTTTCCATCAATCAATTTTGATATTAAAATGCTATTTTTTAATTCAAATTTTATCTTTGATTTTAAATTTGAAATTTTAACTTCTCCATCATAATTTTCTAAAAGTGAACAAAGCTGGAATATTGTTTTTTTTGGAAGGATAATTGGATCAAAATTAATCTTGCCATCTAATCTTATTTTAGAAATAGACATTCTATGACTATCTGTTGCTACTGCAGTCAAATAATTTTTATCATCGACCTCAGTTTGATGGAAATAAATACCACTTAAATAATGTCTCGTCTCATCATTAGAAACAGAAAATTTACATTTATTCAATAATTTTAGTAATTGTTTTGACTTAATCAAAAACTCGTCTTGATCAAAATTTTCATCAGTTAAAGGAAACTCTGATGAGCTAATGCAATTTAAATTAAAAATTGAATTTTCTGACTCTAATTGAAGTTTACTTCCATCTGAAAGTGATAAATTTATTTTTTTTCCGGGAGTAAACTTTCTAACAATATCGTACATAATTGAAGATGTAGTAGTTGTTTTACCTTCTTCAAACACTTCTATATTTTCTATTTGATGAATAAAAATTAAGTCAAGATCTGTTGCAGTTAAAGTCAACTTCGTATTCTTAACATCAAGTAAAATATTCGATAAAATTGGTAATGTACTTCTTTTTTCTATAACACCCTGACAATAATTAAGTGATTGTTGTAAGTCTTGTTGGTTTACATTAAATTTCATTATCTTTATTATTATAAAGTATTTGATTTTTTAACTTATTTATATTTTCAACTAATTCAGGATCTTTTTCCTTCAATCTCTCAATTGTTTTAACTGAGTGAATAATTGTTGTATGATCTCTATTTGAAAACTCTCTACCTATTTCTGGAAGTGATTTAGAGGTAAGAATTTTAGTCAAATAAATAGCTGTTTGTCTTGGTCTAACTAGATATCTCGATCGTCTAGATGAAAGCATCTCATTTTTACTTATTTTAAAAAACTTGCAAACAATTGTTTGTATTAAATCAATGGTAACTTTATTTTCAGTTAAATTAAGTAAATCTTTTAAAACTATCTTTGCTTCTGATAAATTTGGAATTTTTTTATAAATTCTTGAAAATGATGCTAGTCTATTAACTGCACCTTCCAATTCTCTCACACTTGTAGTAATTTCAGAACTAATAAAGTCCTGGATTTCTTTTGGAATATTTATTTGATCTGAATATAAATCATTTAATTTTTCAGATTTTTTATCGACTATTTTTTTTCTTAACTCGTAGTCTGGTTTTTGGATATCAACTACTAAACCTCCAGAAAATCTTGACTTAATCCGCTCTTGAATTCTCAATAATTTATTTGGTGCTCTGTCAGCAGATAATATTATCTGAGAACCTTTGTCCAATAAAGCATTAAAAGTATGGAAAAATTCTTCTTGCATAGCCTCCTTTCCATTCATAAATTGAATATCATCAATTAAAAGAATATCAGTATTTCTAAAATATTCCTTAAATTTAACCATATCGTTAGATTTAATCGATTTAACAAATTGATACATAAACCTCTCTGCAGATATAAACATAACTTTGTAATTTTTCTTTAGTTCAAGACCTATAGAATTAAGTAAATGAGTTTTTCCCATTCCAACACCTCCATAAATGTATAAAGGATTATATAAAGAAATTTTTTCAGATACTTTTTGAGATGCTTCAAAAGCAAGCTTATTACTTGAACCTACAATAAAATTATCAAACCTCTTATTTGGATCTATTCTGTTATATTGAAGATGTGAGTCCTTTATAAAAGATATTTTGTCTTTAGATGTAACAAGACCTTCATCATTATCAAAATTTTTCGTTTTAATTTTTTGATCTATAATTTTGAATTCAATTCTAATTAAGTTTCTTCTATAATTTCTCACAATTTGCAAAATTTGATCTAAATATCTTGATGTAATCCAATCTCGGATAAATCTTGTTGGCACTGATAATAAAATATAATTATTAAATTCATCAATAAAATTAATTTTTTTTAGCCAACTTTCATAAACATCCATACCTAATTTATTTTTCATATCAGATTGTACTGAATTCCAATTTAGATTTTCTGGTTTAAGGGTGTCTAAGTTTTTATTACTAAAATTATTACTCATAATTAATTTTTGGAGAGAGTTCAGTTAGAACTATAATAAGATTATTTCAACAAATAATTTAGAATAAATAAAAAAAAATAAAATCTATGATTGTGCAATTAAATACCGAATAAATATTTTAAAAAAAAATAGAATTAAATTTTAAATATAAAATTTATAATTGAAATTTGTCTGATTAAATATTTACTAAATCTAAATATTGTATCTTAAAAGTTTTTCTTAATATATTTTGTATCTCCAGAGGTTGTATATCTTAAACAACCTACAGTATTATTAAATCGCAGAAATTTTTTTTGTTATTCTTTAAACGTTTCTTGAAGCGTTCTGTTTTTTTATTATACCTGTTTTTGCAACCTTCATCAGCTCAGAATTCAACTTTGGTAAGAATTTTAGTGCTTCGCTTTTCTTTTTCTTATCAATCAATAAATTCATTTTTTTTAAAGCGTTTTTATACCTACTTTTCCTTATTTTATTAACTGCAGTTTGATTAGAAATTCTTCTAATTCTTTTGATTGCTGATTTTGTATTTGCCATTTCGGAGAGGGGTATAGCTTGAGAATTAATTTTGGTCAATTAAATAATTAATCATTTTTGACAAATATTACAAAAAAAAGTTGATCTATTAGAAATATTTTTTTTTTTTACATTTCCATCACACTTTAATCTTTTACATCTTTGACCTTCTCTTTGATAAACTTTGAAGTATTTTTGAAAACTGCCCTTTGTTCCAGATATATTTTTAAAATCTCTTATAGTTGAACCTCCTTTTTTAATTGCATCAAGAAGAACTCTTTTAGAATTAAGTACAATTCTTCTACATTCTTTCTTAGTCAATAATTTTGCTTTTTTCATAGGATTAATTTTACTTAGAAATAATATTTCACTAGCATAAATATTTCCAATTCCAGAAACAAAATTCTGGTCTAGTAAAAAATTTTTAATATTTTTTTCCTTTTCTTTAAAAAAAGAAAATACATATTTTAGATTAAATTTATAATCAAAAGGTTCTGGGCCTAAATTAATAAATCTTTTTATCAATAATTTATTATTCTTAATTATTTCAAAAAAACCAAACCTTCTTGGGTCATTGTATACAATCTTTAAGTTATCAAAAAATATTTCCACATGATTATGTTTTGCAGGCAAGCTTGGTGAATTATAAAAACTTGTATTAGTAAAATTATTTTTTTTATAATTATAGATTATATGAACTGTACCAGACATCCCCAGGTGTAATAAACAATATCCTTTATTTGATAAACTTATAATTAAATATTTAGAAAATCTTTTTACATTCAAAATTTTTTGATTTTTTAAAAAACTCTCGAAATTTAGAGGAATTTTAAATCTTAAATTTCTGTTTCTAATTATTACTTTCTTTACCTTTTTTTGTATAATTTTTTTATCTAAAGACTGTCTAACAATTTCTACTTCTGGTAATTCTGGCATTTAATACTATATTAAATAAATAATTTAATTTTATGCAACAATATCTGCAAAATAAAAAAGGACTAGTACAAAGTGTTTTTGATCAAGTTTACGATCAATATGACCTTATGAATGATTTCATGTCATTAGGAATTCACCGATTATGGAAAAAAAATCTATTAAATATGATGAATCCATCCTCTAAAAAAAGTTTAATTGATGTTGCATGTGGTACGGGAGATATCGCAAAACTTTTTTTAAACAATATAAATAAATCCTCATATGTTACTTGTGTTGATCCAAATAAGCATATGATAAAAAAATGTAAGGAAAAATTAAATGAAAATAAAAATCTAAATTGGATAGTTGCATCTGCAGAAAAGCTTCCTATTGATGATAATTCTTACGATTTTTATACGATTAGTTTTGGCTTAAGAAATACCAAAAATTTAAACAAAGCACTTTCTGAAGCTTATAGAGTCTTGAAACCAGGTGGCCGTTTTTTATGTCTTGAATTTTCAAAAATTGAAAACTCAGGTTTAAATTTTGTTTATAAAAATTATTCTAAATTAATCCCATCTTTGGGAAAATTAATTGTTGGTGAAAAAGAGCCTTATGAATATCTTGTTAAAAGTATAGATAATTTTGTAAATCAAGAAGAATTAATTGATTTAATGAAAAAGAATAATTTCAAAAAATGTACTTATAGAAATTTATCTGGTGGAATAGTTTCTATACATAGTGGATGGAAAATTTAATGATAAAAAAATTTATTACATTATTCAAACTGGGTAGAAAAATTGCAAAATCAGATATTTTATCTATTCTATCAAAATTTCAAAAACCGCCTTTAGTAATAAAAATTTTTTTTAAAATTTTATCGTTTTCCTTTGATACCAAAAAACCAATAGATATGAGTAAAAGTGAGGGTGAACGATTATCAGACTCATTAGAGTCAATGGGAACGACCTTCATTAAACTTGGTCAATTTTTAGCTACAAGACCAGATATCATTGGAGAGGAACTTTCAAAAAAACTTGAGACCCTTCAAGATAAATTACCTCCATTTTCATTACTAGAGGCAAAAGGAATAGTTAAAAGTGATTTAGGTGAAGACAATTATAATTTAATTATAGATTTAAGCGAACCCATTGCAGCTGCTTCTATAGCCCAGGTACATAAAGCACAAATTAATGACAATGGGACTATAAAAGATGTAGCTATTAAAATTTTACGTCCCAACATAAAAAAAATATTTAATGAAGAAATAGATGCATTAATGCTTTTTGCTTTTTTAATTGAGTCATTTATAAAAAAAACAAAAAGATTAAAACTAGTTGAGGTAGTTTTTTTATTGAAAGAAATAACTAATCTTGAGATGGATCTTAGATTTGAAGCTGCAGCAGCAAATGAATATGCAGAAAATACTAAAAATGATATTGGATTTAGGGTTCCTCAAATTTATTGGAACTTTACAAGTGAAAATGTTATGACCTTAGATTGGGTTGATGGAATTTCAATTAGAGAAACCGAAGAACTTAAAAACAGAAACTTTAATACTGAAAAAATTGCAGAAGATATAATTCAAAACTTTTTAAGACATGCGGTAAGAGATGGATTTTTCCATGCTGATATGCATCAAGGGAACATATTCATTGATAACAATGGTCATATAGTTCCTATAGATTTTGGAATAATGGGTAGACTTGATAAGATGAGCAAGAGATTTTTGGCAGAAATTTTATTTGGTTTTATACAAAGAGATTACCGTAAGGTTGCCGAAGTACACTTAATTGCAGGGTTGGTTCCAAAAGAAGTCCCTATTGAAGATTTAGCACAAGCCTTGAGGTCTATAGGAGAACCTATTTTTGGTCAAACAGTAAAAGATATCTCTGGTGGAAAATTATTAAAACAATTATTTGATGTGACTGAAAAATTTAATATGCAAACACAACCTCAACTTTTAATGTTACAAAAAACAATGGTAGTAGTTGAAGGTGTTGCGAGAAAACTAAACCCTAATACAAATATATGGACCACATCAAAACCTGTTCTTGAAAACTGGCTGAAAGAAACAAAAGATCCAATGACAAAAATAAATGAAACAATTCAAAACACATCTGAAGTAATTAAAAGGTTACCAGAATTTCCGGAAATTATGGATAAAGCTAATCAGGCTCTTACTTATTTAGCAAGTGGACAGATTCCTCAGAATTCAAATTCTTATACAGCTTTAAATACTAAAAAATCAGAAATGATTGCTTTTAGAAATCAATCTATTATTGGTTTTTTAATCCTTGTAATTTTTGGTCTATTGGTATTTTAATTCAGACGATGAATGATTTGAATAATAAAAAAATATTATTAATAATTTGTGGTGGAATAGCTGCTTACAAAAGTCTTGAGATAATCAGACTTCTAAAAAAAAGTGGTATAATTATAAAAACGATTCTCACCAAGAGTGGTGCTGAATTTGTAACGCCACTTTCAATTACTTCGTTATCTCAATCAAAAGTTTATCAAGATCTTTTTAGTATAGAAAATGAATCAGAAATGGACCATATTAGCCTTTCTAGGTGG
>MDTA01040443.1_pt1 | contig 15616 bp, 15 predicted proteins | sample 811151 | NCBI WGS metagenome assembly MDTA01 (sample SAMN05326648, study PRJNA326480) | marine metagenome | isolation source: seawater | place: Indian Ocean: South | collected 2010 | reverse complement strand
TTTTACAGATGAATTTAAAAAATAAAAAAGTTTTAATCACTGGTTCAACAGGAGGTATAGGCCACTCTCTTGTAGAAAAATTTTATAGTTTAGAAACAGAAGTAATCGCAACTGGTACAAAAGAAGATAAATTAGAAAAATTAAAAAAAAAATTTAACAAAATTCATATTAAAAAATTTAAATTAGACGAACACGACAAAATCGAAAATTTTATTGATGAAACAGATAAAGAAGTAAATGGAATAGATATTTTAGTAAATAACGCAGGTATAACCCTCGACAACTTATCAATTAGATTAACAGAAGAAAATTGGAAGAAAGTATTGGACATTAACTTAACATCAACTTTTTTAATGTGTAAGTTTGCAATAAAAAAAATGCTAAAAAAAAAATATGGAAAAATAATTAATATCACATCTATTGTCGGTCATACAGGCAACCTCGGTCAAGCAAATTACTCTGCCTCTAAAGCAGGTATTATTGCCTTCTCAAAAACTTTAGCTCAAGAGTACGCAAAGAAAAATATTAATATTAATTGTGTTTCACCGGGTTTTATTAAAACTGAAATGACGGATAAGATAAATGAAGAATTTAAAAAGATTTTAATCAATAAAATTCCAGCAGGACAACTTGGAACTGGCGAGGATGTTTCCAATTGTGTGGCTTTTTTAGCCTCAGATATGGCAAATTATATAAACGGAGAAACAATACATGTTAATGGAGGAATGTATATGTCTTGACAATTCTTATTAATAATCTAATAAGAATTTAAAACAATACGAAAGGTTTTCATGTCAGACGATGTTAAAAGTAAAGTAAAAAAAATAGTTGCAGATCATTTAGGAATAGAAGAGGAAAAAGTTACAGAGGAAGCTAGCTTTATAGATGATTTAGGTGCTGATAGCTTAGATACTGTAGAACTTGTTATGGCTTTTGAGGAAGAATTTGGTTCAGAAATCTCAGACAGTGATGCAGAAAAGATTTTGACTGTAGGCGATGCAATTAAATTTATTGAAAGTAAAGCAAGCTAACATTAAAGAAATATAGCTCAACCATGACAGATGGCAAAAGCAACATCATGGTAATTCTCTCATCACCATCTGGTGTTGGTAAAACTACTCTTACTAAAAAGCTTCAGCAGAAATACCAATCTATCAAGATATCAGTATCACATACAACGAGGGCTCCCAGAACTAATGAGGTAGACGGAGTTGATTATTATTTTGTGTCGAAAGAGAAGTTTACTAATTTAATAAAGGAGGGTAAATTTTATGAGTACGCTAAAATATTTGATAACTATTATGGAACACTTAAAAAAAATGTTGATGAGGCAATAGTTAAAAATGATATCATTTTTGATATCGACTGGCAGGGCACAAAACAATTATCTAAATTTAAAAACCTTAATCTTATAAAGATTTACTTAATAACTGATAATAAAGATGAGTTGAAAAAAAGGCTTGTCACAAGAAATCAAAATACTTCAGAAGAGGTAGAGAGACGTTTCAACTCATTTGATCAAGATATAAAACATTGGAAAGATTATGATTATGTTTTAATTAACCAAAACCTTGATACATGTTTTAAACAATTAGAAAAAATAATCATTTTACATAAAAACGATAATTTTAAAGATTTTCATACAAATTAGTTATTTTGTAATAAATTTCTGGTTTCAATTCAGAAGGTCTAGATTTTAAGTCTAATTCAGGTAATAATTTTATATGCCGGTTCAAAAAAATTTTATTTAAAGTTTTATTTATCATTTTTCTTTTACTAGAAAAAAAAATATTAGTTATTTTTTCTAAGTTTTTTATATTCTTTATTGAGATATTATTAATATATTTTGGTTTAAAGTGTATTACCATTGATATTATTTTGGGTCTTGGAAAAAAACAAGTTGGTGTTACTAAGAACTTATTAAATAGTTTTAATCTATAATTACTTAGTATTGATAACCTTCCATAATTTGATGATTTATATTTACCTAATATTTTTTCTCCTAACTCTTTTTGAAACATAAATATCAAATCATTAAATTTTGGCGGCCACCCTTTGAAATTAATAATTTTTACTAAAATTTGAGAGGATATATTGTAGGGGAGATTACCAAAAATTATAGAATTTTTTTTTATAATTTTTTCTAAATTAAATTTAAGTATATCTTCATTGTGGATTTTTACTTTTTTATTTGACGCATATATAGATGATAAATTTTTTACAAGATTATTATCTTTCTCTATTAGAATTAATGATTTAGGGCTTTTTTTTAAAATTTCATTTGTAAGGGCGCCTTTACCAGGACCTATTTCAATTATATTTTTATCTTTTATTTCGACTAAATCGATTATTTTTTTTATGATATTTTTATCTATCAAAAAATTCTGTCCTAGAGATTTTTTTGGAATATTCATTTTTATTTGCTTAAAAATTTTAAGCAGTTAATTAAGCTTTGTGGATTTGCTTTTCTTTTACCTATTAATTCACTGGCAACGCCATGGTCTGGGGAGACTCGTTTATATTTTAAACCTAAAGTAATATTAATTGCATTAAACTTAAATAGGGTTTTGAAAGGTGCTAAAACCTGATCATGATACATGCCGACAATTACATCATAATTTTTATATTGATTTATAAAAATTGTGTCAGACACAAGAGGTCCTAATACTTTTAAACCTTTTTTTTTTAAGGTGATTAATAGCTGGTATAATAATCTTTAATTCTTCCGAGTTTTTTCTAAACTCAGAATTGTGAGGGTTTAAACCTAAAATACCAATTTTGGGCTTTCTATTAAATCTCTCTTTAAACCATCTATTAATTGTATTGGTCTTATTAATAATTGATTTTGTTTTTAATTTTTTTGAAACATCTTTTAAATCAATATGTGTCGTAATTGGACTTACTGATAACTTTTTATTATTAATCAACATTACTTCTGAATTATTTCTTATTTTACATTTCGATGCTAAAAATTCAGTTACCCCATTTTTACTTGTTTCATTTTTATTTATTAAGTTTTTGTTAATTGGACAATTTATTATACCGCAAACATCTCTCTTAAGAGCAATTTTATGCGCTAAATTTAAACTTGAGATCACAAATTTTGATGCTGATTTTTTTGGAACTTTAAAAGGATTTGTAAATCTTAAATCTACATCAATTATTTTGAGCCTATCATCGTTACTACTTTCTCTTACTCCATTAACTTTTATTAATTTGATTGGATATTTTAATTTATCAAACTGTTTTATTAATAATTTATGATTTGAAATTAAATAAATCTTTTTTCTTTGAGATTTGGAGCATTTTTTCCAACTTTTGTAAATAATTTCAGAGTTTATACTATTCGGATCACCTGAAATAATAATAATTTTTTTTGTCATTTGTATTCAATCAAACTTGTATTTCTTAGTTTAGATAAATGGCTTCTTGAGTATAAATTGAACATCTCGTTTCTTTTTTGTATTATAAGATCACTTTTTAATTTTGATTTATCAATATCTTTCACTTTAAAATTTCTTTTATCAATTAGTTTTAAAATTAAAATTGAATCTTGTTTTTTAATTGGAGTTGATACTTGCCCAACTTTTAATTGTGAAACAATATCAAAAATTTGTCTTGATAATGCTTTCGCATTAACCCAACCCAAGTCACCCTTTCTATTTGCAGTAGAGGAGATACTTTGATTTATAGCTACTTTGTCAAAACCTATTTCATCAATTTGTTTAGTAATATTGCTCACATTTTCAAGATCCATTTTTTCATTGGATGAAAGAATCTCAATTTCTGACAACCTAAACTCTTCAATGTCAGATTGATTTTGCAGCATATTCTCAAGTTCTTTGTTTATGTCCTCTTCATTAAGTTGAATCTTTTTTGAATACAAATTAAAAATTAGTTTTTGCCACTTATTTTCAATTTCTAGTTCTTCTAAAAATAAATCATAACTAATGTTGTTTCTAACAAATTTTTTATTTAATTCTGGAATATTATTAGAGGAAATTCTCTCTAAGTATTGGTTAATTTGAACCTTATCACTTTGATAATTATATTTTGACAACTCAATTTTTTTTAGCTTGAGTTGTATCAAAGAATCTAGAACTGACCCCTTCACTTTATCAATATTTTGTTGATTTATCTCTTGGTCACCTAAAATCAAAGTTTGTAATATTTTGTTTTTTACATCATAATTTGTAATAATTTCATTTTCTACTTTTAAAATTATATTATTTTGTATTTTTGCGTTTAATTTTAAAGAGCAAAAAAAAATAGATAAAAATATTAATATAAACTTTGTTTTCATTTATTGAATGATGGAGAGTTTATATTCCCGAATGGAGTAAGTGTAATTTGGAACATTAGCGAATTCTCAGGTTCTAACTCTGAGTCTGAGTAGAATTCTCTTCTGTAAACAAGACCAGCTTTTAGACAGTCATTAGTATATTCATAGCTTAAATTATAAAATTCAGATGAATTTGTTACTAGATTTCTTTTTGTTTCAAATACGAAACTACTGTTTTCTGTATTTTTAAGATTTAATTTTGTTTTAAAATATTCCTGGTCACCAATATGCTTTTTTTCTTGTAAGTAATTTAAATTTAACGCTAATGCATTAAGGTTAACAGATGTTCCTATTTCATTATAATTTAAATCTTCATAATTTTGATCTAATGCAAAATTATAATTTAAATTAAATTTATTATTTATTTTCAGATTAGCTGAACCTACTATGTCTGATAACTTTTCATCTAAGCCTGTTACAGTAGGCATTTTCTTATTTTCTTTTTCGTTAATTACTTGCGCTAGAGAAAAGTCAAAATTCTTATTGTTTTTTTCTAATTCATAATCAAAACCTAATGTAGCACTAAGTCCCGACTCAAAATTGTTAGAGTTATCCAACCTATTTAAACCAAAAGCCTTAATAGGACTTAATCTGGAACCGCTATTTTCAATTCTCATATTGCCAGGAGCATATCTTACAAAAAACTTTGGTTTGAACAAATGTACTGAGTTATTTGATATTTTTTTTTGTAACTCTATGCTACTTAAATATCCTAAAGCTCCATAAAATTCACTTGTAGGGGTGTCTTTGTATGGGCTTACATTTTTTGCTTCATAATTAATATTTTTCAAATTAGCAGTAAGTTTTCCACTTAATCCACTTTTAAAATAAATATCTTTAATATCCCAATTAAAATCATTTACCAAAAAGGTAGTGAGTTTATTTGTATCATAGTTGTGCATTTTTAAATTACTTTGTAAATCCAAATTTCCAAAACTACTATTACTAAATAGATTTTTATCTAATGTTATCTCAGGAAAAATATATTCATACTTATCGTTATAATCACTTTTGAGGGTTTCATAAACACTAGCATTTAACCCAAAGAAAGTATCTTCTTTTTCATGAGTAAAATTCAAGGAGCTTTCTAAAGTTTCATTATTATAATCTACTAAGTTTGATTTTATTTTATAAAGTTTTAAATATTTATCATTAGAAACATCCTGAACAGATAAACTCAAAGTACTCTCAGAACTTTCATTACTAAAATTTTTTATAAACTTAGAAAAAAAATGAGATTTTTCACCAGCCTTTTTAGTTTTCGTATTTTTTTTGTATCCTTCAGTGTATCCAAAGTCTGCAAGTAAGTATGAGTTTTTAAATGCTTGATGATACTCTCCAAGAAAAAGAGGATTTTCTGAATGATACAATTTACTTGTAAGAGTAAAATTTTTATCATTATTTATTGCCAAAAAGTAAGGTATTGAAATTCCAGAGCCTAAATTTTTTGAGTCAGATAATGTTGGAGGTAAAAATCCTGATCTTCTATCGACTGTTGGGTCTGGATGGGCCAACTTTGGAAAGTAGAAAATTGGAAAATCATAAACTTTTATTACCGCATTATCATAATAAATAGTTTTTTTCAGACTATCATGTTCCATTTTTGAGGACTGAATAGTCCACGGAGGACATTTATCATCAGGTCTATAATCACATAATGTGAATATACTTTTATTAAAAGAGCTTTTCTTTTTATTTATATTAATTGTGTTTGCAAAAATACGAGGTTTATTTCTTTTATCAATTTTAAAATCCTCTTGATTTATGTAAGCTTTAATATCAGAACCTATTATTTCTTTTTTTTTTGTATCTATATAAATTTGTGAAAATTCATAAGAGTTGTTTAATTTGTCAATTATTTTTATTGAACCTACTGACCTAAATACATTGTCCTTAATTAAGTATTCAAATTTTTCAAGTGTAATCTCATTATTATCTATGTCATTAATAATAGTTTTTTTATCTGATTTTATATATTTTTTTCTGTTATCAAAAACAATATCTTCTCCCTTTATTAAATAGTTTTGTGTAGTAGTTATTTCTGAAGGACCTCTTGTTTTAAAAAGCTGATTATCAACTTTGTACTCTGCATAGTCAGCCTTTATTTGATTATTTTTCCCATCAATAACAAATATATTTTTTTTTAAAATGATGAATTGTTTTTTTTTATTATACTCAGCAAATTCACTTTTAATTATATTATTATCTTTAGTTTTAATTACAACGCCTCCTTCAAAAATTGAAGTTTCTTGATCTTTATCTAAAGTTATATTTTTAGACTCAATATTCAAATTTTCAGCAAAAAGATCTAGGCTCAAAAAAAATAAAAAAATAGTTATTAGAATGTTACTTTTCATTTATCTGTAAGACTCCAATCAAAGTAAATAAACTTGTAGCAATAACAGGAGCCCATACCGCTAAGATTAAAGGAATTCTGTCAGTTTGACCCAATGCTAATGACAAATCTTTAAAATAAAATATGGAAACACTGGTAACTAGACCAATAATTATAAATTTAAAATTGTCAGATTTTTTTAGTGTATTCATTGTTAAAATTGACGCTAATCCGGTCATTACTAAAAGAAAAAAGGGAAGTGAAAGTAAAGTATGTAAGCTTTGATTTAAAAAAGATTCATTATAACCATTTTGTTTTAAATAATCATATCTTACCAATAAATCTATAAAAGACATCGTATCGAAATTTTTAAATAAACTATTTATTTTTTCGTAATTATAAATAGAGTTAATTTTATACGTCTCAGAAGTTGTCCTCTCAAATATACCATTCTTTGTTTTAAATATAATAACATCGCTCAATACCCAATCATTCTTTGTAATATTAGTTTTTTTCGCAATAATTTTTTCAATTAGATTAAATTCTTCATCCAGATGAAATATCACAACATCAATCAAATTTGAGCCTTCCGGTTTACTAGCCGAAATAATTCTGCTCTTTTTTTTCAAATTTTCTTTAATCCATAAACCATTTTTATTAAAAGTTACAAGATGATCTATATCTAGAGAATATTTCGATTTTGTTTGCTCATAGTACTTCGCCATCGAGGAAGTAATTGGATTTGCAATTAAAAGAATTATCCAACCTAAAAGAAAAGATGTAAATGCAAGAATAAAAAATATTTTTAAATTCGAGTATCCAAATACTTTTAAAGTTAGGAGATCCCTGTTATTACGAATCTTTAACATGAACCACATACTTGCTATAAAAATTATAAAAGGTAATATTTTAATAATCATACTAGGTATATAAATTGCAGTAAGAGTAAGCGGCAAAACGATACTTACATTCATATTTTTAAAAAATTCTATTTCTTCAAATAAGTTAAGAATGACTCCAAAACAATAAAAAATAAAAAAGATTAAGAAGAATGTTTTTAGAAAATTTTTAATTATATAATTAAATATTATTTTATTCATATTGATTTTGACTCTCTAGAAAATTTCAAGATTAGGTAAAAATAAAACGTGAATAATAAGATGAAGGGAAATACTATAAAAAAATATTTTACAAAATAATTAATTCCTGTGTATCTTACAGCCAATTCAGTGAAAAGGAGAATTGAAAAACTATAAACAAATACCATTGTTTTTTTTAAAAAATTTCTATTGGTCCTAATTAATAATAAACAACAAATTAACGAAACAACTGGTATATATAGAGGTATTATAATTCGTCTATTTAATGTCGGTAAGATCTCTTTTTCTGTAGTTGTGCAAAATTTCGTTTTTGAATAAGTTTCACTTACAATACACTTCAAAAGTTTAAATGTTGAAGTTTCTTGCAATTTTGGTTTTTTAATTGTTGTTGTGCTTAATTCACTTAAATCTATATTTAGTTGATCAAATTTTATAATTTCATTATCTGTAGTTTCATTTTTTGATGAAATGATCTGACCATTCAATAGATATAATTTTTTATTATCTACGATACCATTTTGAGCAACTATAATTGTATTATTAGTTTTTGAAGTATTTGAAGACAAATTTCTTAAATTGTTTCCCTTGTCATGTAAAAAAATATTTTTTACTTCGTTATTAACTTTTTTTTCTACCAAAAAAGTAAAATCTTTAAAAGAATCACTAAATTGTTGAGTTCGCACTGTAGGCAAAAAGGAATTGAGCTGATCTTTATTTAGAAGTTGTCTTGATTTATTTAAGGCAAATGGTGTCAAAAAATTTGAAAAAAATAAATATATAATCAACACGAGACATGAAACAAACAGAAATAAATTGATAATTTGTAATTTTTTTACTCCCGAAGTCCATAAAATTATAAACTCGCTATCATCTAAATGTTTCAAAATAAATATAGTCAACGCTAGTAAGAAGGAAAGAGGAATAAATTTCAGTGCTATACCAAATAAATTTAAAATCGAGTATTTAAAATAGGTAGTAACAGGGTACCCGCTATCTACTATTAAATCCAAAAAATTTACAGCTCTTACTGTCAAAGCGATGATTGATAATCCAAATAAAATAATGATAAAGGTTTTAAATATTTCTATAATAAAGTTCTGATAAATTTTGTTTTGAAGCATTTTGATATATCGTATATAAATAATGCATCCATAAATTAAATTCAACTAATGGTTTAACTATGACTAAATATCCATTGAAAACATATGTATTTGGACTTATATCACTGACATAAATAGGTTTTTTTGAAAATAAATGTCTTTAAAAATTAATTATCTAAAAAAAGTTATTACCAGACCATCGGCAAACTTTGTATTGTTTGTTGATGAAAAGTACAATTTAAGTTCAATTAAAAAATACCTCTCCAATTCTGAATTTTCTTACATAAATGACTTGTTAAAAACAAATGATCTTAAAAAAAAATTATTAGTTTTTGAGCTTACTTCAAAAAAAAAAATAATTTTAATTTCAATTAAAAAAAATTTTAAAACCTCAGATATCGAAAACTTGGGTGCAGAATTTTATAATAGAATAAATTATGGAAAAAATAGTGAGTACTTCATATTGTCTGATAGCTTAGAAAAAAAAGGTGATAATTTTTTAGGCCATTTTCTTCATGGTTTAAAATTAAAATCTTATGATTTTAAGAAATATAAATCAAAAAAAGAGACAAAAACAATTTCAATAAATGTATCAGGAAATAAAAATAAACCATCGACACAAAGTCAATTGAAATTTAAAGCTCTTGAAGCTGGAACTTTTTACGCAAGGGATTTAGTTTCAGAACCAGGAAATGTTTTACATCCAGACGAATATGCAAAAAGAATAAATTCCTTGAGAAAAGACGGCTTAAAAGTAAATATCTTGGGTAAAAAAAAATTAAAAAAACTTGGTATGCACGCTTTACTTGGAGTAGGGCAAGGTAGTGTTAAAGGATCATATCTTGTCACTATGGAATGGAGAGGAGCTAAAAAAAGTTCGAGGCCCTTAGCGTTTGTTGGAAAAGGAGTTTGTTTCGACACAGGTGGATATTCATTAAAGCCGGCAAGGTTTATGGAAGATATGACATACGATATGGCTGGTTCAGCTACAGTAGTTGGTCTTATGAAAAGTTTAGCATTAAGAAAAGCAAAAATTAATGCAGTAGGTGTAGTAGGGCTTGTAGAAAATATGGTAAGTGGAAATGCTCAACGGCCAGGAGATATAGTAAAATCCTACAGTGGTAAAACTATTGAAATTTTGAATACTGATGCTGAAGGTCGGCTTGTCTTGGCAGATGCCTTAACTTATACTGAAAAGAAATTTAAACCACAATTCATCATTGACCTGGCTACATTAACAGGTGCTATAATAGTTTGCTTAGGATCTGAATATGCTGGATTATTTTCTAATGATGATAAATTATCTAAACAAATTTTTAATGCAGGAGATAAAGTCGAAGAAAAAGTATGGAGAATGCCTTTACACAAAAATTATGATAAATTAATGAATTCAAAAAATGCTGATGTTCAAAATATAAATTATGTTGGTGGAGCCGGATCGACAACAGCAGCACAATTTTTGCAAAGATTTATATTAAACAAAACTCCTTGGGCTCATTTAGATATTGCAGGAATGGCTTTTTCAAAGTATGGCGGTGCCTTAAATTCAGGGGGAGCTACAGGGTTTGGAGTAAGATTATTAAATCAATTAATAGAAGAAAATTATGAATAATGTTGAGCAGACTTTATCAATAATAAAACCTGATGCGGTAGAAAGAAATTTAGTAAACGAAATAAAATCTATCTTCAAAAATAATAATCTAGAGGTTAAGGACAGTAAAAAAATACACATCTCAAAAGAAGAAGCGGCAGATTTTTATAAAGTTCATCAATCAAAACCTTTTTTTAATGATCTTTGCTCATATTTATCTTCTGGACCAATAGTTGTAATGATTTTAGAAGGGGTAGATGCAATATTAAAAAATAGGCAATTAATGGGTGCTACAGACCCAAAAAAAGCTGATGATAACACAATTAGAAAATTATTCGGTATATCAATAGATAAAAATTCAGTACATGGATCAGACTCAGTTGAAAATGCTAAAATTGAAATAGATTTTTTCTTTAAAAATTAAATATTTTTGTAAATTTTTATTATAGCCTCAGGATAAGCACGGTATTCAAGTTTTTGAGTTTTATTTTTCAATGACTTTTCACAATCCGAAACACTTATATTAAAACTTTTTTTTATAATTATTTTTCCAGCATCTAATTTTTCATTTACATAATGAACTGTACAGCCTGTAATGGTCTCACCACCTTTTAAAATTCTCGAATAAGTGTTTAAACCTTTAAATTTTGGAAGTAAAGAAGGGTGTATATTAATAATTTTACCCTTAAATTTAGACAAAAAATTTTTTGACAAAATCTTCATAAAACCAGCTAAACAAATTAATTTTATTTTATGCTTATTTAATAGGTTTAAAAGTTGATTTTCAAAAAGCCTATTTTTTGAATTAAATACAAATAATGGTATGGAGTTTTTTTTTGCAAATTTAAGTCCTTTTGCGTTTTGATTATTACTAATAACTAATTTTATTTTTATAGGAAAATTATATTCTCTTGTCTTACTGATTAGATTTTTCAAATTTGTTCCACTTCCAGAAATAAAAACGCAAGTATTATTCTTTACCATTTTATTGCATTTATTAAATTTACTTTATTGTTACTCTTCAGAACATAACCAATTTCATATGGAAGAAATGATTTCTTAAAATATTTTTGTATTTTTTTCGTATTTTTTTTATTTGTTATAAGACAAAAACCTACACCACAATTAAAAGTTTTTATCATTTCCTCATTAGAAATATTTTTGCTTTTCAACCATTTAAAGATTCTATTTACTTTAATTTTAGAAAGATCAATTTTAATAGATAAATTTTCTGGAATTGATCTAATTAGATTTTCAACCAAACCTCCGCCAGTAATATGAGCTGCTGAATTGATTAGGTTTTTCTCTGCAAGTTTAAGAATCTCTCTTGAATAAATCTTAGTTGGTTTTAGCAAATCATTTTTTAAAAATTTTGGAACTTTATTTTTTTTTAAAATACTTCTTACTAAAGAGTAACCGTTAGAGTGAATTCCATTTGAGGGGATTGCTAAAATTATATCATCTACCTGAACTCTTTTTTTAGAAAGTATTTTTCTTTTTGAAACTATACCTACACTAAATCCAGCTAAGTCAAATTTATCTTGAGAGTAAACACCAGGCATTTCAGCTGTTTCACCTCCAATAAGTTTACAATTTGACAATTTACATCCTTTAAAAATTCCCTTTAAAATTTTTTTTGTTTTTTTTAAATTTAACTTTCCTACAGCGATATAATCTAAAAAAAATAATGGTTTCGCACCTTGAACTATAAGATCGTTTACACACATTGCAACCAAATCGATTCCAATAGTATCGTATTTTTTAAATTTATTTGCTAATTCTATTTTAGTTCCAACACCATCTGTGCAAGAAACGATTACGGGATCTTTTATTTTTAAATTACTGATATCGTAAAGGGAACCAAACCCACCAATTATTTCTTGATTAAGTGATTTTTTCGTTTTTTTGACATTTTTTTTTGCTAATCCTGATATATGTTTAACCAGGTTGTTTGCCAAAGAAATATTAACACCGCTTTTTTTGTAACTATTTTGCATTTTTTTCATCTTCAAAAATGATATTTATTTTTTATGAAATGTTTTAAATACGTTTTTATCATTTTAGTTATTTTTATTAAAACTGGAAATGTTTTATCAAATGAAAATATTTTTAATGTTAATAATATTGAGGTAATTAAAAAGGGAAACCTAACTAATCAACAACTAACCAATTTAGCTATAAAAAGAGGGTTTAAAGAATTAGCTCAGAAAATATTTCTTGAAAAAGATTTTAAAAAACTGTCTCAGTTAAACTTTTCACAAATAAAGGGACTAGTTAAGTATTATCAAGTAGATACTGACACAGATGAACGTAAAATAAATTACAATATTTTTTTTGATAAAGATAAGCTTCACAAGCTTTTTTATGATAGAGGCATTTTGTACTCAGAGATATTCAATAAAGAGCTATATACATTACCGATATTCAAAGATGAGGATGAATATTATATATACAGTAAAAATTTTTTTTATGACAGATGGAACGATATTTCAAACAATGATTTAATTGAATTTATTCTTCCTTTGGAAAATATTGAAGTAATTCAAAAAATAAATGCAAATAAAAATGATTTGTTGGGATTAAACTTTAACAGTTTGTTCACAGAATATTCCAGCAAGAATTTAGCTTTAATTTTAATTGAGGACAGAGGCTTAAAAGAGGAAAAAATATTTTTAAAAACAAGAATTGTGGGAAAAGAAATAAATAAAAATATTTTAGTAAAAAGAGAAAATTTAGATAAAAATCAATTTTATGAAAAAATTATTTCCGAGATTAAAAAGGAGCTTGAAACTTTAGTAAAATCTCAAAATCTTATTGATGTAAGAACACCATCTTTTTTGAATACGAAATTTCTTATAACAAAACAAAATAACTTAATTGAGCTAAATAAAAGATTAAAGAATATTGGTTTAATTGAAAATATTTTTGTTCAAGAATTTAACAATGAATATGTTTACTTAAAAATAAAATATCTTGGAAAATTAGATAAAATGATCAATCAGCTTAAAAATCAAAAAATAATTTTAAAATTGATAAACGATCAGTGGAGTCTTAAAATAATATAAAAAAATGAGTCAACTAATTTTTAAATTTCCTTTTAAAGCAAAGTTTTTTAAACAAGACTTTTATGTTTCTAGTAATAATTTTTCCGCATATAAATTAATAGAAAGCTGGCCAAATTGGCCTGGTAAATGGCTAAATATTTTTGGTTCCTCTGGTTCAGGAAAAACTCATTTATCAAAAATACTTGAAAAAAAAATTGATAAATTAAAAATTTTGAACGCTGAACAGATTAATAATGGGACCTTAGAAAATTTGAATAATTACAAATGTTTAATAATAGATAATTTTGAAAACAATATTGAAGAAAATCTATTTTATTCGATATTAAATCAATCTAAACAATTAGAAAATTTTGTTGTTGTTAATAGCAAAAATTCATTAAAAGAAAGCAAAATTAATCTCAAAGATTTAAGATCGAGATTAAATAGTTTTATTTATATTGGTATTGATCTTCCAACCGATGACTTATTGAGAGTTATTATATCCAAATCTTTTTCAGATAAACAAATAACTATAAATCCAAAATTATCAGAATATATTATCAAAAATGTTGATAGATCTTATGAAAAAATGTTTAAATTTCTTAAAGATATTGACGAATTGTCTTTATCTTCTGGAAAATCAATAAATATTAATTTAATAAAAAAAGTATTAAAACAATGAATAAATATAGAACTCATAATTGTTCAGAGCTTAGAGAAAGTGAAATTAATAAAGATGTTTCTTTGTCAGGATGGCTCCATAGAAAAAGAGATCATGGTAACTTATTATTTATAGATTTAAGAGATCATTATGGTTTGACACAATGCGTTATAGAAAATAAAAATAAATATTTTCCAATACTTGAAAAAGCTAGACCTGAAACAGTTTTAAAGATAAACGGTAAAGTTGTTAAAAGATCAAAGGGAACAGAAAATCCAGATTTAATGACAGGCGAAATTGAAGTGTCTGTAGCGACGGTAGAAATATTATCTGAAGCTAAAGAATTGCCAATACCAGTTTTTGGAGAACAAGATTACCCTGAAGATATAAGACTTAAATATAGATTTTTAGATTTAAGAAGACAAGAAATGCATAAAAATATAATCTTAAGATCAAAGGTTATATCGTTTATAAGATTAGAAATGTTAAAATTAGGATTCTTAGAATATCAGACTCCGATTTTGACTTCTTCGAGCCCTGAAGGTGCTAGAGATTTTCTTGTTCCTAGTAGATTAAATCCTGGAAAATTTTATGCCTTACCTCAAGCTCCTCAACAATTTAAACAATTAGTTATGGTTTCTGGATTTGATAAATATTTTCAAATAGCTCCATGCTTTAGGGATGAAGATGCAAGAGCAGATAGAAGCCCAGGAGAATTTTATCAGTTAGATTTAGAGATGTCCTTTGTTGAACAGGAAGATGTTTTCACTGTAGTAGAAAAATTAATGGTAAACGTATTTAAGGAGTTTTCAAAAAAAAAACTATTATTTGAAAAGTTTCCAAGAATTTCATTTGAAGAGACTATGCAAAAGTATGGCACAGATAAGCCAGATTTGAGAAACCCTCTTATAATTAATGATTTAACAAAAATTTTTCAAAGAGAAGATATTCAATTCGAAATTTTTAAAAAACTAGTTAAATCTGGATGCAAAGTTAAAGCTATAGTAACCAAAAATACAAAAGATAAGCCAAGAAGTTTTTTTGATGGAATTGATAAATGGGCAAAAGATCAGGGGGCATCTGGACTAGCATATTTTACTTTCGAAAAAGACAAAAATTTAAAAGGGAAAGGGCCGGTAGGAAAATTTTTTAGTGAAGAGGCATTAAAAGAAATAATGAAAATTTGTGATGCTCAAGTCGGGGACAGTATTTTTTTTGGTTGTGCAAAAGAAAACGAATTAAATAAAATTATTTCTATGGCAAGAGATAAAATCGCGAATGAACTAAATCTTGTTAACCACAATCAATTCGCATTTTGTTGGATAGTAGATTACCCAATGTTTGAATTAGATGAAAAAACAAATAAGGTTGTTTTTAGCCATAATCCATTTTCAATGCCACAAGGAAACATAAAAGAACTTAATTTAGATAAGCCTCTAGAAA
>MDTA01018586.1_pt1 | contig 15620 bp, 15 predicted proteins | sample 811151 | NCBI WGS metagenome assembly MDTA01 (sample SAMN05326648, study PRJNA326480) | marine metagenome | isolation source: seawater | place: Indian Ocean: South | collected 2010 | reverse complement strand
GGAAAAAGAAATTGAAGAGACAATTGCAAGGATGGCTAAAATACCCTCAAGAAATGTTACTCGTGATGATACAAAAAAGCTCAAAGATCTAGATAAATCGCTTAAAAGAATGGTTTTTGGGCAGGATAAGGCTATAGAAGAAATAGCAACTTCAATTAGGCTTTCAAGAGCAGGACTTCGTGATAATCAAAAACCAATCGGCTCGTATTTGTTTGCCGGCCCAACTGGAGTAGGTAAAACTGAACTCGCCCGGCAATTATCATCAATTTTAGGTGTTGAATTACTAAGATTTGATATGACGGAATATATGGAAAGACATACTGTTTCAAGATTAATTGGTGCACCTCCAGGTTATGTAGGCTTTGATCAGGGTGGTCTATTAACAGATGGTGTAGATAAAAACCCTTATTCAGTAATTTTGCTCGATGAAATTGAAAAAGCACACCCAGATATTTTTAATATTCTTCTTCAAATTATGGATTATGGCACTTTGACTGATCAAAATGGAAGAAAAGTTGATTTTAGAAATACTATTTTAATTCTTACAACAAATGCTGGTGCGACAGACATTGCAAAGCCAGCACTTGGCTTTAATAGAGATAAAAGGCAGGGAGAAGATGTTGAGGCTATTGACAAATTATTTAATCCAGAATTCAGAAATAGATTAGACTCGATTATTTCATTTAGCTCTCTTCCTGACAAAGTTATAGCAAGAGTGGTAGAAAAATTTATTGTTGAACTGGAAACTCAATTAGACAGTAAAAATGTATTTATTCAAATTTCAGAAAAAGCTGCTTTGTGGATTGGTAAACAAGGTTATGATGAAAACATGGGAGCTCGACCTTTAAGTAGACTTATACAGGAAAAAATTAAAAAACCAATAGCTGAACAAATTCTTTATGGTAAGTTATCTAAAGGAGGAAATATTAAATTAGATATTAAAAATAATGAATTAACTTTCGAATATCTTCCTTTTAAAAAGTCAGCAAATAAAAAGAAAATTAATGTTAAAAATTAATAGCATCTCTTATTTTTTTTGCTTCAATTTCGAGAATTTCTAGACTTTCCACATCTCTTGAATGAAATTTATAATCTAAACCCTCACTTCTTTGAATAATGTGAAAATGAAGGTGAAAGACTGTTTGTCCAGCTTCTTTTCCATTAAGCTGTATGATCATTACTCCTGTTGGTGAGTAAACTATCTTTATAGCTTTGGCAATTATTTTTGTCGCCTCTAAAAGAGGTTCCATATATTCATTTGGTAAATTAAGTAAGTCTTCTGTTTCAAATTTAGGAATGACTAATGTATGCCCTGGCGCTTGAGGCATTACATCCATAAAAGCCAACACTTTTGAGTTTTCATAAACTTTAATGCAATTTGCCTCATTTCGTATTATTTTTGCAAAGATATTGTTCTTATCATATTTCATAATTCTTCTTTATTTTTTTTAAAAGGAACATATTTATTTAACCTATCGATATTTTCTTGAATGTACAGTTTTTCATCTTGTAAGTAATTTGAGATCGCTTCAGAAAAATCAATATCCTTAATCCAATGTGCAGAATATGTTTTTGAAGGTCTATATCCACGTGATAATTTGTGTGATCCTTGAGCTCCTGCCTCAACTTTTTTTAATTTTTTTCGAATCGCAAAATCAATAGCTCTATAATAACAAACTTCAAAATGTAAATATCTGTGATCCTCAATACAACCCCAGTTACGTCCATAAATTGTTTCTCCTCCTAAAAAATTAAGCGCACCAGCAATATATTTATTATTGTTTTTAACCATAATTAGGAGAATTTTATCTGACATAGTTTGTCCAATAAGACTGAAAAATTGTCTATTTAAATAAGGCTGACCCCATTTTCTCATACTTGTATCAATATAAAATTTATAAAATTCATCCCAATGATGTTCTAAAATATCTTTATTGGAAAGAATTTCAAATTTTAGTCCTTCTTTATTCGCATCTTTCCGTTCTTTTTTTATGGTTTTTCTTTTTCTAGAGGAAAGTGCACTTAAAAAATCATCAAAGCTATCATAATTATTATTATACCAATGGAATTGTTGATCCGTTCTGATTAACCATTTTTTAATATTGGTTAGGTCTAAGTCCTCTTGACTTATAAATGTTAAATGCGCCGATGAGATTGAATTATTCTTACAGAAATTTTCAATACCAGTTAACATTTCAAGTTTTGTATTCTTATCATCAATAGATAAAGTTAATAATTTACCTGAAGTTACTGGAGTAAAGGGCACAGATATTTGTAATTTTGGATAATAAGGCCTTCCAATTCTTTGATATGCCTCTGCCCATGAATAATCAAAAACATATTCGCCGGAAGAATTATTCTTTAAGTAAGATGGAATGCATCCTATTGTCTTATTTTGGCAATCTTTAGCTCTTACAAATGATGTATACCATCCACTATTACCGTTTACAGATTTACTTTCTTCTAGAGCATTTAAAAACTCATAACTAACAAAAGGATTGAAATCATCTGAGTTTTGATTTGCGCAAGCATTCCAATCTTTTTGTCCAATATTTTTGATGGAATTTTCTATGGTTATTGAAGTTTTATTTTTATCTTTCATTTATTATTTTATTTCAAAAATCGCGTCAACTTCAACAGCCATATTAAGGGGTAATGAGGGCGCACCAACAGCAAATCTAGCATGCCATCCTTTATCCTCTAAAATTGAAATCAAAAATTTAGATGCACCATCCATAACTAATGCATGATCTTTAAATGCTCTATCACAATTGACAAAACCTCCTAACTTTACACATTGGAAGATTCTATCCAGACTTCCACATGCTTCTTTTGCTTGTGCAAGTATCATCATTGCACACAATTTTGCAGCTTTTTGTCCCTCTTCAAGAGTTAAGTCGATGCCAACTTTTCCTGTAATTAAATTTTTTCCATCAAAAGGACCTTGCCCAGATATATATAATAAATTGTTTACAATTTTGTAAGGAACATAAGATGCTACTGGTGATGCAGGTTTAGGTAATACTATTTTATTATTTTTTAAATTTTCATTAATTTTACTCATCATTTTTTCCATGATTAATTATATCATTTCCGAATTTTTTTCTTAAAGAATTAATTACTTGATCTATTCTTTTGTCATTATTTTCTGTTTTATCAATTAAATTATCTAAATCACAGAAATTTTCATCAACTAACTCCGATATTCCCACACCTATTAATCTATATTCATTATCATCTTTAGTTTTATATAAAAGTTCTTTTGCAATTTTAAATATCTTTCTTTCTACTTGTGTTGGATTATTAATAGTTTTCGATCTAGATAAGATTTTAAAATTTTTAGTCTTTAACTTTAAATTAATAGTTTTACCTCCTAAGCCTATTTCTTTTGCCCTAAATGCAACTTTTTTTGACAAATTAGCCAAGATATTTACTAATTTATCTTTACTTTTAATATTCTTATTAAAAGTTGTTTCGTGGCTTATGCTTTTTATTGGTCTATTAGCTTTCACTTTTCGTGAATCTTTACCGTTTGAAAGATGATGAATATGAAGCCCATTAACTCCATATTTTTTGACTAATTCTTTGATTTCCATTTTTTGTATTTGGCCAATATTAACTATACCATCATTATTAAGTTTGGATTGAAATTTTTTCCCAACTCCCCACAACAAATTAACTGGTTTATCAGATAAAAATTTTTTTGATTCCTCTTTTCCTATAATTGAAAATCCTTTAGGCTTATCAAGGTCAGAACATACTTTTGCTAAAAATTTATTATAAGATAAACCTACAGATACTGTAATTTGAATTTCTTTTTCAATTTTATTTACTAAATCAGCCAATAAAATCGCTGGTATTTTTTTATGCAATCGATATGTTCCGGAAAGATCAAGAAAAGCTTCATCTAAAGATATTGGTTCAATAAGAGGGGTAAAATCTAACATTAAACTTCTTATTTTATGGCAGACACTTTTATACTTATTCATATTTGGTTTTAAAATTATCGCTTCTGGGCACAGCTTTTTTGCTTTATAAATTGGCATAGCGGAGTGAATACCTTTTGTTCTGGCAATGTAGCAAGCTGTTGAAACGACACCTCTTCTCCCACCACCTATTATTAGAGGTTTATTAAGAAGTTCTGGATTATCTCTTTTTTCTACAGAGGCATAAAACGCATCACAATCCAAGTGAGCAATGCTTAATTCATTTATTTCTGTGTGATTGATAATTCTGGGAGATAAACATTCTTCACAATATTTAGTTAAACTTTCCATTTGATGAAGACAATCTCTACAAAATTGATAGTTAATTTTTCTAATTTTTTTCAATATTTTCGACTTCAAAATTTCTCATCACATATTTTTCAACATCTTGCCAATTTGTTAATTTGATACGAGCACTTTTAGGCGTTGGCATCAATTTATTAATTCTACTATCCTGGACAAAATGGATGCAATTTGTTTTTGGAGATTTTTTTGATACAGAGTCAATGTTTAATGGCATGTCATCAATAAAAAACGAGAGCGAAGTATTTTTTTCAAGAATTTTCTTTACTGCATCACCTTTAACACCATTGTTTGTAATAACTGGAAAGTACAATTTATTTTTTTCTAAAGCCTTAATTCTTTTGTTTTTATCTTTGTGAGGCAAATTAGTTAAAATAACTATTTGAAAAAATTTAGAAAGTCTTAATAAGACATGTTTCGCATCTTCTACAAGTTCCAAATTTTCAGTTTCATTTGAAAAAAAATCTGGCATGATTTTATTCATATTAAGATTTTCAACGGGCTCATTTGTTTTGATATATTTAATATTTCCAGTTATTTTTGGTTCATTTAAATCAAGAAATAAACCTTTATTTTTTAAGTAACTTTCTAAGCCCTTAAGGAAAAGGAATATAACCTCATCGGCATCTATAATTAAAACTGGAATGTTTTTTTTTAATTCTAATGAGTTAATCTGGTCTAAGGTTTCTTTTTCGAGGCTTATTTTATTTTTCCTTCTTTAAACTCAACATGCTTTCTTGCAACAGGATCGTATTTCTTGATAACCATTTTCTCAGTTTTAGTACGTGAATTCTTTTTGGTTACATAATAGTATCCAGTCCCCGCAGTGCTTTCTAATTTAATTTTGACTGTAGTTTGCTTTGCCATAAAAAAACCTTTCAAGCAGAAAATATTTATAAATTAATATTAGTCAAGTATTATTCGGTCTTGATATTATTCGAATTGATTTTTTGTATCTCCAAAAAAACGGAAAATATTTGGAATTAATTTTTTTTTGACTCAAACTTTCTAAATCCTCAAGAAGAAATTGTGTAATATCGAATAGAGGTAATTTAATAGCTTTTCTAATGTCAATAAAACCAAGATTATAAAGTTCTCCATTGCCCTTAATTTTATTTGTAAAATTATTTTCATCTAATACAAAAAATTTTGTATCAAATCTAATTTTCTGGTTTGCGGGTGTAATTGCTCTGGCTAAAACCCATAAATCCTCTAAGTTTTGATTTATTAATTTTAATCCAGTTTCTTCATATGTTTCTCTTAATGCAGCTGATATAAGGGCACTGGATAATAAATTATTTGCTTTTAGTTTTTTAAGGTCAGTTAAGATTTTTCTATTCAACTTAATATCTTTATTTAGTTTGTCAGATTTTTCAACTTTACCACCAGGAAAAACCCAAACATTTGGGGCAAATTTTGAATTTTTAGGTCTTTGCCCCATCAAAACATACAATTTTTTTTTCTTTTGTCTTGTTATTACAAGGCTAGCAGCATGTTTTGGTTTTACGGGCGAAGCCATTATTTCTTTTTTTTATTTTTTTGATTTTGAATTAATTCGACTGCCATTTCTAGGTTTACATCATCTAAATTTATATCTTTTGGCACTGATGCATTTATTTTTCCATACTTTACGAAAGGTCCATAGCGACCTTCCATTAAAATGATATCTTTTTTATCTTCTGGATGCTTTCCAATTTCTTTTATAGTTTTACTTACTCGACCTCTTCCAGGATTTAATTTTTTCTCTTCAATTAAGTCAATGGCTCTATTAAGTCCAATTGAGAATAATTCTTCAACATTTGTTAAGCTGGCAAATATTCCTTCATGAACAACATAGGGACCGAATCTTCCCAAGCCCGCTTTTATTTCATTACCGTCTTCAGGATGTATACCAATTATTTTTGGGAGAGATAAAAGATTTATAGCTAACTCTAAATTAACCTCATCAGGGTCTATTGTTTTAGGTATTGTTGATCTTTTTGGTTTTTTATCTGGATCATCTGCTTGAACTTCTAAATATGGACCATAGCGTCCTATTAAAAGATTAATCTCCTTATTAGTTTCAGGATGTATGCCTATTATTCTTGGTTCTATATTACTATTAGATCCAAATGTTCTTGTATATTTACACTCTGGATAGGAAGAGCAACCAATAAAAGCTCCATTTCTACTTGTTTTTAAACTTAAAACTCCCTCTTCACATTTAGGACATTTTCTATCAATACTTCCAGATTCATCTTTAAATATATGATTACCCAAGCTTTCATTTAGCTGATCCAATATATCTCTGGTTCTTAATTCAAGTGCTTTTTCAGAGCACGCATTAAATTCACCCCAAAAATTATTTAAAAAATCTTTCCAATTCATATCTCCATTAGATACTTTATCAAGATTTTGCTCTAGTTGTGCTGTGAAATCATAACCCACATATTGTTTAAAAAAGTTTTCTAAAAAGGAAGTAACCAATCTTCCTTTGTCCTCAGGATAAAAATATCTTTTATCTAGTCGAACATAACTTCTTTCTTGTAAGACCGATATAATTGAAGCGTATGTTGACGGTCTTCCTATGCCTTTTTCTTCTAATGATTTTACAAGTGATGCCTCAGAAAATCGAGGCGGTGGCTTTGTAAAATGCTGATTTGTATCAACCTTTATTGTTGCAAGAGTGCTATCTTTAAGAAGTTTGGGTAGGTTTTGAGGTTCTTCGTTTTCTTCAGTTCTTCCTTCCTCGTATAAAGCTCTAAAACCTTCAAATACAGTTACAGTTCCTGAAGCTCTGAATCTAATATTATTGTCTTGATTATTAATTAAAACTGTTGTTCTCATTCCACTCCAATTTTCCATTTGACTGGCTAAAGTTCTTTTCCATATGAGAGTATAAAGTTCAAATTGGTCATGATTGAGTTCATTTTTTAAAAGGTCTGGTGTTTTTTTAGGATCGGTTGGTCTTATCGCTTCATGAGCCTCTTGAGCATTAGCAATATTTCCTTGGTAGTCTCTTAACTCATTAGGTAAGTAGTCCTCTCCATAAATTGCGCCAATACTAGATCGAATTTCTTCAATACTTTCTTTCCCAATTTGTACTCCATCTGTCCTCATATATGTTATCAATCCTGCTTCGTAAAGCTTTTGTGCAGTCATCATGGTCACTTTTGCTGACATGTTAAGTTTTCTTGAAGATTCCATCTGAAGTGTAGATGTAATGAAAGGTGCTGAGGGTTTTCTTGATACACTTTTTTCCTGGATATCTGAAATTTTAAAATCTTCTTTCTGAATAGTATTTTTGATTTCTTTTGATTTATTTTCATTATTAATATCAAATTGTTCTAATTTATTTCCATTAAAATGAGTTAGTTTTGCTTCAAAAGGATTATTATCTTCAAAAGAAAAATGACTATTAATTGACCAATATTCCTGAGGGATAAATGACTCAATTTCAATTTCTCTTTCACATATTAACCTTAAAGCAACAGATTGAACTCGACCTGCTGAACGAGCTCCAGGAAGCTTTCGCCATAAAACTGGAGAGATTGTAAACCCAACAAGATAATCAAGAGCTCTTCTTGCTAAATATGCTTGGACCATTTCGTTATCAATCTCTCTTGGGTTATTCATTGCATCATGGATTTCTTTTTTTGTAATTGCATTAAAAGTGACCCTAGATATTTTTTTATCAACAAGGCTACCTTTCTCTTGAAGAACTTCTAAAACATGCCATGCAATTGCCTCACCTTCTCTATCTGGGTCGGTAGCAAGAATAAGACTTTCTGAGTTTTTAACAGCCTCATTAAGTGTTTTTGCTTGTTTTTTTCCTTTATCACCTAATTCCCAAATCATTTTGAAATTTTCATCGGGGTTTACTGACCCTTCACTTGACGGAAGGTCTCTTATATGACCAAGTGAAGCTATAACCTTATAATCAGATCCCAAATAGCCTTCAATTGTTTTTGCCTTTGCAGGTGATTCAACTACTACTAAGTGCACTAATTTCTCCATACAAAAAAATTAGAATTTTCATTTTTTGGTAAATAAGTCAAATAAGTAATTTTTTTTTTTAAAATATAAGAGTTTTAAATTTCAATATTCGGTTCGGTATTTTTATATATCCTAATTATATTTTCTTTATGTTTTATTGTTATCAATCCTAATATTAACATTAAAAGTAGAAATAAATTTGAATTATAAAAAAAAATGTAAAGCGAGGATAATAAAGTTGCTGACAATGAACTTACTGATGATTTCTTAAAAATTAATGCAATTATTATCCAACTGAAAATAAATAAAAAACCTGAATAACTCGAAATAGCAAATATTAGACCTAAAAATGTTGCCACACCTTTTCCACCTCTAAATTTTAGCCAAATAGGGTACATATGCCCCAAAAGGGTAAAAATTGCGACATAGATATAAAGCTCAGAAGAAAATTGCATTGATATCCATACCGGAGTAAATCCTTTCAACACATCAAAAAAAAGAGTTAATATAGCTGTTAACTTATTTCCTGTTCTAAGAACATTAGTTGTACCTATATTTCCTGAACCTATTTCTCTTATATCAATTTTAGAAATATACTTTGAAAACAAATACCCAAAAGGTATCGATCCTATTAAATAGGCTGATAAAACAAATAAAAAATAAAAAATTATTGAGTTAAAAAATTCCATTTTGATGTATATAGATAATCTGAAAGGAAAATATGTGCAACATCTTCTATCAGTAGACGATATGTCCGAAGATTTCATTCTTGAGATATGGACAAATGCATTACAAAATAAAGATACAAATTCCTCTTCTTTAAATGGAAAGATTTTGACAAATTTATTTTATGAACCTTCCACAAGAACCTCATCTTCATTTTACAGTGCTATGACAAAAAAAGGTGGGTCTGTTATTCCTATAAATAATGTAAGGTTCTCTAGCGTTACAAAGGGTGAAACTCTTGAGGACACTATTATAACCATGAGTACAATGAGTGATTGTATTGTTTTACGGCACCCTGAAGTTGGCTCTGCAGAAAGGGCTGCAAAAATAAGCCCAGTTCCGATAATTAATGGAGGTGATGGTGATGGTGAACACCCAACCCAGACTCTTCTTGATGGTCTAACAATATATTCAAATAATAATAATAATCTTGATAACCTTAATGTTACTTTTATTGGTGATTTAAAAAACGGCAGAACTGTTAAGAGTCTAGTTAAACTTTTAAGTAGGTATAAAAATAATAATTTTAACTTTATAAGCCCTGATAATTTAAGATTTCCATCTGATATCTTGCCAAAAAATAGTTTTGAAAGTGACAAAATTGAAGAGGTAATAGGTAAAACTGATATTTTGTATGTAACAAGAGTTCAAAAAGAAAGAGGTAGTGATCATAGTTATTATTTAACTATAGATACCTTAAATAAGCTAAATGATAAAGCTATAGTCATGCATCCATTACCAAGAGTTAACGAAATACCAAAAGAATTCGATAAAGATAAAAGGGCAAAATATTTTGAACAAATGCGCAATGGTTTATGGTGTAGAATGGCCTTATTAGAAAAAATAATCCTATATTAGTTTTTAAATAAGAAATTAATTTTTATTCTAAATCTCGATTATGTTTGCTGTTGGCATAACATCAACACCTAGTTCATCATTTTTTATTTGTTTGAAAGCATTCAAATCACCTATTACCGCCTGCCAAGTATAGAAGTGATCACAACCATTAATAGGAACGGGGAAACAACCAAAACCAATTGGAAGCATCGAAAAATCTCCGTCATATTCACCTACTAAATACTTATCAAGAAAATCCATGTAAGGTTCTTTTTTTTCTATAGGTACCACATCAAAAAAAGGTATTGCATCTCGTTTATTATTTATTTGAGCTAAAATTTCGGCAGGAAATAGGCCTCCAGTCCATCGTGCATTTATTTCTGTAACAGATATTTCACCATTTTTTCCAATAAAAAAATCCACTCCACAATTACATCCCTCAGAACAGACATAACCATGATGACGCGCATACTTTCCAACATTAATCAATATTTCTTGATGTTCGGGAGATATTTCGACTGATTCTGAAATAAGATTACCTACCCAAAGTCCGTCAGCGAAAAGAATCTTTCTTGTGTTTGCAATTTTTATTTCTTTATGATCTATACATAGATCAACTGTCATCTCAACAAAATTATCTAAATCGAGTTTTTCTTGGAGAAGAATTATCATTGAATTATCATATTCTTCAACATAATCTTGTGCTTCTTCAACACTACTAATTGCAGCAACATTTCTTGCACCTGCTAAACCCATAAGTTTAATCATTATTTTGTTATCATGCTTTAAAAAGAAATTATTAACTTTTTGACTATTGAGTTCCTGTTTACTTGTAATCAATGTTTCAGGTGTAGGTATACCAAATCTTGGAGCATTTTCAGCAAAATGTTTTTTTGAATTTACATTTTTACTTATCGCAAGGAGTTCTCTATTTTGATGAATCACAGAGTTTGATCCGCTTGTCATATAAAAATTTACAACATCTGTGATATTTTGATTTTTATTTAAATATTTGGAAACAGACTCATAAAAACTATACTTAGGATGATAGGTAAAATTTTGTAATGGTATTACTTGATCAACTAAACGCTCATAAAAATTGAGATACTGTTTTAATGTTTTATTCCACACTGGTTTTTTATACTCATCATAAACCGCTAAATGATCATCAGAATTTCCAATACATGCAAGAGCAATTTGTAACATTGCTGTAAGCTCAACATTTGCAATGTGATCAGCTTTTTGTTTTTCAGTGAGATTCTTAAGATCAAAAAAAAGCGAACAATCATCACCAGCCATTGCAAATAGTGAAGAATATTTTAAACTTGGAAAAAAAGAGCCTGCCTTCATTATCAATCCATCTAAAATTTAAAATCCCTAGAATTTACACCTTACTAAATCGTTTTTATCAAAACTATTTTATATATCAAAAACATAAGGCCAAAATAATTTAAGTTATACTAATTATTTGTGCGTAGTTCTATATATCAAAATAATTTTTTTTCGCGTACTTAATTTGAGTCTTTTTACTATATGTTTAATATAATCAAATTGTTGACTAATTATTTTAAAAAATAATTTTAATTTTTAACTTATAAATCTTTTACAATATATTGATTTTATTGATTAAAATTAATTTTATATTGTTTATTGCTCTTCAATTTTTAAAATTAAATCAAGAAAACCCTGTAAAATATAGCTTGCAGCAAGTTTATCGATATTTTTTTTTCTTTTGTCCCTAGTGATATCAGCATTAATTAGCATTTTTTCAACTGCAGAAGTTGAAAGTCTCTCATCCCATAAAAGAATTGGTAAATTGATATCTTTAAAAAGATTATCTGCTAATGAGTTACTTGATTGAGCTTTTGGGCCTACTGTACCATCCATATTAACTGGATATCCTATAACTATTCCGCTAAGCCCATTTCTATGTTGAATATTTTTAATATAATTAACCAAATTTTTATATTTAACATTTGTTAAAACATCTAATGGAGTTGCTATTGTCTTGCTAACATCCGAAATAGCTAACCCTATATTTTTTGTTCCAGGATCAATACCGAGTAAAGGTAATTCTTTATTAAGATTATTGTAGAATTTTTGTGGGTCTTCAGTATACATATAATCAAATTAAATTGTTATTTGCTATGCATCAAGGACTTTGGTATTTAGTGATGATAAGGAGAAAATGATAATGGCTATTGATAGTAAATTAGTTGAGAGAATTGCTAAGTTATCAAGGATTTCATTGACCGATGCAGAAATACACAATTTATCATCTGAATTAGATAATATCTTAAATTGGATTGAACAATTGTCAGAACTGGATACTGATGGAGTAAGTCCTGTTTTTTCTTCTTTTGATGAAAAAGATACAAAATATAGGACTGATGAAATAAATGATGGTGGGTGTCGTGATGATATAATTTCTAATGCACCATTATCTGAAGATGGATTTTTTCTTGTTCCAAAGGTAGTTGATTGATGAAAGAATTTTCTAGTTTATCCATCAAGGAAACGATTTCTTCTTTAAAAAATAGGGATTTTAGTGTTTCTGAATTAGTTAACTTTCATATTTCATCAATGGAGAAAGGTAGAGAATTGAACGCATTTATTACTGAAACTGCGGACACTGCCAGAAAAAAAGCTATTAAAAGCGATATTAATTATTCTAAGGGAGAAGAAAGGTACCTTGAGGGTATTCCATTTGGTATCAAAGATATGTTTTGTACCAAAGGTGTTAAAACTACAGCCTCAAGTAAAATGCTTGAAAACTTTATTCCTCCATATGAGTCAACTGTTACACAAAATTTGTGGGATGATGGAGCAATATTGTTAGGTAAATTAAATAATGATGAATTTGCAATGGGATCTTCAAACGAAACAAGTTTCTTTGGGGGGGTAAAAAATCCTTGGAAAAATAAAAAAAATAACTTTACTGTTCCAGGCGGATCATCTGGTGGTTCAGCTACCTCTGTTGCTGCTGGCATAGGTTTAGCTGCATTGGGAACAGATACTGGAGGATCAATTAGACAACCTGCTTCGTTTACCGGTACTGTGGGATTGAAACCAACTTATGGAAGATGCTCAAGGTGGGGAATTATTGCTTTTGCATCATCATTAGATCAAGCTGGTCCAATTACCAAAACTGTAAAAGATTGTGCTTTAGTTTTAAATTCTATTTGTAGTTATGATCCAAAAGACTCAACAAGTTCAAAGAAAAAGATACCAGATTTTGAGAAGGCAACTGACTCAAGTATTAAAGGTATGAAAATTGGTATTCCGAAAGAGTATGAAACAGACGGTGTTTCAGAAGATATCATTAAATATTTAGAGAAAGGTAAAGATTGGTTAATAGATTCTGGAGCTGAAATAGTTGAAATTTCAGTTCCCCATATAAAATATGCTTTACCTTGCTATTACATTATAGCTCCTGCTGAGGCATCATCAAATCTGGCTCGATATGATGGAGTAAAATTTACACATAGAGTTGAAGCCAAAAATATTGTTGAAATGTATGAAAAAACAAGAGCAGAAGGCTTTGGTAATGAAGTAAAAAGAAGAATTATGATAGGCACATATGTTCTTTCATCAGGTTATTATGACGCATATTACCTAAAAGCTCAGAAGGTAAGAGCTATGATATCAAATGACTTTAAAGAAGCCTTCAATCAAGTTGATGCTATTTATGGACCTTCAACTCCATCAACTGCATTTGAGGTGGGAGACAAAAGTGAAGATCCTCTGGAAATGTATTTAAATGATGTTTTTACAGTTCCGGTAAATTTAGCTGGTCTTCCTGCTATTTCTGTACCAGTTGGACTAGATAGAGAAAATTTACCAATTGGTATGCAATTAATAGGGAATTCATTTAATGAAGAAAAAATTCTTTCCTTAGCTTCTTGTATTGAAAAGTCTGCAAAATTTGAATTAAATCCAAAAAGATGGTGGATAAATGAGTAATTTAATCAGAGGAAAGACCGGGGATTGGGAAGTTGTAATTGGAATTGAAGTTCACGCTCAAATAATCTCTAACTCAAAACTTTTTTCCTCTGCATCAACTAAATTTGGTGGAGATCATAATACTCAAGTCAGTTTTATTGATGCAGGAATGCCGGGTATGTTACCAGTAATTAACTGGGTTTGCGTTGAGCAAGCAATCAAAACCGGTTTAGGATTGAATGCAAAGATAAATAACTACTCAATTTTTGATAGAAAAAATTATTTTTATCCTGACCTACCTCAAGGTTATCAAATATCACAATATCAGCAACCGATAGTAGGCGAGGGTGCAGTCACAATTGATATAGAGGATAATAATAGTAAGACAATTAGAATTGAGAGATTGCATCTTGAGCAAGATGCTGGGAAGTCACTCCATGATCAACATCCGGAATACTCTTTTGTAGATTTAAATAGATCAGGCGTAGCTTTGATGGAAATTGTATCCATGCCTGATATAAATTCAGCCGAAGAAGCTCAAAATTATATAAAAAAACTAAGAAGTATCATGCGATATTTGGGAACTTGTGATGGAAACATGGAGGAAGGCTCTCTTAGAGCTGATATTAATGTGTCTGTTAGAAAACCAGGTGAAGAATTAGGAACACGATGTGAGATTAAAAATGTAAATTCAATAAAATTTATAGGTCAAGCTATTGACTATGAGGCAAGAAGACAAATTGAATTATTAGAGGACTCAAAAAATATTAATCAAGAAACAAGACTTTTTGACCCAAAAAGAGGTGAAACCAGACCGATGCGGAGTAAAGAGGAGGCGCATGATTATAGGTATTTTCCTGATCCAGATTTATTGCCTTTGTCTTTTTCTGAAGAAATAATTGAAGAAATTAAAGATAAACTTCCTGAGTTACCAGATGATAAAAAAGAGAGATTTAAAAAAGATTATTCATTGTCTTCATATGATGCAAATATTCTTGTTTCAGAGATAGAGACAGCATTATTTTTTGAAGAAATTGCGAAGAATAGAGATCCAAAAATTACAGCAAATTGGATTACTGGTGAATTCTTTGCTGCAATGAACAGGCAGGGCTTTAGCGTTTCAGATAGCCCAATAAGTGTTAATAATTTTTCAAAATTAATTCAATTAATTGAAGAAAATATAATTTCAACAAGAATTGCAAAAGATGTCTTTGAAATCATGCTTGAAAAAAATGAAGATCCTGAAAAAATTGTTGAAAGAGAGGGAATGAAACAGGTTTCCGATACTGATGAATTAGAAAAGATTATAGAGGTTATTATAAAAGAAAATCCTGATCAAGTCGAGGCAGTAAAACAAAAACCAAAATTGATGGGTTGGTTTGTAGGGCAGGTTATGAGGGAAACTCAAGGAAAAGCAAATCCAAAACTTGTCAATGACCTACTTAATGATAAACTAAATTAGTAAGAGAGGGTGAAAAAATGACTATTAAACCTATAGAATTATACTTTGCTGATACCCCCAATGGTTGGAAAATTTCGATAATGCTTGAAGAAAGTAAGATCCCTTATAAGGTCATTCCGGTAAATATTGGAAAAGGAGATCAGTTTAAACCTTCTTTTCTAAAAATATCTCCAAATAACAGAATTCCAGCTATTATCGATCCAAATGGTCCTGGTGGAAAACCAATTTCAGTATTTGAGTCGGGAGCTATTTTGCAATATTTAGGAAGAAAATCAGGAAAATTTTATCCAAAAAATGAACGTGAAAGATCAAATGTTGATCAATGGCTTTTTTGGCAAATGGGTGGATTAGGTCCGATGGCAGGACAAGCACATCATTTTAGAATGTAT
>MDTA01018261.1_pt1 | contig 15625 bp, 15 predicted proteins | sample 811151 | NCBI WGS metagenome assembly MDTA01 (sample SAMN05326648, study PRJNA326480) | marine metagenome | isolation source: seawater | place: Indian Ocean: South | collected 2010 | reverse complement strand
TATTGCTCTTTATTTTGTAGGATATTTGCTTTTTTGAATGTTCTTTGAAAATTATATTTTCCTTTATATTTATCTGTTGCTTTCACAACTGTTAAATCAATTCTAAATAATTGATCCTTAGTCAGAAAACTATACCTTTTTTTATAACGATAATATTTACCTTTTGTATCATAATTTGATAGAAAGCTCTTCACAAAATGATGTCTATCGTGGAGATTCTTTTCTTTTTTAATATTTAATCTTACATTATAATTTTCATCCTTTAATTGGTCATATCTTTTATTATCATCTGAAAAATGGTTATTCTTTTGGATAAATTGAATACCTTGAATAGCATCAAGTGATTCATCTCGACAGTATTTCTTTATCGAATCTAATCCATGAATCGTTGCTCTTATATTTGAAGGTTTCCGATTATATTCTACACGAATATCTAATTCGGTTGTTTCAGATAACTTTTGATAAGATGAATTACATTGTTCGAGGGTCTTAATAAATATTTTCTTATCAATTGGATTCTTGTACTCAGAACTTCCAAAAATGACCTCCAGTTCTATATCATTATTACGAATTGCTTGTTCAATATACTCATTTATTTGAGTATTCTTTCCAAATAATTCCATTACCATTAATATATAACTGAGTAATTTTTTTTTTAAATATTCTTAAATATTTAATCAAATTTATTTAAAATTATAATTTAAAAAAAAATGAAAAGAGAATAGGAAATGTTATTTATCAATGATTTATTCATTTTTAAGGTGATATAGATTGATATCATTATATAGTTCTTGTTTCAGTCTTCTTTTACCATATACTTTCACCGGGATATTTATATTATTACACATCTCTTCTAGATCTTTCATTTTATACTTTGAAATATGTAGTAAATAAGGTTTGAAAATATTAATATCAGTAATATCCATAGTGAGTATATTTGATAGATCATTAATATCATAAAAATTCACTATTTCATTCTGAATACCTTTCGTATCTATAAACCAAGAATTATGTTTATAAATACATAATAGTTTTGGATAATCCTTCAATGATGTATGATAATACCTATCTGTAGTATCATTATAGATAATACAGTTAATCTTATAGTATTCATTGAGGTATAAAATAGAAGATAGATGGTTTATATTCTGAAAACCATTTTGAAGTAACGGGACATTAAAATTTTTAGAATAAATGTCTGATTTTACTATATTCTCTGCAATTTCTAGTTTTTTCTTTTCAATATAATGTGTTTTTTGTTTCTTTTCAATTGTTGCGTATTGAATATCATTATTTCCTATAATTAATTCAAGGATATCATTGACACCTTTGATAGTTACTGTTTTATTTTCTCCCTCAATATATTTTGAGGAATTAATCTTCTGTGAATATGTATTTTGTTTCCCTTGATGATCTTGAATTAAATCCATTATATTTTACCTTTAGTAGATACATTTTAAATACTATCAAATTTATAAGTCATATAATTTTGAAACTTGAAGTATGTCCTTTTTATCTTTAAAATCTTTCATTGTTATTTTCTTATATTCTATTCGTGTTTCTTTCTTTTTTTTGACAAGGTCAATTTTATCTTGATAAAATTTTTTCTCAATGCTATTACTATTTAAATTATTATTCATTAATTCATTTTTAATATAAGTATAAAATTGATGAATAATAGTATCGCTAGCTGTATTAAGGTTAATAAAGATTCCGTTTGAGTTCTTTGTATGAGGGGATTTATTCATCTCAATTAAATGGATGTAGTGTTTATGATCAGATACTTTATTAATATTTTCATATATATATTGTTTTTTCATTTCAATTTGTTCTTTTGTCTCCATAAAAAAATTGAATATATAAATACTTCATTGATAATTTATTATCATATTTAACTTACGTTTAACTTATAGTGGTTTTGCAATGATTTGAATATTTTCTGAATTGTATTTAATACGACAACCAACCACAATTACATTCATTGTTTGACCAATATTTAGATCATCAATATTATATGTGCTTTCATTGAAATATTCTCTTGGAATCATAATGATAAGGGGGCTATCTTCTGAAGTATCCTCTTCGGATAAACGTATATATAGTATTACACCCATTTTATTAATATTACTAATATAGGATTCAATTGTATCACCATCCGAAGGTGAAATTACCCTTGCTTTATATGTAATGGTATATTTAATGCTACTTTGATTATCATTTACAACTAATTTACCAAGTGTCTTATTAATTATCTTCATAGAATCTTTAATAATATATCCATCTTCAAAACAACGACCTTCTAATTGATCCTTCAATTTCATATTAATTGTACTATCAATATTTTCATCAAGTACGTTTGATTTAAGGATTAGATTTGTCTTTAATAATTGTTCATTTATATAGGACATAGTTTACTATATATTATATAATTTGTTTAAATAGAAATCAAATTTAGGAGATGGATTTGAGTAAGAATAAATCATAGTTTAAGAATGTATATGTTGATCGTAATGAAAACTCGAATAATAATGCAATAAACTCTTTACTAATTATTTTCTTATCTCCTTTAATCTTTCTATTTTTTACTTCTTCAAGGATAATCTTAATGATTTCATCAATTGAAATATTACTAAGCCTCTCACGGAATGAATCTATTTCTTTTTTTTTCATTTTATCTTCAAGTAATGAAATAATATGTTTTATATATAATTTAAAATCAACTTTAAAAGTCTTTGAGAAATCTTTTAATAGTGTAAATGGTTTCACACCTTTATTTCCTATGATTTTTCCAGGGACTTTATTATCATAGGTTGTATTATCAATAATTTTGAATGTATGATTATTTGCATCATCTTTAAAGGAATAACCCCATACTTGGGAAGTCTTAAATAATCTACGAATTATTTTATTTTTAGCAAAATTAGTCTGGATTGTTTGTATGCCAACATTATCTAATGTTTTCCATTGTTCATTCTCATAAATAAAATATGAATAATCATTCAAAACTTCTTTCCTTGTATCCAAGTAATATTCGTTTGTATTAAATAGGAAGAACCCTACAACTTTACCATTTCCTTTATCAAGAATATTATATTCATCATTCTTATTCATACGTATTAAATTATTCTCAAAAAATTGTAAGATAATCTTATCAATTGGATCAGTTAATTGAGAATAATTACCTTGAATATAATCACATAAGATAGTCTCTAAAATGATTTTCTTTTCACTAAATGTTAATTTATCAATTGAGTGATCAATAAAGATATCTTGCTTTATGTTTGATAAAAACGGTCGATAATAATCCATTTCATCTTTCAGTGTATCTACTGATAATTTTATTTTTTCATATACTTCATCATAAGATAAATCACAATTAAAATCATTTTTAATCTTTATGTTATAGTCTAATTTGAGCCTTCCTTTACTTTCTTGTTGTTGAGTTACTTTTGTAGTTGTAGAACGATATATATAAGGTAAGTATATATCATTATTATGAAATGGTTGAAATAGATAATATATATTACTCCTTATAATATAACCATTACATCCATTGTTCCATACTACCCATTTATTATCGATCATTTCTTCTAATGAATGATAGATTATCTTCTTATTTGTGTCCATAGTCATCATTATTCTTGAGGTAAGTTCATCAATTGTATAACAATTATATTCTTCATATAGTTCTTTTATTATTTTATAGATGGTTTGAATTGATTCTGATATATTCTCAATAGTAAATGTATCTTCATCTATGTTTGAATTATCACGGATAGATATTAATAATTGATCTAACTTTTCTTTTCTAATATTACAATGAATAACACATCCATTATTTCTAATCTTTTGTTTACTTTTATTTGTGATATCTTCTCCCGAAAAAGAACAAATCTTAGTAAAGTCTTTATCATTGATATCTACAACGACATTTTTATTCCAACTCGTTTTCATAGTAATTTTATTTAAATGAGAAATATGATTAATTTGTTTATTTAAGAAACAATCAATCGCATTTTCTTTTAAAATCTTTTCAATCTTACCAATTTGAGATGCTTTTTCCTCGGCCAAACGATATGTATTGGTATCTATTGACTCAATTGGATGATCAATAGAAGAAGTATGTAAATAGACAGTTACATTTTGTTTCATTTTTGGTTGTAGGCTATGAGAACAATATCTTATCCCTCTACCAATGATTTGTTCTATCTTATATAAGTGGTACCAAGGATCCAATACGTGAACTTCACGTATGTTCCTAAAGTCCATACCCTCACTTGTCACTGTATTACCTAATATTACTTTAATATTTTCACCATATATATTGTTTTCGTGTAATGATGCTAATCTTTCTGATTCATTATCAGGAGATAAACTTTTATCACCTGTTAGTATAATATATTTTGCTCTTTTATCGCCACTTTGATTTACTGGATTCATTTTATAATCAATTGGTTCTCTTTTTGTTGAATTATCTTTCGTACCTTCTTTCCATTCGGGATAATTTAAGATATTATTTCCATTATATTTTTCAAATCCAATATGTTCAAGAGCAATTGCTAAGGGCAATATTCCTGAATAAATGAAGTCTGAATATATAAAGATGATACCTTCTGTTTTATTTTTTAATAGATTTGTGATGATTGTATGTATTTTACATGATATGTTTTGAAGATTTTCAATATCAAGGATAGGATTATCTTTATTTAGATAGGAACATACCTTTCTTTTTCTTTCGGTTTTTTCTGAAAAGATTTGATTGTATCCTTTTCTTCCATATTTTGTTAATGGTGTTCCATCAGTATCTCCATCAGAATATACAATATTTGAGATTTGTATTCCTATATTTCTATCTGATAGACCTAATTTCTGAATTTGTTTTTTAGTTTGAACATAATCAACAAATGATTCATAGAGTGACCTTTGTTTATCTAACATAAGTGTATTATACATTTTTAAGAATTGAAATTGATATTTTTTATCAAGTGGAATATGTTCTTTCTCTTTGTTTTTGAATAATGATAATGTAGGGTAATCTATATAATTAATTTTTTTATTATAATCTCCACCCATACATAATTTATCATTATTAATATCTGGATAGAATCGTATAGGGAAAGTGATTGGATTTTCACCTCTCAAATATGAAAAATATCCTTTACTTTTATTCCGAATAATATCAATACCTTTAGAACGAAGTATATCATCACCCCCTTTTCTCCCACTTTTTTTGAAGATTTCATCATATTTTAAGGTAGGGCGATTATCATTTTTTAGTAATAAATTTAATAACCAGATGATTTCTTTTGATTTATTAAATATTGGTGTTGCAGATAACATAATTAATCGTAGTCCTTCACTATAATTAATTACTTTTTCAATTACTTCTCGCGCCTTCTTTTCTTCTGTATTTGTCCCTTTAATTAATTCCGAACTAATCTTTTCAATTGTATCAGTATCTTCTCTCCTTACCTGGTATATTTTCTGAATATCTTTACCTTCAGAAGAGAGTACTTCTCCATATTGGAAGATACCACGTTTATCTTCCCATCTTACACGGGAACCTTTTTTTATTTTTATTTTTGCATCTCCTTTAGTATTATCATCGTTTTCCTCTCTCAAGTTATGGATTTCATCAATAATTAAAATTCTATGTGAGAAATGGTTCCTGATAATTTCCTTTTCCTTCTCTTCTCTTTCCGAAGTACTTAATTCTAGATTACCAATACCAGTTTTAAGAAGTTTTTTAACATAATTTGCAAACTTTAGATAACCATAAAATTCATAATACTCCTTTATCATACTTTTTACTTTTTTATCGGTAATTCTCCCTGTATTATTTATAATATCTTCAAAACTATCTCCAGAACATTGTTCGGTACCTTTCTTTTTATCAAAAATTGTCTTTTCCCATCCCCCCCGTATATTCTTAGGAACAAGACATATTATCTTCTCTTTTTCAGACATATATATATCTCTAAATGAGCGACTAATATTAATCGCAGAACAAGTCTTTCCAACACCAACCCCATGAAAGATTACTAATCCACGGTAAGGTGTTTTTTTATTAATAAAATTCCTTAGGAATTGCTGATTATTAGATAATTCAAACTGACTTCCACTTTCTTCACAACGTTTATCTAATTCTGAAATATTTAATAATGACTTCAAATGTGAAAACTCTAATTTATTTGATAATTCATAAATAAAATCTTCTTCATTATAATTTGGATAACCATTATAAACTTTGTTAGAATCCTCATACATTGAATTATCAATATCTTTTGTAATTTCTCCAATTTCATCTATATTGGTAGAATGATAATACTGTATATACTTTTCATAATAGTATTCATCTTCCATTACTTATTATATATATATTATAAATATTATTCTATCACAACAACCTTTTTATAATTTTCTAAATAATTAAAAAATTTATTTATTAATGAAAGCTTACTTGTATCATAATCCCTTACCTTTTCAATACATTCTTTTTTTGAACACCATTTTATATCTTTTATTTCTGTATATTGATCTTTATTATCCATATTTATTTTTAAATCACATTGTTTATCTATAAACCCAATATAATAGACATGTTTATATCTTACACCATTAATCCCCGTATATTCTTCTATAATAGGTATAATATTACTATATAATTGATATGAATCAGGCTTAATATTTGTTTCTTCATTAAACTCACGAATCGCACATTCTCTATTATTTTCAAGTGGTTTTCTCCTTCCTTTTGGTATCTCCCATTCATTGGATTGATAGGGTTTTGTAACACTATTTATAAGGTAATCAATATTAATCAATTCTTCTTTCAAATAGTATCCTTTCTTTAATTTATAAAAATTATCTTTACTTTTTTTATATTCTTTTTTTATACGGGAATTGACTGTTTCAGTATGGATCCAAAGATCATTCCATAAATCATCAAAACTCAATTCTCCAATACGCTGTAGTTCTTTTTGAGAGAAACGACTAAATAATAATTTAAGGTAATCAATATTATTAATCGATGTATACTTTCCCCGTAAGAATTCAATATATGATAATGTATCTTTACGTTCGACCATAACAATTCTTGATTCATTAGATATATGATATAATATAATTCCATAACTTAATATTGGATGACGACAATTTTTATATAAATGTCCATAATTCCCACAATTATTACAATAATCTCTTTTATTATAGATTTCCATATTTTAAGTTAGTTAAATCTGTTTAAATAATATTTATTTAATATTATGGAAGCAACAATTTGGGGGCCTCATGCATGGATATTCCTACATACAATTACATTAAATTATCCCGATCATCCAACAAACAAAGAAAAGGAAATCTATCGTTCTTTTTTTAAGGCCTTAGGAGGTGTATTACCATGCGAAAAGTGTAGGGAACATTACCTCATTAATCTAGAGAAGTATCCAATTCAATTAGAATCAAAAGAAGACCTTACAAAATGGTTATTTAACTTACATAATCAAGTAAACATAAAGAATAATAAATCACAAATGGATTATGATGAGTTTATTCATAAATATTCAAGATTATATGATACAGAAGATCATAAGATATTATATTTTATATTAACGATTGTATTAATTATTATTGCTGTAATTTATTATTATAAGAGATAAATCTTCTCGGTTATATTATATTTTTTTTCTTTTCCTTATTATATGCCTCGGCCAAGGAAAATAGTTGTCCCCAAGTATTTAACTGATGATGAAGTCGCTTCTCTAGAAGGTAAATGGATCAATGAATCATATATGAAATTACCAGTGATTAATTACAACTGTGATGTTTATTATAAAGAAGATGATGGATCCCTTAAATTATTACTTAAGTTTAGAAAAAATCAATTTAATCATTCAATCATACGGACTGGATGGTCTTCATATAAAGACCTTGCAAAAGCGAGTCGTGGTAGAGGGGCATCGGCGGGTCCAATATCCACGGATAGTATTTATTGGAAAAAGAGAAATATTGTTAATACAAGCAAATGGTCTACTGGTTATTTAACTCCCAAAGGAAATTTAATGAAAGAAGAATTAGATAATTTAACAATTGACGAAATCCTAGAAAAAATGAATGATTTAAATATAGAATATCCAGAAGAAATAAGTACAAATAAAGATGAATTAATTGCTTTTTATATCAAAAAACAAAATGGTGTCTCAAAAATGAAAGTAAACAATCAAGTTGCCTCAAATCCAATTGGATATTATGAGGAATCTAAAAACTTTGCAAAATTACCTTGTCGTTTAACACATTTTACAAGAACAAATTATAAGAAATATAATCAGGGTCTCCCATTTATTCAAGCAATTGATACAATGTTTTTAAAATTAATACCGGATGCTCATCAAAGGCAACTTGAACGTGCAAATCAAAAACCACATCTAAAAATACCTGAAACTTCCTTTTCTACTGTGACTATTAATCGTAATTTTAGAACCGCACTTCATAGGGATGCTGGTGATTTTAAGGAGGGATTTGGTAATTTGTCTGTAATTGAAAGAGGAAAATATCACGGTGGATACACTATCTTTCCACAATTTGGTGTCGCTGTTGATGTAAGATATGGTGACTTTCTAGCTATGGATGTCCATCAATGGCATTCAAATACTCCAATCATTGAAACAGAAGAAGATAAAAAGTTTAATGAAAAATTAGAACCGGTTTACAAAGATAATCCTGAAGTAGGTACAGTTGGATTAGATAAAAGGTTTACAAGATTAACATTTGTTTGTTATCTAAGAGAAAAGATCCTGAATTGTCCTAATGAAATAGATCCAAGATTTTTAAAAGAATCAGGGCATAGTAAAATAAATTAAAACATTATAGAGAACTAAATGATATTTAAAGAATAAAAATTAAAGAATATAATATTATGGAAAACCTACCGAATGTTTCTCTTGTAACGATTATGCATAATTGGAGTAATTTTTGTATCCTATTTAAGAATACTTGGGATACACTTGATTACCCAAAAGATAAACTTGAATGGATTATTATTGATAGTTCAAAAGAAAACCATTCAGATTTAATTCCTATAGAAGATAATATACTATACTTTCAAATTAATTCAAAAGATTATCTTACTAAAATAGATTTTAAAGATGACAATGATAAAGTTTTATGGAATTATTTTAATAAGGTAGGAAAACTCCCAAATGGTTTTATGAGAGATTATGCCGTTGGCCTTACTTCAAATGAATACATATTTCATGTTGATTATGATACAATATATAGTCCAAATACAATCAAACGAAAATTAAAGTTCCTAAAGAGTAATAAGTTAGAATGTGTCTATTGTAAATCTATGTTAGCTTATGATATATATGGAAAACAACTTTATAAGATAGAAAATAAAGTTTCTGGTTATGAATCAACATTGTTTCATTCAAAAGAGTTTTGGAAGAGAGGAGGGTTTAAGTGGACAGATATAAATTCAGAAGCAGTGTCCTTTTATTATGGAAAAGGGTTAGAAAGACCGATGGAAAACTTTTATGATTCAATCAAATTATTAAGTATTCATAATCTAAATAAATATAGTCCTATTAAGATTGAATTAGAAAATATGAATATTCGTATTCCAAGTATTGTAGATCAATTAAATATTTCTCAACATCCAATTGCTCAAACATTATACGATTTATTTTATGAAAAGGAAATCCAAGTAATTGGTTTGGATTCAGAAATAATTGATATTATTCACGAAGAAAATTGGAATTGTACAAATATTAAAAATGAAAAGAAAGTAAAAGAAAAAGTATTAATTCGCAAAATAAAAGAATTAGATCAACAAAATAATTTATGCATTATTAATACAAAATATCCAATTTGGAGTATTTTTAAAGAAATTCAATTTGAAGTAATTATTTTAGAATCCAATAAGAATTTTGAACAAATGAATTCAATATTAGAACAAAATAATTTTCTATGTTTTGAGAATATTTATTTCCATCGTGATTTCTTAATTTCTAAAAATCTCTAAAATTTTTATCTAATTATAAAGTATAAAATGTCTAAAGTCCTCGATAGCGTACAAAACCTTTTGAATGAGAAATTAACTCAGATTGCCCTTGTTGGTGCGATTCTCTTTTACATTGTCGCCAGCCCAACCATCTTTGATTTCGTAAGAGGTCTCATTGAGAAATTCTTCGGATGGTTCCACATTGAAGTTAAGTTTGAAGGAATGACGCTCGTATTATTCCACTCGGTTGTCTTCGGCCTCTTACTCTACTTATCCACTAAATACCTTATGGACCCGGTTGTTGAACTATTAAAGGGTAAGAAATAAATTATTAACATTACTAATTAGATAGATAATAAGATAGATAATCAATAACTTATTTTTTTTCATTATAAACTATTTAAAAAATAATGTATCATATTTATAAATATGAATACTTTACTTACGAAAGCAAATAATAATTTAACTCTTTTATGTAATTTATCTGAGAAAGAATGTCTATTATCTTCTCCATCAAGGGATCTATCCATCCAAAAGGATTATATACAAGTAGAAAATGTAATTGAATTAGAGAATAGTATCTATTTTACATTCCATCAAATAATGTCTTCCATGGACTCTTTTAATATTTATCAAAAAAATCTCTTTATTAGACGTTTGGATTCAAGTATCAATAATATTTTTGAAAATGAAAGTTTAAATAAATTACTCGAAGATAATTCAGTATTGTTTCAGATTGTAGATGATATTGATGATAAATTAAGTCTAATTAAAGATAATGTATGTTATGATAGCCCCTTCTATAATGTATACTATATCATTAATGCAATGAAATATACAATTAGAAATATGTATTATAATCCTGAATGGATCAAACCATTTAATATTTGTGGGAGTTATGTTGATGGTGAAGATTATGGATGGGATGATCAAGGTGAGGATGATCAAGGTGAGGATGATCAAGGTGAGGATGATCAAGGTGAGGATGATCAAGGTGAGGATAATGAAGAAGAAACTAGTAAGGATAAACACGAATAAGTTATTTAAGATTAAATAATCAATAATAAATTATAAATATGAACTTGAATCTAATTTTTAATCGTAGTCAGCAGTCTGTGATTGGTATTAATAATCAATTACTAGTAAGTATTTCGGATGATCTTAAATGGTTCCGAAAATTAACGGAAAAGAATCTAATTGTTATGGGATACAATACTTTTCAAAGTCTTCCAGGTGGAAATGATTTTAATCCATTAAAAGATCGCTTAAATATTGTGATCTCAAATAAACATTATAGTAAAATAGTAACAGCAATCCGTAATTATAAATATACTAATGTAATTGTATACAAGTCTTTTGAAGATTTTTATAATGAATGGTTTTTAAATAAAAAAGTATTTAGTAATGAAGAATATTTAAGTCACTATAAAAATACAAAAGATGTTTTTATTATTGGTGGAGGTCAGTTATATAGTCATGTAATTCAAAATTATAAGGTCAATACAATATACGAAACACGTAATAATTACACGATTGATATTGAAGGGATTTCATTAAATAATCAGATCACTTATTTTGATTATCCAATCCCTAGAGATGTATATACACAAACATTCTTAAAACAGAAACGATCTAGAGTTAGATGTAAGCACGATTTAATTGGAGAGAAAGCATTCGATTCTCAGAAGGATGTAGAGTATTCTTTTATTATTTATCAAAATAATGAAGATATAAATAATGGTGAAATGGAATATTTAAACTTATTAAAAAATATATATTTTAATGGTAAAGCAAGAGATTCAAGAAATTCAAAAGTGCTTTCTATTTTTTCACCGCCATCAATGAGATTTGACATCAGAAAAGGTTTTCCTTTATTAACCTCTAAAAAAATGCCTTGGAAAATAGTTTTAAGAGAATTATTATGGTTTATTAGAGGAGATACAAGTAATAAGAAACTACAAGAAAAAAATGTACATATTTGGGATAATAATTCAACTAAAGAATATATGGAAAGCCGGGGGTTGGGTCATTATATAGATGGTGATTTAGGCCCTATCTATGGTTTTCAATGGAGACATTTTGGTGCGAAGTACTATGGTTGTAATAGTGACCATAGTGGACGAGGATTTGATCAATTAAATTATATTATTAATGAAATAAAGAATAACCCTACAAGCCGTAGAATTATCTTAAACTCGTGGAATGCTGCTGATATTGATCAAATGGCATTACCCCCTTGTCATGTATTGGTTCAATTTTATGTAGATGTTCAAGAGAACTGTATTGATGCAAAATTATATCAAAGATCGGGTGATATGTTCTTAGGAATACCATTCAATATATCTTCATATGCTATGTTATTATCTATTATAGGAAATATAACTGGTTATACACCAAGATATTTTATTCATGATATTGGGGATGCACATATTTATGACAATCATAAAGAATCCATTGAAGAACAATTAATAAAGAGAACCTACCAATTCCCTAAGTTTATCATTCGTCAAAAGATTCAATCAATCGACGAAATAGATGAAGATATGTTTGAGGTCAAAGATTATCAATGTAATCAAGTTATTAAGGCAAAAATGATAACATAAATTATTATATAATATAATAATATATACTATGGGGGAATGTAATTGTAAGAAAGAAGAAAATCATTTATTAAAAAGTAAATCAAATATGGAATACTTTATTGTTTTATTAATCTTAATTGGGCTTTATCTAATTTTAAAAAAATGTATATAATTTATTCAATACCATCTAAGAAATCTTTCTCATCTTTCTCATCTTTCTCATCTTTCTCATCTTTCTCATCTTTTTGTATCGCTTTATCATTAGTAATAACATCTATAACTGGTTTATTACTTACTACTCCTTTATCTCCGTCCTCTTTAATTTCCTTTACTTCTACATCAACACTTTCAGACTTTTCAGGTAGTATTTGAATATTCAATGGTTCTTTCTCTTCGTCTTTTTCTATTTCTATTTTCTGTTTTTTTAGAATATCTTCAATACCGTCGGTGAAGTCATCTTCACCTTCGTCTTCATCTTCATCTTCACCTTTATTGACCGGTTTTTCTACCTTATATATTTTACATTTATCAAGCCCATTACATATAGAAGGAATTGCTACCTCATAATTCTTAAACTTACTATTAAATAGTTTAATCACCGCATCATCTATTATTGGACCCGCTTCAATTAAACGATCATATTCTGAACGGGAGACACTTAAGAAGTCACTCTGCACAACTCTCCTTTCTGGATCGAGGGCGAGTTCAATAGCAATATTCCTCTGTAATTTCCCCCAAGAAACTCCTGCAATACGATGGGCCTCCATTAACTCAGCCACTTTTAAGAAATTCTGTAAAGTTGAAATAATACCCGCAAATATATTTACACCTCCAACAATAGCAGATGCGATTGATTTACTTTCGGCTGGTACAAACGAATCCATACCGACATTTGCTGCCCCCGTCAAGGTTGAAAGTATGATTACAGGAATTGAAAAACAATAATACCATTTACGATAACTTTTTTCACATCTTCCATGAAGCCAACGATAACAAGATGCTTTTTCAGACCATTCTGCAAGTAATTCTTCACATTCTTCAGTCCATTCATCTTTTTTCTTTTTCTTTGTCTTTTCTTCCTTCTTAACTTTCTTTTCGTCCATTTTATCTATTAAAAACATTTAAAATTTAATTATTTTACTCGTATATACCTAGAAAATAATATTTATTTCATTATTCTTTTAATTTTAGAAATTAATTTTGGATCATGATTCAATTGTCCATTCTCAAACTTTGTAATTGTTTGAGGGGGTACAGCTAATTTCATAGCAATCTCTTTTTGTGTATACCCTTTTGATTGTCTCCACTTTTGAAACTCTTTTTTTAATTCGGTATTCACTTTCTTATGTTTCAATTCCCCTTTCTCAATTTTATCATCGAACCTACTTTCAACATTAATTCTATTCTGCTTTCTTATACTCTCACCCTTTTCTTTCTCTTTTTTTTTATCCACCTTACAATGTATGATATATTGTTCCCAATCCTGATGACTAAGATTGCTCATTTACTTTCTTATAATATATATATTTTTTCTTAAATATTATTGATATATTTTGTATTTATTCCCACATTTAGTTCGTATAGGGTCTTTAAAGTTCATTACTCCATCACAATATCTTTCACCTAATTTTGAGAAATCAATTATTATATGATTATCATCCGTTTTATTTGATGCTTGTGTGATAGTATGAATATTAATATTCCCACATTTACCACACTCTACTTGAATATTTATATCTCCATCATTAAATATAGTAATGTTCCTTATCTTTTCCATTAATATATAATTTATTGTATCAAATCATTAAGTATTTAGAGATAGGATCTCGGAGGGTATACCACCTCCAAAACATTGTTTATAAGAATTTTTAGGAAAAATATTCAGATCATCTAATGTTAAATATTCTAAACTATTAACAGCTAAGAATTTACAGATATCATTATCATTTATAGTATTCATAATTAATTCTTCTTTTTTAGTAATCGCTATACCTAATTGACATATGTCAATTACAGGTGGAGAAGGTATCCTAATATGGATTTCCTTTGCATTTAATACTTTTAATTTTCTAATAATTGATTTGATAACATTCCCTCTTACAATAGTATCATCAACAACGATTACCTTTTGACCCTTTATACCCTCGCTATCAAAAAGAAACTTTCTATCACATAATTCACTTATCTTCTCCGTATTATTTGTTATAAAAGTCCTCTCAGTATCTTTTTTTTTTATTAATTGTTTATATTCAAGTGACAAATATTGAGCATATTTCTCTCCATATATAATACCCGATTTAGGCACACCAACAACAATAAAATCACCGCCTTTTTTTATTTTCTTTTCCCTTTGATATAATTTATAGGCTAATTCCTCCCTAAGAAATTTAACCGAATATTTCTTATATTTGCTCAATGGATCCATAAAATAAATTAACTCAAAAGAACATATACTATCAAATGTTTTTGGATGTCTATATATCTGCTCCACACCATCTTTACTTATTTTAAGGACTTCTCCACTAAGAACCTCTGTAATCCCTGTACACCCATCCAAACCCACTGTCTCAGAAGATATATATATATTCCCCCCCTTATAACCATAACAAAGGGGGCGAATCCCATATCTATCTTTCAGTATATATAACTTATCCCTATTTTGAATAATTATACTATATGATGCAGGGATTCTCTGAATAGTATTAATAATACCTTCTTCTATAGTACCATCATAATTCACAATGTTTCGTAATATATACTCTGTATCGAAGCTACAAATACAAGGTATATTACCATTATGGACAATAATTATATCATTTTTCTTAATCGGTTGTACTTCTTCAATATCTAATTGATTATTTAAAGACTTTCCCGATGTTGAATATTTTATATGACCAATACAAGATAGAATATCTACATCATTCTCTGGACCCCCCTTAATTAATCCCATATATTTGTTTATTTTATTCTCGTAATTATTATCTAGAGAAGATATTCCATAACTATCTTTACCACGATGTTGCAGTTTCTTCATTCCATCAAT
>MDTA01054005.1_pt1 | contig 15626 bp, 19 predicted proteins | sample 811151 | NCBI WGS metagenome assembly MDTA01 (sample SAMN05326648, study PRJNA326480) | marine metagenome | isolation source: seawater | place: Indian Ocean: South | collected 2010 | reverse complement strand
TGAAGTACCTCTTGACACGGTTCTAACTGAGTATTTAGTTAAGCGAAAAAAAGTCGGATAAGAAAATCTTTGAAAAAATACCTAATTATTTAAATCTATATTATTTGACCGCGCAATTTCTCTAATTGAGGGAATAAAAATATCATCAATTTGTGTCATTAACTTTCGCATCTCTTTTGCGGCCTTACCACTACTACCATCTCCATCAATTTCTAGATCACTAGCTTGAAGAAAATAATCTCTTGCATTATATGCATATTTTCTTGAATTAGTAAATTGATTGTAAACATCTGTAACTTTTGTAGTTTCAGGAGTTTCAGTTAAGTTTAAATATAAATCTCTAGCCGGATCAAACAATTCTAACGCTAACCTTTGAAATAAAACTCCAATATTAAAATAAATATCTGGATCATTAGGGTATTTATTTAACAAAACATCTGAATAATCAATTGCTTTTTGAGTTTCACCTTTGTCAATATACAAAAATATCAGTTGACGCATAATTGGCCCAGGATCTTCAGAGTTTTGTATGGCACCTTCATAGTATTCTTCTGCTTTATCAAAATTTTTATTTTTTGAAGAAATATCTGCTAAAATTTGATAATTGAGAGAATAACTTGGTGCATTTCTAATCCCAGTAATTGCAATCTCTTCTGCTTTAGATGAATCATCAGCTTTTAAATAAATTGCAGCTAATGTGCCATAACTCTCGCCTCGGTTTGGATTCATTTTAATTGCAATCTCTAAATACTCTATTGCTGATTTATCTTCATCTTTTTGAAAATATTCAACTGCTAAATTATATATTTTACTCCATTCCTCAGATCTATAGGTATTAGCACCTTCTTCTATAGTCAACAAAACTTCATCATCAAGTATAATTGGTCTTTCTAATTTTTGATTCGGATTTCTACGGATAGACTCATCTAGCATTTCTGCCATCTTGAGCCACTCTTTTTGAGGTCTATATACTTCAATTGCCAAAAAATATGGAACATGTGCATTTAAACTATCAGTTTCAATTTCTAATGCTTTTAATCCCCAATCCTCAGCTTTTTTTAAGTTCTTTTCAGATCTGGCAGCAGTAGTAGCAGAACGATATTCCATACTAGTAGATACACAGCCATTGATTAAAAATAGAGTTATTAATAAATATAGATATGCTAGTTTATTTACCATTAATTATACCTTTAAATAAAAAAATAGACACGAAAAAAGGCGCCTTTTCAGACGCCTTGAAAAATTTGTTATGTTTTGTAGGTACTATTGACCTCTACCTCTTCTAGGCTTACGAACAGCTTTTCTTCTTTTATGAGATCTTTTTCTTTCAACTGTACCTTCACTTATAGAATATTCTCCGTAGCCTTGATTGAACTTAATACTTGCAACTTTAGCTGAACCATTCGATTTAACTGTCTTGCTTGCACTACTATCTAAAGCTTTCGCATAAGAAAATGTTGAAAAACAAATAACTGCTAATAATATATTTAACATAACTTTCATAATAAAATCCTCTTCCTACATACAATATACATTAAAATGAATGTTAAATGAAAGATATAAATATTACAGTATGTAACGCTGCTTAAAATGGCAGATCACTGTCATTCGATTTACTATCATCATTTGATTGTCTCTCATGTCCTGATTTCCATTCTAATGGAGTAATTGAACTACAAACTATCTCAGTGATTTTACGATTTATTTTTTCTTTATCTGTCCATGATCGCGTTTGTAGCTTACCTTCAACATAAACCAATTGACCTTTTTGAATGTATTCAGCAACAAAATCAGCAAGCTTTGCCCAAGCAATTAAATTATGCCACTCCGTTCTTTCTTGCTTTTCCTTTGCATTATCTATCCATGTTTCATTTGTAGCAATTGAAAACGAACAGGCTGCAGTACCAGACGGGGTATACCGAATTTCAGGCTTATTACCAATATGACCTACAAGTATTACTTTATTAATACTACTTTTTTGCATTTTATATTCCTAAATAACTATTAAATTTTTTATCAAGCAAAAATATAAACCTACTTTAATGGAATCATCAAAGTAAATATTGAACCTTCACCTATGTTACTTTGAATAGATAGTGATCCATTATGAGCTTCTATAATTTTTTTACAAATTGTTAATCCAAGTCCAAACCCTGGACGTTTTTTATTTTCTTTGTTTACAACTCTATAAAAAGGTGTTGTTAATTTTTTGATATTTTCTTTTGATATTCCAGGACCAAAATCTTGAATATTAATCAATAATCTTTTTTCTTTTATTTCGAAAAATAATTGAATTTTCTGATTAGTAAACGCGTATTTTTTTGCATTATCAATTAAATTTCGTATTGCTAAAGTGATTTTAAGCTCATCAATATCAATAAATACATTTGGAACTTCTCCTATTATCTCTATGAAATCTTCTGAATCAGGAAACATTGATAGTACTTTACTTACAACTCTTGAAAGTTTGATAGATTTTAGCTCTAGATCTTGGTAAGGCGTTGATAGTCTATCTGAAAGAAGCATATTAGAAATCATACCCTCTAATAATGAAACTTCATTTTTTAACTTAAAAATGTTCTTATGCTCAGGAAGCATTTCAATTAATAACTGCATTCTAGCTAGAGGTGTGCGTAATTCATGACTTACATCTAAAAGCAATTGATGCTTTTGATTTAAAAGATATCTAATATTCTCTATCATCTTATTAGTGGCACGCGAAAGACTAGCAAGTTCATCATCGCCTAATATTGGAATTTTAGAGTCTAAATCACCATCTTCAAGAGCAAAAACACGTTGTTTAATTAATTGAACCGGTTTTAAATAACGTTGAATAAAAAAGTTTAATCCAACCATTGAAATAACTGTAAAAATTGATGCTAAAATAAAATTAGGTAATTCACTTGGGACAGTATAATCCATACCTAAATAAAAAACAAATTCATTATTGGCAACGGCAGTAGACGGTCGTCCACCCATTGTTCCAAAATCAACTTGCAAGGGTATATATACTCCATGCTCTAATAATTCTTCATGATTTAAGTGGGTATAAAAGACTTCAGGTTTAGGAGCATTATATGATGCCCAATAAGTCGGGCCATATCCACTCTCATCTATAAAATCATCTTCCAATCTAAAAATAATACAGTCTAAGTTAAGATTTTTTATATCACTCTTAACCTGATTAGTATCAGGGGGAGTTCCCCAATCTTCTACCATCCTTGAATAAAAATATGCTTCTTGAGAATCTAAAATACTATCTTGAGTAGAGAATGAGTAATTAAACTGATAATAAAGTACAAGTACAATTATAAATGTAAAGCCTAATAATAGTGCTCCTAGCTTAAAGTATAGGCTTCTACGAACTTTTTGAAAAAAGGAATATCTAGTTTTTAGCTTTTCCAATAAACTTATATCCAACACCATGTACAGTTTTAATAAATCTAGTATTTGAAGGTGTTTCGCCTAACTTATTTCGCAGTCTACTAACCAAGACATCAACCGATCTATCATACGATTGCCAAGTTATGCCTCTCAAGTTTTCAACAAGCTGTTCTCTATCTAATACATTGCCTGGATTTTCAGCGAATAAAAGTAATGCTTCGTATTCAGTCGTTGATAAATGTACAATTTCTCCTTCTAACAAAACTTCTTGCTTTAATTTATCTATACTTAAAAAATCAAATTCTAACATATCAACCATTGAACCAGGAGATTGACTTCTTCTTAAAATTGACTGAATTCTAGCTAAAAGTTCACGAGGCTCGAATGGCTTTGACAAATAATCATCAGCACCTAATTCCAGACCAACAATTCGATCTGTCACTTCTCCTCGAGCTGTCAGCATAATAACTGGAATCGTAGAACTTTCTCTAATTTTACGTAACACCTGAAATCCGTCCATTCCAGGTAACATAATATCTAAAACAACTAAATCAGCACCATCTTCTTTAAGAAAATTTAATCCTTCTTCTGGAGTGTGCTTGGAGTGAATTTCATAACTGAATGATGATAAAAATTCAGATATAAGTTCAGATAACTGAATGTCATCATCTATAATTAATATTTTTTCCATATTTATTCCTTTTAGTTATTTCCTGAAATATTACTTTTTAAATTATTTATCCGTGACCTAAACTCTTTATCTTCAATCATTTTATTCTCAATATTTCTACAGGCATGAATGACTGTAGAATGATCACGTCTTCCAATATGTCTACCTATATTTATTAATGACGCTCCAGTAAGTTCTCTGGATAAATACATTGAAATTTGTCTAGCAAGCGCAACCTCCATTGTTCGGCCCTTACCTGCAATTTGTCTTTCGCTAACTTTCATTTCACGACTAACAGATTTCAAAACATGATCAATAGTTACATTCGCAAATGCAGCTTTTCCTAACATATCTTCTAAAACTTTTTTGGCAAGTTCCATGGTAATATCAACTCGTTTTAAAGATGATAGTGCTAATAATCTAACCAGTGCGCCTTCCATAGTACGAATATCTGATTTAATGCTTGAAGCAATAAATTCAACAACATCATACGGAATTTCTAGTCCATCATCCTCAGCTTTTTTCATCAAAATAGCTATTCTAGTTTCTAAATCTGGAGACTGAATATCAACAATAAGACCCGACTGAAAACGTGAAACTAATCTGTCCTTTAATCCCTTAAGTTCTCCAGGAGGTCTATCTGTTGTCAGCACTATCTGTTTACCTTCTTGGTAAAGTCCATTAAATATATGAAAAAACTGCTCCTGAGTTCCCTCTTTAGATTCAAAAAATTGAACATCATCTATCAAAAGCATATCAATATTTCTATAATTATTTGCAAACTCTGCTGATTTGTTATGTTGAATTGCTGTAATAAATTCTAAAGTAAATTTATCACTTGTTAGATAAACTACTCGCATCGATGGATTATTCTTTAAAACAAAGTTACCAATTGCCTGTAGAATATGAGTTTTACCCATACCAGGAGCACTATATATTAGTAAGGGATTAAAAGGAGTTTGGCCAGGTGTTTCAGCTACCGAAAATGCTGCAGCTTTGGCAAACTGGTTTCCCTTACCTTCAATGAAATTATCAAAAATATATCTATTATTAAGCTGTGATTCTCTATGGAAGCCTTTAGGCATTGGCTTATCTTTTGATATAAGCTTAGGTATTTCAGTAGTTGATTTTTTACTGATTACTACAGAATAATTAACAACTAAAGGAATACTTCCTGATTGCTTAATAGCGCTATCGATTAAGTGTCTATATTTAGATTCAAGCCATTCATAGTGAAATTGATTAGGTACTAGCAATGTAATCTCTTCTTCATTAATAGCTGATACCTCAACATCATCAAACCACGTTTGAAAGGCTTGGTCAGGAATGCGAGTTTGAATATAATCCAAACACTTAGCCCAAAATTTATCTTTATTAATTTCCATTTTCTTAAATTAAAAAATTATTAACAACTTATGCACAATTATAAAAAAATCTCATAAAGAAATTCGGAATTGTAACAAAACTAAAGCAACATTAATAATATTATTTTATCAATTTATTTATAATGCAATGTAGTAATTTTAATTATGCTATATATTTTAATAATTATTGTAATGCTTTTAGTATATTCTAGATATACAAGTATATCAAAATGGAAGCCAATAAAAACAAATAAAATATTTAATAATAAATTTTTTATTTATGGTCACAGAGGGGTCCCATCGATTGCTCCTGAAAATACAATATATTCATTCTTACAAGCTTTTGATTTAAATGTAAATGGTATAGAGCTTGACATACAAATTACAAAAGATGATATACTTGCTGTGCATCATGATAATGATTTAAAGCGTCTAACAGGAAAACCTACATTGATTTCTAAATTAAATTATGAAGAGTTGAACAAAATTGATGCAAGGGGAAAGGAGTTTAACAATTTACCATCTCAAAAAATTCCAAAACTAGATGATGTTTTAGATGTTTTGCCGAAAAATCAAATAATTAATATCGAAATCAAGTCGAACCAAGTATTTAGTGAAGGTATGGAGGGACTAGTAGTAGAATCAATTTTGAAATATAGCCTAATAAACCGAGCAATTGTATCTAGCTTTAATCCTATAGTACTATATAAAATAAAAAAAATAAACCCACAAATAATCACCGCACATTTATGGGGAAATCACAAAATATTTTCATCTATTTTATGGATATATTTTTCTAAGCCAGACATAGTTCATGGGAATATTTCATTATTAAATGAAAAAAATATAGCTTTCTTAAAATCAATTAATCTTAAAGTTTTCGCCTATACCGTTAACACAAAAGAGGAATTTAAAAAAGCAACATCACTTAAACTGGATGGAATATTTACCGATAATCCACAGCTATTTAAATAACAAATAGGTTAATTTATACTATCGAACGCTGATTTTAAGAGATTATCAACCTTAATTGCTAATTCAAAAACCTTATTATTATTGGTAATTTCTAATAAATTTTTTGCATTGGGAAATACAATCTTTGTTGTTTGATCTTCATTATCAATAATCAAAAAATTGCAAGGCATTAGAATACCAATAAGCTCTTCAAATCCAATCGCTTCGTGCGCAAGGCTCGGATTACATGCACCTAATATTTTATAATTTTTATAATCTAAGTCTAACTTTGATAAAATCATGATTTTTAATTGTTTTCAATGAACTTGATTCACTAGAACAATTATAAATTAATAGTAAAATTAATACATATATATGCTTCATAATATGATTGTGAATGTTGTTCCTTTGTTTAATTGACTATCTACTGAAATATCTCCGCCTAATACCTTTACTACATGCTTAACAATGGAAAGTCCAAGGCCCGTTCCAATTTTTTCTAGTTTTGATCTTGATTCGTCAACTTGATAAAATCGTTCAAAAATTCTATCGATTTTACTTTCATCAATTCCAATTCCATTATCTGCAAATTGAATCTGAGTTTTACCATTAAATGTATCGAGACTGAACTGTAGAGCGACTATTTTATTGTTATTATATTTGATAGAATTTTCAATTAAATTATTAAAAATAATCAATAATAATGTTTTATTACTATTGATAGTTGATTTAGATAAATTGTAATCAATATTGATCTCTTTAAGATGTTTGCTAGACTGTTCATTAACAATAGACTCTATTAATAATCTAATATCTAAATCAATATATTCTAAATTTTCATCTGTTGAATGATTTTCAATTTTAGATAAAAATAACAACTCATTGACAATTTGATCAATTCTAGTTGATTGCTTATTTATAATTTCTAAAAACTGTAGTGACTCGGTTTTTGATAAATCATCATAATCCTTTAAAAGCGTTTCAGAAAAACCTTTTATTGTAGTAATTGGTGTTTTTAATTCATGGCTAACATTTGAAACAAAATCTGTTCTAACTGCTTTTAATTTTTCACGTTCAGTTATGTTCGTTAACATGAATATCTTACGCTTAATAATATCATTCTCTGTTATATTACTTGCTTTTATATGAAAAGTATTGTCTTTTATTGATATATTATCACTATGAAGGTCTTTGTTTTTAAATTTATCTAAAAATTGATGAAAATTTGAATTTCTAATTAATCTTTCAATGGGTATATTTTTTATATCCCTATAATCTGCATTTAAAAAAATTTGACCATCAATATTTATATAGCTAACCTCACCTTGATTATTTGTTGTAATTATAATACTACCAATATTATTTAAAATTGCTTCAAATTGCAGTTCAGTATCATAAAAATCTGATAGCCTGCTATTATTAATTTGATCCATCTTATAAATTGAATTTATAAAATTAGATATTTCTAACACTTTTGAATCTGGAATTAAATCACTCATTTCACCGTTTGCGATATCGGCATAATTTTCAGTAAAAAAATTAATTGGATATAGTATAGAATTACTTATTTTTTTTATTAACAGAACTAATAAGAGTAAAATGATAAAAGATAGTGATAAGTCCAAGTATATAAAACTTAGAATCGCTGTTGGAATTATAAGTAAAAGTAGATAGGTAAAAATTTTCATCAATATGAATTATTCATCAACTTCAAATCTATAGCCAACTGATCGAACAGTTTTAATATATGCACCAGCAACGCCTAGTTTTTTTCTTAAGCCAACTATTTGAAAATCAACAGTTCGCTCTGTCACAATATGATCATCACCATGAACAGTATCAATAATATTACTTCTGGAAAAGGCTAATGATTGATGTGTTGCCATCAAATGTAAAATTTTAAATTCATAGTTAGTTAATTCTATTGTTTTACCTTCAACCTTAACAATTCTTTGTTCAGGTAAAATAGTTAAATTATTAAAAATTAAATCTTCAGAATCACTTAATACACGTTGATGTCGTCTTAAAAGAGCACTTATACGAGCTTTTAAAATTTTAATACTAAAAGGTTTAGTGATGTAATCATCTGCACCAATATCTAAGCCTCTAATAACATCATTATCTTCAGATTTTGCAGATAACATTAATATTGGAATTTTTTGTAGAGCACTTTTATCACGTATTATTGAACATATATCTAATCCGTTCACATCTGGAAGCATAATATCGAGGATAAATAAATCAGGAGGTGAAACTTCCATTAACTCAAACAACTCTTTAGCATTTAAAAATGTAAATACTTTATAGCCTGACTTTTTTAAGTTGAATTGTAAAAGATGAAGAATGTCTAACTCATCATCGACTATATATATTTTATGTACTTTATTTAGGTCATCCATGCTAAAATTTTAGCATACTTTTATTAGGATTTGATTAGTAATTTAATTTTGATGATCATGGTGCCTTACAATCTCACCAGAAATCATATATATAACATCCTCAGCAATATTTGTACAATGATCAGCTGCACGTTCAATATATCTAGAAATTGTAAGCAATTGAATGTTGTACTTAATTGAGCCAATATTCTCATTCATTTGATGCTCAGATTTAATAAAAAGTTTTGAGTGATATTTATCTACTTCCACATCTAAAAGCAATATTTCTCGAGCTTTTTTTTCATCTTTATCAATTAAAGCATCAAGTGAAAGTTTAAGCATTTTAGATAAATACTTTGACATATTCAATATTTCATCTGGAATTTCACTTACATCTGATTCAATAATTGTTTTAACCCTCTTTGAAATATTTACAGCAAAATCACCAATACGTTCTAAGTCATTGTTAATTTTTAAAACAGAAATAATATATCTTAAATCAATCGCAACAGGCTGATGAAGTGCTAAAATTTTTAAACATTCCTCTTCAACTTCAATTTCCTTTTCATCAATTAAATCATCTTTTTCTATAATGCTATTTGCTAACTGAATATCCTTGGTTTTTAAAGATTCAATACAATCATTAATGTTCTCTTCGACTAAAGTGCCAACATTTATTATTAACTTTTGTAAATTTTTAATTCCTAATGATAGATGTACTGACATGTTACCTCCTATTAACCAAATCGACCAGTTATATAGTCTTCAGTTCTTTGTTCTTCTGGGTTAGTGAACATTGCTTTAGTTTCTCCATACTCAATTAACTCACCCTCATACAAAAAGGCAGTTTTATCGGAAATTCTTGAAGCTTGTTGCATATTATGAGTAACAATAATAATTGTATAATTATCTCGTAATTCTAAAATTAAATCTTCAATACGGCTTGTTGATTTTGGATCAAGAGCAGAACACGGCTCGTCCATTAAAATCACGTTTGGTTTCATCGCAATTGCTCTTGCAATACATAGTCGTTGCTGCTGACCACCGGATAGAGCTAATGCAGAATCGTTGAGTCGGTCTTTAACTTCATTCCAAAGACCAGCACTTTGAAGACTTGTTTCAATTAATTTATTTTCATTACCAGTGAAACCATTTATCTTTGGGCCCCATACAATATTTTCAGATATTGATTTAGGGAAAGGGTTTGGTTTTTGAAAAACCATACCAATCTGTCGTCTAATATTAACAGGGTCAACTTTTGAAGAGTATATGTCATTCCCTTCAAATTCAATAGATCCATCAATTTTAAAAATATCAATAAAATCATTCATCCTATTAATAGAACGCAATAAAGTTGATTTTCCACAACCTGAAGGACCTATAATTGCAGTTACCTTATTATTTTCGATTTCTAAATTGCATTCTTTGATAGCTTGTGTATTACCATAAAATAAATTTAGATTTTTAATACTTATAATTTTATCCAACTTTAATCACCAATCATATTTTTTATTTGATTTGTTTCTAATATAAATTGCTAGTGCATTCATTGATAGTAGCACAATTAATAAAATAATAATTCCAGCAGAAGCAATATCATGAAAAGCAATTTGAGGCCTCGAAGTCCAATTATAAATTTGGATAGGCAATGTAGTAAAAGGGTCCATTATCCCCTCTGGAACGAATGCTACATATGTCAAGGCACCAATCATAATAAGTGGTGCTGTTTCTCCAATTGCTCGTGACATTGATAAAATAACGCCAGTCATTATTCCAGGTGTAGCTATTGGCAAAACGTGATGGCTTATAGTTTGCCATTTTGTAGCACCTAATGCGTATGCACCTAATCTAATACTGTTAGGTACAGATCTTATTGCTTCTTTTGCAGAAATGATTATTACTGGTAAAATAAGTAATGACATTGTAAAGCTACCAGCTAATACACTTCGATCAAAACTGAAAAATCTAACAAAAATTACCAGGCCTAATATTCCATATACAATTGATGGTACACCAGCGAGATTAGCAATATTAATCTCAATAAATTTGGTCAATTTATTTTTTTTAGAATATTCTTCTAAAAAAATAGCTGCTCCTACTCCAACTGGTATTGAAATTATAGAAACTGTAATTAATAGCCATACACTTCCATATAATGCTGATTTAATTCCTGCTTTGTGAGGAAATCGAGAAGGAAAATTATTCAAAAAATCAAATGAAAGATGGTTTAGGCCTGATTTTGCAACAGAATAAATTAAAACCAATAAAATTACTATAGATGACCATGTTACTATGGAGCAAAGACTCCTAAAAATCATCTCTTTTCTCTTTCTAAACAAAATATTATCAGAAAATTGAGTAGACTTATTATTCATATTCTTCTCGATAGCGATTCATAATAAAGTTCGAAAAAATATTCATAGAAAATGTTACTAAAAATAATAAACTTGCGACTGCAAAAATTGTTAAATACTCAATACCACCTGCAGGTGTATCACCCAGACTAACCTGTACAATATACGCAGTCATCGTTTGAATACCCTCAAGTGGATTTAATGCTATTTTAGGGGTTGCACCCGCAGCCAATGTAACAGCCATTGTTTCTCCAAATGCACGAGAAATTGCTAGAACAAACGAAGCAATAATACCTGAAAATCCTGCAGGTATCATTATGCCCTTAATGACTTCATAGGATGTTGTACCAAGAGCATAACCACCTTGCTTTAAATCTTTTGGAATAGCATTTAAAGCATCATCACATAAAGATGCAACCATTGGCAATATCATAATTCCAACGACAATACATCCGCTAGCAGCATTAAAAATTTCTGTACTCTCAAAAAAAATTCTAATGGTCGGGGTAACAAATGTTAATGCAAAAAAACCATAAACGACAGTTGGTATCCCTGCTAAAATTTCCAATATTGGTTTGATAATATTTCTAGTTTTTTTTGATGCAAACTGACTTAAATAAACAGCAGTTAAAACACCCATTGGAATCGAAATTAATGCAGAACCAATAACAATTATAAGGGTACCTGAAAGTAATGGCAGAATCCCAAAGGTCTGTGGAACCAATAATGGCTCCCAACGTGTTCCTAAAAAGAATTCACGAAACGAAACTATTTTGAAAAAATCTATTGTTTCAAAACATAGGACTGAAATTATTCCAATCGTTGTAAAAATACTTAAATAAGCACAAAGAGCAAGTAATTTTTCAATTACTTGCTCTTTGAATAACATAATTTTCTTAGTGTTCGTTAATTCCATTTACCCGTAATTCTAGATTGATACTTTCTTTTTGCTTCATTTAGTAAATTATCTGGTAGTGGAATATAGCCTACTTCAGTAACTAATGAAGATGCATTATTTAAATAGTAATTTACAAATGCATCAACATGTGGCTTTTGTGTTGAGGCCTTACTTACATAAATAAATATAGGTCGTGATAGTGGTGAATAAGTTCCATCATTAATTGTCACCTCAGTAGGCAATACACCGCCTGAACCACCATCAATTGCTACTGCTTTTATCTTATCAGAATTTTCATTATAGTATGCAAAACCGAAAAAACCTAAAGAATATTTACTTCCTGCAACTCCTTGAACTAATACATTATCATCTTCACTTTTTGTAAAATCGTGTCTACAAACTTGTGATTTACCATTAATCACATCAGTAAAATAATCAAATGTACCAGAGTCAGTACCCGGACCAAATAATTTTATCTTCTGATTAGGCCAATTAGGTCTAACATCTTGCCATGTAGATACCTTACTATCTGGCATCCATATTGCATTTAATTCTTCAACTGTTAAATAATCAACCCAATCATTATCATTACTAACAACTACAGATAATCCATCATATGCAACTGGCAGCTCAATATATTCAATGTTATTTTCTTTGGCTTTTTTCTCTTCTTTACCCTTTATTAACCTTGATGCATCATTAATATCCGTTTCCCCAGTACAGAATTTTTTAAAGCCTCCACCAGTACCTGAAATACCCACTGTTACCCTAACTTTAGGATGTACCTTACCAAATTCTTCAGCCACAGCTTCTGTTATAGGGAAAACCGTACTAGATCCATCAACCTTGACAGTCCCTGATAATTTATCTGTAGATTTTACCTCTTCAGATGAACAAGAAACAAGAAGCATAAGAGATGCCAAAATGAAAATATTTGTTAATTTTAATTTTTTCATGATTTTATTTACCTTTAATTTAAAGTTTAATTAATCTATTTTCTATACTTGAAATTATTTTCCTAATATTAGGAATATGTTAGAATTTGAATCTTAGATTTATTTTATACATCATACTAGAATCACTACCATCTTCTGGGTTAATCATTCTCATATTTGGTGTTAAAACAAGCCCACCTTCAACATAATAGTTAAATCCTGCAATGATATAGGTACTAGCATCATCATCAGAATCGGTATTTGGATCATACATGTCAACATAAACTAATCCCTCTAGATTATCTTTTATTTTGTAGCTTGTATATAATGCCATAATTTGTCTGGTGATATCGGTCTCAGAATTAGTTTCCATATCAAACTCACCTCCGATACGAAAATTATTATCTGCAAAACCCCCAAAAAAGGAAGTTACAGTAGTATTGTAAGATTCAGATATGGCATTTTCATATGATTCAGTTGAAAATGATAATCCTACATTATATCCATCCTTTTTAACTAATTTGGGCTGACCATAAACAGCACTAAATGAATATTTTTTAAACTCATCATTCTCTTGTTTTTTATAACCTGTACCATTAGTGACTAACATGCTATAGCTAAAATCACCAACTTTATTAGAAAATCCAACACCTAAATCAGCGGAGCTTGAAAATTTATGTAAATCCATTGGTGATTTTTCGATAAATCTAAACCCCCAAGTTTTTTCTGTAATATTAAACATATTCATTCCTTGCATTCCAAATACTAGCTTACCAATAGGTGACTTCCAGTCAACTTGTGCTTTTTTCAGATAACTTGTCAATCTTTCATCATCACCTACTTCGCCAACATCAGTTTGAAATTTTATAGATAAATCATCAGAAATATTATTTTTGTATGTGAAATAAACACGCTTTAATGAAAACCCGTCATCATTATCAGAATCTTTAGTAGCATCGTATGTATAATTGAAAAAACCAACACCACTAATTGTTGTCTCAGCAATCAAAACAGAAAAGATGGTAAAGATAGAAAAAAATATTCTTAACATATTAAAACTCCTTAATCATTATTAGAAAATTATAATTACGTTATAATATTATTATAGTTATGTTAGAATTTTGTTAGGATAAAATATTATCTATAATTTTTTTATAAGAACAAACAATTGGGACATTTAACTTTTCTAGCCGGGACTTACTATTGTGGCCAAATGAAAGCAATAAACAATCTACTCCTATAGCTTTGGCAACTTCAAAGTCATGAATTGTATCTCCCACCATAATCACTTCTTCAGTATTATAGTTTAATTTTTGAATCCATGATTTACCTAGATTGACTTTACTGTGTGCATAATGGTTATCTAATCCATTGATTCCAATAAATTTATCATTAAGATTATAGTAAGCCACAGACCGATCAAGCATGTTTTGGTTTTGAGCGGATAATATGGAATGTGTAATTCCTTGATCAGATAATTTATCTAATACAAATTCTGTATCAGAATAAAGGGATGCATCAAATAATCTTTTATTAAATTCATTGATAAACTCTAAACCAGATACTTCAAAGGGTTCATCTTCAAAATTAAAACCTAATTCGATATAGTATTCTCGGACTGGAAACATAAATTTTTCTTTGTAGTCATCAACTGTAACTAATTTAAGATTGCGTTTCTTCAAAAGCTTATTTATAATTTCCACACACAACCAAGTATCATCAACTAATGTCCCATTCCAGTCCCATATAACATGTTTATATTTCATTTTTATGATAGGTTTAATTTTCTTAGTAGTTCATGTGTGAAAATACCATCATTATGACCATCTCCCCACGTGATTCTAATGGCATAATGTCCTACCTTTATAACATTCTTTAATTCGTAAGCTGCTCCCATTTTTTTTACATTTGGGCCCTTATAAACATTTCCAAAAATATCTGATTCTCCTGAACAATAAGCACATGGACAGTTATCACGTAATGTCTTGTATTCAATGAATGTTTCCTTGTCATCATTCCAGCTTATTGCTAAACCATTAGGAAAATTAATTAATTCTTTTATTGTCAAATCCATACCATTTCTCTGTTGTTTATATGATAAATTTAATACTAGTAAACAAAAAGTCTATTTTAAACTGTTCTTCCACTTGTATAAACTACTGAATTCTCATAAATTTATTAACAATTTGGAATCAAACATTAGATTGAAACTTCTTACAAATTTCATAGTTGCCATCATGGCATCCACAGCAGCCTATGCAAACTCATTCCCTTTAGAGTTGCCGCTTATACCAATTCAAAATACACTTGATATCAATAACAATCGTTATCCTGATTTTTTTGCAGTTGGAAATTCTGGCTTAAATCGCTCTTTACATATCTATGATATAAGGCCTGATGGCTTGTCAGAAATATGGTCTTTTACAATTGATAATAATAAAAATGGCTATATTGCAGATGCGGTAATCAGTGACCTTGATGGTGATGGTAATTTAGAAGTAATAGCTGCCGTAGAATTTGAAAAAGAGTCTAACAAGTTTTATATTTTTAAGTCTAATTCAAATACTTTTGATGAAAAACCTTTTTTAAAATATGCATACCCCAAGTCAAAAAAACCTTTGCAATTAACTCAAATAAAGACCATTGATTGGGATAATAATGGTGATGATGAAATTGTAGTTGTAATGGG
>MDTA01108835.1_pt1 | contig 15627 bp, 17 predicted proteins | sample 811151 | NCBI WGS metagenome assembly MDTA01 (sample SAMN05326648, study PRJNA326480) | marine metagenome | isolation source: seawater | place: Indian Ocean: South | collected 2010 | reverse complement strand
AGACAAAGTACCATTGGCGCTGAAAGGCTTGACTTCCGAGTTCGGAATGGAATCGGGTATAACACTTTCGCTATAATTACCAGGCACCACTTTATATAATAGAATTTTTCTTTGTAAATTAAAAAAAAGGTAATAATTTCCTAACTTTTTAACAATTTAATATAAGACTCGTTGATATGTTTTGCTGAAAAATATTTTAAATCTAAATTAGTTTCAAATTTTTCTGGACTTTTATTTAAAATAATTTTCTTTAGATCCCTTGTATTTTTAAAATATAAACCATTTGAGCCTAAAATTCTCCTATTAAAAGAACAATTATAAGCTATTACAGGCTTATGAAGACTTATGGCCTCTATTAAGGTTGGGTTTGTTCCTCCAACACTGTGGCCATGAATATAATAATCTGCTAGAGACCAAAATTTAAATAATTTATCTCTATTATAAATAGGACCAAGAAAAACAATATTTTTTGAGGCATCTATGATTGGTTTAATACTTTTATTAAAATAATCATTTGAGCTGCCAATTATGTAAAGTTTATCACTACAAAGAGATAAGGTATTGAAATCTGAAAAAACTTTGACTATTAAATCTATATTGTTCTCTGGAACAAACCTCATAACTAATATCGCTTTTCTGAATTTTTTATTTTTTTTGGGAGTAAAATACTTCTCTTTTCCAGTAAAATCTGATGGATAATAAATTAATGATCCATCTTTATTAAAATGTCTAGAATAATATCTTTTAATTACCTCCGAGTCATAAATTAAATCAACATTCATTAATGAAATTAATTTTTCACAAAATTTAAAAAATAATTTTTTAATATTTGAAATTTTTCTTCTCCACTCAATGCCATCTACATTACAAATAATTTTACACCTTAATAACTTTAATATTGGGAAAAAAATTACTGCTCCATATCCAAAAAATAAAAAAATTCTTACACCTTTTAAATAAAAAAAAATTATAGAAATAAGATAATTAAATAAAATAAAAAAACCTTGTCCTCTAAAAAAATAAAATTGAGAAACATTTTTTATTTGAAAATCTTTCAAAATATTTTTTTTATCAGACGAAATATAAAAATATATTTTTTTGTCATTTTTATTTTAATACTCTACAAATTGATTTACAAATTGATCAAAGGCACCATATTTTGCTGGTAATCCTCTAATTCCAATTATTCCAACTTTTTTCATTATAATAAATATTTTTTTATAAAATATAAAAATACCATATTAGAGTAATAAATTAATATTACAATTTTAGAAATATTATACACTAAAAAAATTAATGGTAAGAAAATCAAAACTACATAAATAATTTTAAAATATTTATTAAATTTAATTTCTTCCATAATTGTTCTTAATCTTAGATCATATAGTTTTAAAATTATAGAAAAACAAATTTGAAAAAAAATATAGATTAATTTCAAAATAAAACCTTTGGTTACAATTGTGATCAAAAATAAAGATCCAAAATAACTTAAATTAGTTGTAACTAAATATAACTTTGGAAATTTTACATCAATTTTTTCATAAGAGTAATTTGTTAATAAATAAATTATTACTAATATTGAACTTAAGAATATTCGAATAATTAATAATTCATATAAATTTACAAAATCAAATATAAACGGGACTACGCTTAAAAAAATAAATAGTTTAAATATAAAATTTAAATTTTTAATTTTTTTAGATTGAGATGAAAGAAAATCAGAGTAAAAAAGATTTAAAGCGTAGACAATGATTAAATAAGTGAAACTTTCTTGATAATAAAATAAACTTAAATTTATCAGTAAAATGAATGTTTTTGATAATTTTATACTTTTTTGTTCACTTGAAAAATATAAAAAAATTAAAGGACCAATTATTAATCCAGATAGAGAGTAAACATTTAAAAATTTTTGAACAATACTATTTTCAATAAAAAGTATGAATAAAAAATTTCCAAAAAAAAATAAGAAATAACTTATATAATTTATCATTTATTTTAATTTTTAATTTATTTTATCTATCCGCTTTAATCCAATGAAGCTGATTGGTAGAATTAATAAAATACCAATAAAGTTATTAAAAAAATTTCCAGTAGTAATAAAAGGAAATAAATTAACAAAAATAGATAAGTAAATTATTTTAGTCTCCAAAGAATTATTTTTTATGAATTTGTAAAAAGCATAAATCCATACAAAAAAAACTAAAAGGAAAGTAAATACACCTGTTTCTGCTAAGAATTGAATATAATAATTGTGTGGATGAGTAGAACAATTATCAATACCAGTAAAACCCTCATAATAATCATCAGGTTTATCTTTGAAAGCTTTATAGTTCTTTTTAGTATAATACTTTAACTCTTTACATTTTATTCTAAAAGACTTAATTCCATTACCAAATATGTAGTTATCACTAGACATCTTTATTCCTGAACTCATCATCAAATAATATTTTAGAGGAATAAAATACTCTTCTCTAGCAATTGCTATAAATCTCTCTGGATCATCAGAAACTTTTATTTCGATATAATCATTTTCAGGCTCAATAATACCCCACTGATAAAGAGTTTGATCAACAACTCTAAATTTTACTTTAGGAAATAAATAAAGAGTACTTATACAAACTAATAATAACATTAAAAAAATATATAATTTTTTTTTTATTTCAATTAAATTTGTAAAAAAGAATAAAAAAACGATAAAAATAGATAAAGAGAATATTGCTGCTCTTTCCCCAGAAAGCAAAATCATAAAAAATACAATAATTATTGTTAAGTAAAAAATTTTATTTTTATTAAAAATTAATAATAGTGACAAAGTTAAAGGCAATATTTTAATCAAATATGATCCCATTACATGTTCATCAAAAAAGAAACTTGAATATCTATTTCCAATTACATATTTAGAAATGAATTCAATCCCAATTATTTGAAAAAATAATCCTATGATTAAAATTAAAATTGAAAGTAATAAAAAATTTAAAAAGTATTTTATAAATTTTTTATCGTTTTCAATTAAATATTGAATTAATAATATAAATAAACCAAATCTAATTAATGGTAATGAATTTAACAAATAATAATTTATATTATCTGTAAATAACGAGCCAATCGTACAAATCAAATAAAATGATAAAAAAATTAAAAAAATCGAGTTCTTAAATATATTAAATTTTTTTTTTATTAAGGAAAAAATAAAAAAACCTACAGATAATAATGATAAAAATAAGTCAGCAATGAATATGCTAAATAATAAAAAAAATGGTATTGACGCAGTTAAAATTCTTACTGTATCAGTATAATTGATTTTCATTTTTTAATTATTTGATCCTAATTATTTATTATATAAACTAAAAAAACACTTATAGATAAATTTATTTCAATTAAAAAATATAGACTTTTAATTATAACCTTATTTTTGGTATTTAGATCACATGTTTGTGGAGTATAATTATTTTTTGTTTGATAAATAATTAAAATACCAGTCAAAAACTTCTTGGATTGTTTCATCAAAAGAAAATTTTGGTTTCCATTTAAAATACTTATACAATTTAGAAAAATCCATAAATTGGTATTTTATCTCACCTGTGGTTTTTTTATTTTTCATTTTTTTTAGAATGATATCTAGCTCTTTTTTTTTCTCTTAAAGTTATATATTTTTTTTACAATTTGCTTAATTGTTAATGGTTGGTTTGTACCTGCATTAAAAATTTCTCCTCGAAGATGTTTATTTTTGTATAATTTTGATGATAACAATAAATATAAATCTATAATATCCTCTATGTAAACATAATCTCTTATATCTTTACCATCACCTCTTGGAATAAATGGTATATTTTTAATAATTGATCTTACCAAATCTGGAATTAAAGCACTAAAATGTAACTGACCAGGTCCATAAATATTTGCAAATCTAGTAGTTATTATTGGTAAATTAAAAAGACTAGAACTGTAAGTTTTTGTTATCATGTCAGCACATGCTTTGGATACATCGTATGGAAATATTGCTCTGGAGGAATAATTTTCTTTATATGGAAGATCTTGTTTAGGATATGAACCATAAGATTTATCAGATGAAGCAACTATGATTGATTTAATTTTTTTATTTTTATTAAATGAATCTAGCAAAGTATAGGTTCCTCTTATATTACTCTCCCAAGTTTTATAGGGACTCTTGTTAGCAACACCAACTTCAACCTGGGCAGCTAAATGAAAAACAATTTCGAAATTATTTTTATTAATAATGTTTTGAATAAATGATTTATTTGTAATTTCACCTTTAAATAGTTTGCATTTTTTATGTATTGACTCAAAATATAATAATGAATTTTTTTTTTTTGGATTATCCCGCTCACATTTGCACCTAGACCAGTTAATCTTTTGGCTAAATTAGATCCAACAAATCCATCAATTCCTGTAATTAATATTTTTTTATTTTTCCAAAATTTTTTTGGCATTATTTAATTTTTATTAAATTTTGTTTTGCTTGGTTCAATTCATTCAATGTATTTATTGTTATATGTTTTCCATTATGCAAGAAAGCTCTTAAATTTTTTTTTGCATAATTGCTCTCTAAAAAATTTTTAAAAGTTTTAAATTTATCTAAAAATTTAATCTTTTTTCTATCAAACAAGAAAAAGCCTATATTAAAATAATATTCAAGATCTGGTTTTTCTTTAAAATTTGATATTTTAGAATTCTTTAATTTAAGTAACCCAAATTGTGATTTTAATTTATAAACTGAAAATATAATTTTGTTTTTAAATTTTTTATGAAAATTGATTAATTTATTAATATTTATGTCAACTATTGTATCGCCATAACAGACTAAAACGTATCTAGATGCATTTCTTGAACTAATTTTAATTCTTTTTATTATATCAATGTCTACTCCTGAATTTACAACGCTAATATCTAATTTTTCTAATTTTATTTTTTTAAAAAGGTGGTGCTTATAACCAGTTGCTAAAATTACTTTTTTTAGATTATATTTTTTTAAATGTTCTAGAATATAATATATAATTTCTTTTTCGTTGATTTTAATTAAAGGTTTGGGAATAATTTTCGTTATAGGCAATAACCTTTTTCCTTTACCTCCACAAAGAATTATGACTGTCAGATTTTTTTTAAATTCAGTAACCATATCAGAACATTTTTTTTGTCCATGTTTTGGGTGCTATTTTACTATCAATCTCGATTTCATAATTATATTCAAATTTTTTAGGACCTTTTTCTTTTATAAATTGAATAATTTTATCTAATGAATTATCTAAAGAAATTTCTGTTTTATAATTTAAAATTTTTCTGGCTTTGTCCGATGAACAAATAGCTTTTTTTACTTCATTTGGTCTGGCAGGCTCATAAATTGCATCTTGGTTAAATTGTAATTTATTTGACAATATTTTATACAATTCATTAATTGTTACACTTTCTTCATCTGGACCAATATTTACAATTTCTGATTTTATATTTTCATCAAACATTAACTTATCTAAACAACTTATACAGTCATCAATATCTGAAAAACATCGCTTTTGTTCTCCGTCACCATAAATTATTGGACTTCTGTTTTGAAGCATTAAATTAATCATAATTGAAGCTACATTTCTAAAAGCATCATCATATTTTTGTTTAGGTCCAATTATATTGTGAGGAACTGCAATGTTGTATTCAATATTATATGTTTTGGCTAATATCTTAAGGATATTTTCTGCTGCAACTTTAGAAACACCATAAGGATCAACAGGTTTTGGTTCTAAATTTTCTAAATAAGGAATTTTAGCATCACCATATCTTGCCATAGATGAGCAATAGACAATTCTTTTTAAATCATTTTTTATAGCTGCTGTGAATACAGAGGTAGATCCAACTACATTATTTTCACATATTAACTTTGGAGATACAGTTGATAACCCTTCATGAGCAAAAGCAGCAGAGTGACAAAGAACATCAGAACCTTTCATTATTCTTGTCATTTCTTTTAAATGTGAACAATCAACTTCATAGAATTCTATATCAAGTCCTTGGAGATTACTTAAATCACCACCTATTAAAGTGTCATTTCCCACAACTTTAAAACCTTTATTTAAACAATGCTCAGCTAAATGGGACCCTAAAAAGCCAGCTATACCAGTAATAAATACTTTCATGATTAAAGTTATCTACTTAAAATAAGTGAAAATTACAATTAGAATTATTAATTTAAGTAAGAATAATTACTAAAATATTTCATCCAATTCCATTTTCCCTTTAGTTTGGATAAAAAAATATCCTCTTTGTCGTTTCTCCAAATATCTATTCTGGGTATTTGGAAATCATCATAATTTTTATTAAAGAAATCAAATTTAGTTGTAAAAGCTTGTTTATAATTTAATTTTTTAGCATGCTGTATTACTTCATTGTTATATCCACCAAATGGATATGATAATTTATCAACTTTCAATGATAATGTGTCTTCAAGCCATTTTTTGCTTTTGTCAAGTTGGTAAAATATTTCTTTATGATTTAATTTTGACAAATTAATATGATCATAAGAATGTGAGCCAATTTCCACATTTTTAAATTTTGAAATTTCAAGTAAATCTTTTTTATTCAAATAGCTTGAATTATTTTGATCAATTAACTTAGGACAAACAAAAACAATTACATTAAAATTATATTTTAATATTTCGTTTAGAGCATGAGTTAAAAAGTTTTTATAACCATCATCAAAACTTATCAAAAATCCATTATTTGAGTGATTTAAATCATTAAAATTTTTTGAAATGTAGTTATTATTTTTAATACTCAGCATTTGCTCTGAAAAAGTCTTTGGATCTAACTGATAAATATCTGTTGTTAAATTGTTTAAAATTGAATTTAAAGAATGGTATGTTAGCACGAACCTACCATTTTTAGATTTCATTAAATACTTAGATATTAAACTTGATATTAATAATTTATTTTTATTTCTCATTAAATAACATTTAGTTAAATAATTATTTATAATTAATTTTTTAATAATTTAAATCATTTTGTTTCTAACTTATTTTTATAATTAAAATATAATAAAAATGATAACAAAATAAAAAAATTAGTAGATAAAAATGTTCCAAAAATATTTCCAGAAGTTAAAAAAGGAAGATAATTAAATAAAATAGATATTAATAATACATATTTTTTATTATCAATTTTTTTTATAAATAATAAAATACAATTATAAAATAAATAAACCGTAAAATATAAATAAAAAAATAATCCAACTAATCCAATTTCTGATAAAACCTGAAGAAAAACATTGTGTGGATGAGTTGAGCAGCAATTTATATAATCACAAAATTCTTTTTTAGAACAATTTTTTCTAAAAGATTTAACTCCTCTCCCAAAAAGTTTCTCTGAAATATTTCCTTTTTTATACATTAAATATGCACTCTGAAAGTGAGCGTTATGCTGGCTCGTATATATTTTCAAACTCTTTGGATTTTTCCATTCACTAATAATTTTTGTACTTTCAATAGTGCTGTAGATCATTCTTTGTTTTGTGACATCATCAACATTTATAATTATTGAAAAACCTACTATTGTTATCAATATGAAAAAGATAATTTTTTTTATGTTGTAAAGTTTTAATATTGTAAAAAAAGAAATTAATAATGTTGTTATAAAAGCAGTTCTTTCACCAGCTACAAAAGATAATATCAATAATAAAAATAGAACAGGTAAAAATAAAATATTATATTTTTCATTGATTAAAAAAAATAAAATTAAAAATGGCAAATATTTTGAAATAAAACTTCCTAAGATAAATTCATCGCCAAAAAAACTACTTATTCTGTGGGGAATTTCTTGTTTTAAACCTATTAGATTTATACCAGTAAAATATTGAAAAAAACCATCAATAATTATTATCAAAAAAGTAATTAAGAATATAAATGTTAATTTATTATAAAATTCATTATTTGAATAAATCAAATAAAAAATAGCTAAACAAAAAAAATAAAATCGTAAATATTTTATAGAAGAGTTAAATACATATTGGTCGTTATTAATAAAAGCATTAATTAAAAGGTATAAAAAAAATATTGTAAGATATCTAACCTCTTTAGTATAAAAAAATTTAATATTCTTTACAAGTATGAGCAGAATAATCATAAATAAAATTGAATAAATTATCAAAAAATTTGTTAAAAAATTTCCTGAAATAATTGCAAATGGCAAAAAAAGAAATAATAACGACGAAAGTTTTAAAAATTTATTTTCACTAAATATCTTATTTAAGAATATGTTCATAAAACTTAATTACTTTATTCTTAATATTATTCCTGTCAAACTTTGAAGTTAATTTAAAATAATTATGACTAAAAAAATTTTTTTTTGATGTATAAATTTTAATAATAGAATTTTCTAATCCACTTATATCTCCAACTTTGTGAATGTATCCATTCATATTTTGTTTAATAATATCTTCAGAACCAGGTATCGAATAGGTTATTGTGGGCAAATTGTAATTTATAGCTTCCATTAATACAGTAGGCATTCCCTCTGTTTTCGATGGAAATAAAAGTAAATCAGAAAAATATAAAATTTCATTTATATCTTTTAAATTTTTAATCCAAATAATTCCTGGATACCTAAGTATAGACTTATTTTTTTTTTTTGAAAATCCCAGTTCATCAAAATCACCAACAATTATTAATTTTTTATTTTTTATGTTAAGTTTTTTAAATACCTTTATGGCTGTATGAAAACCCTTTTCTTCAATTAGTCTGCCGATAAACAAAATATTAAAAGTTTTTTTCAAATTATATTTATGAAATAGTGAATTAATCTTAAATAATTTTTTCTTTGCTACACCTGCACCAAATATTTGAATAAAAGGTTTTGATATTCCTAATTTTTCTACAAAATATCTTTTGTCATGATTATTAACAAAAATTAAATAGTCACAGAACAAAGAATTTAATTTATACAAAATATCATAAGTCTTTTTAATAATTTTTTTATTTGAAATTGAAAGAGCACCCATTCCAGTAATCATTATAACTGTTTTAGCAAAAAATAATTTTGCAATAGGGCAAACAACTAAATTTGGATGAATAGTGTATGTCTGTACCAAGTTAGGTTTTTTTTTCAAAAACAAAAAAAAAATTTTTATAATTAAATAAAAATTTGAAATTAAACCTGTATTATTAAATAAGTTTTTTAATTTTATACATTTAATTTTTTTTTTTATAAAATATTCAGCATATTTGTCGTCATTTGCAACTAATGTTAGATTATGATTTTGTGATAATTGTAAAATGATATCTTTTCTAAACAAATAAAATGATCTGTAAGTATTTGAAATTAAATAGACATTTTTTGACATTTTTGTATCCACTTAAAATGATTTAATTATAAAAACTTGTGAACTTTATAGTTAGTATTTTAATTAATAAATTGTTACAAATCACTATAAATTTGGTATCAATTAAACCAGATGAATTAATCACTTAGAAACTAAAATTAATATGAAAGTAAGCATAATAATTCCCTGTTATAATGAAAAAAATACAGTTAGAGAAATTATAAAAAAAATAAATAATACTGATGTTTTAAATTGTGAAAAAGAACTAATTGTAATAGATGATAATTCAAATGATGGTACATCAATTATTTTAGAAGAAATTAAAAATTCATCTGAGATTTCTGTATTAATTAAAAATTCGACAAATCAAGGAAAAGGTTTTTCAATAAAAGAAGGAATAAAGAATTCAAGTGGAGATATAATTTTAATTCAGGATGCTGATTTAGAATATGATCCTCGCGATTATGTAAAATTATTAGAACCGATTATTGAAGGTTATGCAGATGTGGTTTACGGTTCAAGATTTTTAGGTGCATCTAGAGTTAGAGTTTTATATTTCTGGCATAGCGTAGGTAATTATTTTTTGACATTGTTGTCTAACATGTTCACAAATCTAAACTTAACAGATATGGAAGTTTGTTATAAAGCTTTCAAATCAAGTATTATAAAAAGTATTGACTTAAAGGAAAATAGATTTGGATTTGAACCAGAGGTAACTGCTAAATTGTCAAAAATAAATAATTTAAGATTGTATGAAGTAAGTGTGAGTTATTATGGAAGAAAATATTCAGAAGGAAAAAAAATCACATGGAAGGATGGTTTTAGTGCCCTAAGATGCATAATTGTTTATAACTTATTTAAATGATTGGCAAAACTTTGAACAAAAATAAAATTTTAATTTCTATATTTTTATTAATATCTTGTTTTTTTCTAGGAATTCTCTTTCTTTACATTGAGAGAAAAGTTTTAGGTATAAGCTCAACATTTCATCCTGACTCAATTTGGTATTTAAATGAAGACGTATTAGCAAGTTATAGTTATTTAAGCATAAAAATTAATTTCATAGATAATATCAAAAATTTATTCATGAATTTTTACCAAGGAAATTTATATTATTCGATTGTAAATCTTTTTAAGGAAATTAAAAAATATGACATAATAAACATAAATAATGCTTATAGAAACTTAATTCTATTAAATATAAGTCTTTACGCTATCACTAACGTATTGATATTTAATCATTATCTTAAACATTTTCATAAACGACAAAAGAATTTATTATTTTTGCTAAGTTTAATTATATTTTTTATTCTGCCATATAAATTACATTTATCTGTACATATATTAAAAGAAAGCTTTATTTTCTTTTTTTTAGTAATTTATATTTTATATCAATCAAAAAAATTTTTTTTAATTTCTTTATTTTTTGGAACTTCTTTTAGATTTGGATTTGCATTGTATTATCTAATTTTTTTTAATCTAAAAAGTTTTTTAAAATTAAATAAAATTTTATTATTTGCAGTCATATCGTCCATGATATTTTTAATTTATTATTATAACTTTGTGGAAAATGATAATATTTTTCAGAGTTTTTTAACTCTTATAGAAGAAAGAAATCTTAATACCATGAGCGGAAGAGATTTTGATAATATACCAAATTTTAGTGACAATGATTTAGGTTTTTTGTACAGATCAATAATTTGGCCTTTATTTTTTCTGACAGGTGGATTTATTTTTTTTACAGAAAATATATTTTTTAAATTACTTGGCCTTGAAATAATTATAATGCAGATTGTCACTTATTTTTGTCATAAAAAAATAATTGTAAACCTAGGTTTGATCACTTTTTTAGTTATATTGTCTTTATGGGTAACTACTTTTACATCATTTTATAGGTATGCTTATTTAGGATTTCTTGCACTTTTTTTGCATACAATATTTGAAATTAAAATTAGGAAAAAAATATAATTTAGATTATAGATCTAAAATGAAAATAAAAAAGCTTTTAAATATTTTAAAAAATAATTTAAACCAACAAATTTTTATTTTTTTACTTTTAATAGTAATATTGATACCTGCTTATATTTTAACTCCAAAAAATTTTAAATCAGTTATTTTAATTACTCCGCTATCTGATTTGCAATTTAAAAGTAATTTCTTTAGTCAAGAAGATATTAAACTTAAATTATCAATTTCAGATATATCTAAAATTGAAAATATGAAAGTAGAGGCAAATAATCAAGACACAATTAATAATTTAAATTTTAGCCCATTGAATTTGTTTTATTCCTTTTATAAAGATACAATTAATATAACTGAAAATAAGTTTGCTGCAGAAAAAATTAGAGTAAATCTTTATGGAAGTTCTTATGAATATTTTTTTTCTATAGAAGTTAATTCAGGAACAAAAAATAATAATATAAATAAACTAACAGAGATCTTAGAGGATGTTAGAAAAATAATTTTTGATAGAATTTTAAGCTATGAAAAAAACTACAATAAAAATATATTTATAGATAAAGATAACTTTAATTTAGTAAATTATTCAAAAAGTAAAATCGTCCACAATGAAAACAAAATTAATATTTATTTTTATATTATTTTATTATTTTTGCTCAGTTTTTTACTAAATTTACTGGTATTAAAATTAAAAAGAAAGATTTAATTTTTTATTAAATTTTTTCTTAATAAAAAAATTAATAAAAAATAAATGAACATTGGTATTAAAAAAGCAATTACCTTTGATGTAAATTGATTTAATATAGTTGGAAGTGAACTAAGAAAAATAAATATAATCAATGAATTTGAAAGACTTGTCTTAAGTGTTAAATAATGATGGAGATGATTTCTATCACCTCTAAAAGGGCTTCTTTTGTTAATTAATCTAATAAAAAAAACTCTTATTAATTCAAGACCTGGGATTAAAAGCAATAAAATTATCTCCACCTCATTTAATAGGAAATTATTAAAAGACTTTATGAAAATACTTGAAAATAAAAAAGCTATTGAGTAAGTTCCTGCATCACCCATAAAAGCTTTTGATCCTAAATTAAGATAAAAGAAAAAAACTAGAGGTATTAGAAACAAAATGTAAATTATATCTGGATTTTTAGAAGCTATAAATAAAATTATTAAAATAGAATAACTTGTAAATTGTAAATTGATTCCATCAATCATATTAAGCGCATTAATCAAAACGATGATACAGAAAACAGTAAATATTATGCTTAATGGTTTATATACAAAATTTATTTCAATATTAAATATGGTTACCGCTTCTATAATTAAATTTTTGTCAAAAAATATAATTAACAAAGATGCTAAAGAAGTCATTATCAGTCTTAACTTAGGAGTTAAATTCCTAATATCATCAAAAAGACCTATCAAAAAGAAGACGGTAAAGAATATATAAAATAATAAAAAATCCTTATAGTCTGTGAATATAAAAAAAATCGAAGTTCCCTTAAAATATAATATAATAGGTAAAAATACCAAAAAATTTAAAAATACTAAAATTCCTCCTAAAATAGGAACAGATTGTTTATGAAATTTTCTTACTTTATCTGGGTTATCATAAATATTAATTATTTTTGAAAGACTTTTATATTTTAGAACAAATAGTAAATTGAAGATTATTTGAAAAAAAAAAATAATTTTTTGAACTTCCATAAAATAATCTTTAAAGAATATTATTATCTTTTATCTATCTTCCACTTGCTTTTAGCAACTATTTTATTTCTTATGATTCTTGACTTATATTTTTCTACAACTTTCATTTCTTCAATTATCATCTGATCTGATAAAAATACTGGTTTTAAGCCTAAATTTATAAGTCCAATTGGTTTAGCTACTAAACTATTATTTTCATTTTCTATTCTTGGATTTGAATATTTTTTGATTTTACAATTGGATATTTTCTGTATCTTCTTTGCAAGTGTGATTAATTTATGGGTTTCAGTTAATTGATTAAAAATTTTCACTTTTGATTTTGGCTTTCGATTTTCAGCCGCAATCAAGATTGCATCTGTGGTATTTTTAATATTAATAAATGGTCTTACTTGATTTCCACTTCCATGAATAGTTAAGGGATGATTTATAACAGATTGCATAATAAATCTATTCAGAGCTGTACCATAATCACCATCATAATCGTATCTATTTATTAAGTTTTCATCTAAATTGGTTTCATCAGTATTTGTTCCCCAAACAATTCCTTGGTGAAGATCTGTGATATCAACTGAATACATTTTATTATAAAATTGAAACAAGAGTTCGTCTTGAGCTTTAGTTAAATGATAAATACTACCTGGATGGGCAGGATGAAGAATTTTAGTTTTAATTATATTGTTATCATTTGTGTATAAATCTGCTTTATAGTAACCTTCTGGTATTAAATATTTACTGAAATCATAGCCATATACTCCCATGGTACCTAAATGAATTAGGTGAATTCTTTTTTTTGACTCTGCTATAGCATGAAGGACATTATTATTTCCAATTAAATTATTATTTAAAGTATAGTTCATATGATTTATACTTTTCATAGAATATGGAGCTGCTCGTTGCTCTGCAAAATGAACTATGGTATCTGCATTAAAATTTTTAATGACAGTTTTTAGTTTTTTGTAATCTTTAACAATATTTATATTTTTAAAATAAATTTTTTTTTTATTTATTTTATTCCAAGTTTGAATTCTTTTGCTAATTGTTTTGATAGGGGTTAGAGAGTTTACTTTGAGTTCCTTGTCAATTTTTCTTCGGGATAAGTTGTCTATAATTAGAACATCGTGACCATTTTTTGAAAGTTTTAATGACGTAGGCCATCCACAAAAACCATCTCCACCTAACACTATTATTTTCATTTTATTTTTTTTTAAAATGATATATTGCATTTTATGAAGATTGCAATAGTTGGCGGAGCTGGTTTTATAGGAACAAATCTATATTTTTATTTAAAAGACAAAAAACACAAAGTAAAAATTTTTGATAATCTTTTGATAAAAAAAAATTTAAAATATTTATCAATAAAAGACATAATTAAATGTGATTTACTAAAAAAAATTGAATTAGAAAAAAAATTAAAAGATTTTGATATAATAATTAATTTAGCAGGACAAACAGGGGTTGTTCCATCAAATTTAAATCCTTTGGAATCAATAAAAAAAAAATATTATTGGATTTCTTAATTTAATTGAAATAGCAAAAAAGTCTAAGATTAAAACAATCATTAATGCTTCTACAGGTGGGGCAATCTATGGTAACTCAAAAAAAATTTCTAATGAGACAGATTATTCAAAGCCTTTATCAATTTATGGTTTAACAAAAGATTTTAATGAAAAGATGTCTAAAATAATTTCAAATAAAATTAAAATAATTCATTTAAGATTTTCAAATGTTTATGGCCCTTATTCCATTCATAAAAAAAGCCTAATTCATAACGCTATTAAATCAAATATTTTAGACAAAAAACTTATTATTAATGGTGATGGTAAAAGCAAAAGAGACTTTATTTATGTCAATGATGTTTGCCGAATAATTTATAAATTAATTAAATCAGAGTCTGATGTCTATAACGTTGCAACAGGTAAATCCTATAGTATTAAAAATATTTTAAAAATATTAAAAAAAAATAAAAATTGTCCAAATACTATTTTCTCTAAATCTAATAAGGGTGAAGTAAGAACAGTTAGAATTTCAAACAACAAAATTAAAAGAAAACTCAAAATTAATCAAAATTTTTTTACTAGACTAGATATTGGAATTAATAAAACCTTTATTTGGTATAAAAGTAACTTTTGAAGTATCCCATAACTCTAGATAAATCAATTACTAATCCAACAAAAAAAATTGTTAAAAGAGAAAATGGATAATCAATAAATACTTGAATACTTTTTGATTTATAAATTGGAAAAATTATTTGTCTTATTAAAAAGTAGGTAATGATTAAATAAATTCCCAAATTCTTATTTAAAAAAAATAAAATAAAAAAAATTATACTTAAAAATATATATATTTTATCTTTATGATATCCTCTAAGTTTAGCTGATTTGGTCGAATACAGAAAAATTTTTAAAAATAATTTTTTAAAATTTTCTGCAACGTTATAACCATCATATCTTATACTAATATTTTTAAGCATCAAAACACTTACACTATTTTTTTTAATTTTATTTTTCCATACTAGATCATATCCTGCTCTTCTATTTTCAAATAAACCATATTTCTCAAATATTTTTTTTTTAATTATAGATCCAGGAATTACAAAATGTCTAGTATGGAAAAATAAAATTAAAAAAAATAGTGTAAGT
>MDTA01065631.1_pt1 | contig 15629 bp, 14 predicted proteins | sample 811151 | NCBI WGS metagenome assembly MDTA01 (sample SAMN05326648, study PRJNA326480) | marine metagenome | isolation source: seawater | place: Indian Ocean: South | collected 2010 | reverse complement strand
TGCATCGGTTGTTGCACCGCCGGAGCAATTACGCAATCTTGAGCGCAAGGAAATCAAAAGCCGATTTCTCGAAGCTTTAGAAGAACTTCCCGAGCACCACAAAACCGCTCTCATGCTCAGAGAAAACGAAGGTCTCAGTTACAAAGAAATCGCTGAGAAAACCAACTGCAAACCCGGCACGGTGATGTCGCGAATCTTTAACGCCCGAAAAGCTATCCAATCTCAAATGAAGGAATTCCTAAAATGAAATCCCGATCGCTAATCATCCTAGCAGCAACGATCGCTGCCTTTATTACGCTATCAGCCACGTCAGCGACGGCTCAACAAACGAATGTCAGCGCGACGCTCATTTTCGCTTCTTCGCAAGGAGACGGAATCGATCCAGCTCTGCGGGCATACGAGAGCAATTTGAAACGGCTTTTCAAATACAGCTCCTACCAGTTGAGAGGGAAGTCCAACGCCCGCTTGAGCGTACCTGGCAATGCTAGTATGAACCTAAGTGGCGGCCATCGCGTAGAACTCGTCGCCCAGGAAAGTTCCGGTAATAAAGTCAGGCTTAGCGTCAAGTGGTCAAATCAGCGTCGCATGCTATTCAATACGACAATCAACCAGGACAAAGGAAAACCGATTATCCTAGGTGGACCATCAGCCCCATCTCAGAATGGTAATTTAATCCTCGTGCTCGTGCCACGTTAGGACGCCAGTTTGGTTTACAAACTATTCCCGCGCCAAACGAGCTTTCGGAATATGCCACCCCCTTCAAACGTCGTCCTTCTACTATCTGACGAACACAATCCATTCTTTTCCTCTCCTTATGGGGATACACGTATTGACACGCCCAATATGCAACGAATGGCGAACGGAGGAGCTCTATTTCAGAACGCCTATTGCCCATCTCCTCTCTGTCTTCCATGCAGGGCGGCCTTTACTGCAGGTCGCTACGCCCATGAAACGCAAGCCTACAACAACTCCAACGTTAATTTAACGACGGATTTCGATACCTGGGGACGAGCTCTCGATCGCCAAGGCGTACATTCCGTTATGGTAGGGAAAGTTGACGCCTTCGCACCATCGTCAGACCTTGGATACAGCGAAGAGATTGTCACTGGCGACCGCGCTTTTCCCGGAGACACCAATATTTCAAGGAACCCGATGGCGATTCGCCACGGGGCCAATGAACGATGCTGGCAGTTTGGACCCAAAAACGATCCGTATCCACATGACGACTGCGCCATAGAAAACGCGATCCATTGGCTGGAGACTAAGGCGAGCGGAATTGGCAAGCCCTTCGCGATGGCCATCAATATCCTGGCGCCCCATTTCCCCCACTATTGCCACCACAACACTTGGGACAAATACGCATTCGCGGAGGATCTCCCTAAATACGGAACTGAAGAAGAGTCTGCTCAGCATCCTAGGTCAATCGAACAGAAGAAGCACTTTCAAGTGGAAGCATTTCCGGAAGAAGCCGTTCGCGGTCTGCGCCGCGGATACTACGCCTGCGTCGACTATGTGGACCAGCAACTTGGTCGCATCATGAAGGCGCTCGAGAATGCTGGGATTTCTGGATCTACAAACCTCATCTACGCTTCCGATCACGGCGAAATGCTAGGGAAATTTGGAATGTGGTGGAAGTGTTCTCTCTACGAAGATTCCGCCCGTATCCCGATTATCGCTACTGGTCCCGATTTCGGCAATAGGGGAATCATAAAGACGCCCGTGAATTTGCTCGACGTTCAAGCCGAGTTTTTCAAATCGACTGGAGCCACTATACCAGAGGGCATGAAGGGACGAGCCTTGAGCGAAATCAGTAACGATGAGCCAGAAACCTTCGCTTTTTCAGAATACCATGGTCACGGCGCTTCAGAGAGCGCATTCATGGTCCGGAAAGGTGAATGGAAATTGATTTACCATTTCAATGCGCCTCACCAGTTGTTCAATCTGAGCAACGATCCGGATGAACTCGACAACCTTTACGATGCTGAACCAAGAGTCGCCAACGAACTGGAAAACGATTTGAGATCTATCTGCGATCCCGATGCGGAGAATAAGCGAGCTCATGAATTCGTGAATGGACAAGTCGCCACAATCGAAGAAGAGGATCTCTCATACGCGATCTACGATCGGAATATTGGCAAAAGCAGCTAGCGGGTCTAATCTTCGAATGAAGTAAAGGCATGACAAAGGGCTACTGCCGCCGCATCGGATTGATCATGCTCCAAAACGCCGCTCATACCCATTAAGCCCATAACGGTTTTAGCAACCTGCTCTTTGCTAGCCCTTCCCGCGCCAACGACAGCCTGTTTAACTCTTAGCGGCGCATACTCGTAAATGGGTTTTCCCAATACAGCCGCTGCAGCTATGGCAGCGCCTCTAGCCGCCCCCAGCACTTGAGCCGTTTGAAAATTCTGAACGTATATTGTTTGCTCCACAGCCACCGCTTCTATAGTGTATGTATTTAAAATATCTGACACGTTTTTGTTTATTCTCCCAAGGCATTCGAACATAGAAACGGAAGGCTTAATACGTACCGTCCTGCTATGGAGCAGAGTCCTTCTATTCTGACCCAAAATTTCAACTACCGCTAGACCCGTACCACGCAAGCTGGGATCGATACCCAGAACGGAACCTTTAAAGGGCGTCCCGCTTACCGGCAATCTTTTCGAACGCGTTCCCTCTGTCGATTTTCCCTTGAGCTTGTCAGCCCACAACTGTCTGGCGCTCTTCCTAGGCATGATACATGCGCCAAACCTCCTCAATGGCATTCCAAATCATATAGCCCACAGCAACAATGGTTAGCCAAAACGCAGTGCGCTCGAACCATCTCTGATTCACTTTCCGAGCGAAATAGTATCCAGCGAAGGCGCCCACAACTACAAACGGAACGAGTCGAACATTGGCCATTGCGCTTTCCCAAGTGATGATGTCGATCGACACAAGAAACGGGATTTTAAACAGATTGAGCAATGTGAAGAAATAAACGCTTGTTCCTAGGAATGCCATTTTCGGCATGCGCATCGCGAGCAAATACAAATTCATCAAGGGACCAGCAGCATTCGCGATCATCGAGACAAAACCGGCCATACCACCAATAATCGGAGCAAAACTTCTCGAGAGTAAACCGGATTCATTCGGTCCTTTGGAGCTTCGGTTCGCGACGTGCAGGACAATCATGATCACTAGGGATGCTCCAATTAAGAGCCGTGCCTGGCCATTGTCAATGGATCCCAAAACAAAGAACCCGATGACCACCCCTACCGCTGCAAACGGGATCAAGCGAAAAACTTGTTTCCATTCCGCATGTTTCCGGAAAGCTATGACAGCGCAGAAATCGCCCACGACCAAGAGGGGCAACCCAAATCCGGTGGCATCCTTAGCAAGCAATACGTTCTGGAAAATCGCTACATTAAGAATACCTAGTCCCGGTATGCCGCACTTGCTCATTCCTATGATGATCGCGGCGATCGCGAAGAATATCCATTGCCACAGCTCGTAAGGCATCGGCCCAAAAGGAGCCATCAACCGGTCGAGAGCAATTCAATAAATGCCCCGTTCCCAAGTACATGAAAAGGGGCTCATCCAAAGCGAGCCCCCTTTCAAAAAACTTCAATCTGTCTGACCAACGGATAGAACCAGGCCAAACGAGCGGTCAGCATCCTCAGCCTGGTCGCTTGAATATGCCTCGATTCCGGTTCTTATCAGGCTCTACTTCAACACGTTTTTCCAACGTAGCCCCACTTCCTACATAGCGCAGTTCGCCGCGTTGAGCGAGGTAAGCTTCGATGTCAGTCAAACGATAGCCTTCCATCTTCATAGTGGCGTTCTTTTGATAAAATTCATCGGCAAGCATGTGATAGGCGAATTTGGCATCTTGCTTTTCTTCCAAGACAACCCACTCGCATGCGAATTTCAGATCTCCATCTACAGAATACCCTTCGATATCCGCTAAGCGAAATCCCTCTTTTTCCATTATCGCTGAAACGCTCCCAAATTCCTCTTTAGATAGGCCTCGATAAAACCTCACTTCCTCGTTATCGACCTTGGGTTTCCAAATCGTGGCATAGAGCGTTTTGCCGTTTGCTTCGTAAGCTTCGAAATCGATCAGACGAAAGTCCCGATCCGCCATTTCGCCATAGAAGTTGGAAAACATAAGGCCGTTCATTCCGAACTTCATCTCGGTTATGAATCCTTCGTTGCTCTTCAGCCAAACGCCTCCGAAATTCAATGTCCGCCCCACGCGATCCACTTCGATATCAACCGGAACGAAACCGCGCTTCAAATTCTTTTCATGCGCTTCCTTGAACTCGACAACCGTGAGCTCGCGCTTGTGATCCCACTCGTCGCTCGGCATCGCTTTGACCCAGAGGGCAGCCTGCTTGGTACTTCTGCCCGAAGAATACTGCTCCATATCCACGACTCGCATGCCCTCTTTGCGACGCTCCTCGACAGCCTTGTCGAATCGGTCGTTTTCCAAACCGGCATCTAGTTTCCATTCAACGGAGGAAGCGTCGTAGTCAGCTTAATTTGCCGTGACTAGCGTAGCTGCAATAGCAACGACGATTGCGAATACGCTGGTAAGATTGATTCTGATTCCTCTCATTCTACTTATATGCTAATTTAACAATCGAGTGGCCGACCTAAGCTGAATCGGCGCAAAACGCCCGGCTTTTAGCTGCAATCCACCAATAATTGACTCTACGATGGAGCCTTCGATCACCCGTTTTACCAATTGACGGACAGTCTATTGAAGATAAACCCTTCCTTCGACTAGGTCGCGTTGCCAACTATTCTTGTTACCAGGAACAGCTTATGGCAGATTGGGCGCCATCAAACTACGAGAGTATACCAATGGTTTATCGTTTCTTTAACAAACACGTTTTGCTAGCGACGTTCATCGTCAGTTACGCCAATTTCTCTAAAGCTCAGGTAGCCTTGCCCACTGAAGAGCTCGCGCCTCTCGAAATCTATGCAGATCGGCTAGTGCAGCCATCCGAATTTGTTTCATCAAATTCCGGGAGAACCATCAGCAACGCGCTCCTAGGTGGAGCTCGAATCGGAATTAAAGATCTTTCCGAAGCTCTCGTTCAATACCCGGGATACGCCGCCTTCCGAACAACACCTGCCCGAGCTGCCCACCCAACCACTCAGGGTGTACGGCTTCGAAATTTGGGCATTAACTCAACATCGCGATCGATTGTCACTCTAGACGATGTTCCCCAAAACGATCCCTTCGGAGGTTGGATTTATTGGCAACGATATCAACCCTCCGCCCTATCGTCCGTAAATATTCGCCCATCCAGCGATAGCGAGTCTTGGGGGAACTATGGCACTGGAGGGAGGATTTCCATGAAATCGCTCCAACCTGACATCCTCGGACTTCACACCAAGGCCACTGTGGGTTCAGATGGTGAACGCGAGTTTTCGCTCTTCGCCAATTCGAAAATCGATGACCTATCGTCCTTATCGTTCTCCGGCATTCTCGGCGAAACCGACGGATTCTATACACTTCGCCAAGACCAGCGCGGATCGGTCGATCGAAAGGCGAATTCCGATGTATCGTCCTTTTCGCTTGGCTACGATTTCGAGGTGGAGGACCTTTGGCGGATAGAGGTAAACGCCAATCGTTTCGAAGAAGACCGTGTGAATGGCGCACCGCTTGCGGTGAATGGGACGGAAGCGACGGACATTTCCGCCTCAGCCCTCAGGGTTTTCGATGGCGGCAGCTCCGGTTTGAAACTGATCGCCTATCATCAAGATCGGGAATTCCAGAATCAGTTTACCGCAGTCGCTGACGATCGGAATTCTGAACGGCCGGCTCTCAATCAATTCGATGTGCCTGCTTCGGCAAAAGGAGCCAGCCTTCGCTATTTCACCCGAATCGAGGATACCCACGAATTTTCTATCGGGGCCGACTTTCGCGACGCGGACGGTTCCGTAGCCGAACAATTCCGAAATCTGGGATCGGGCTTTACCCGTCTCCGCGAAGCTGGAGGGGAACAAGAATTTGTCGGCATTTTTTCCACCGCCCGATTGCGGCTTTCAGACAATACATCCTTAACAGGATCTCTGCGACTAGATGAGGTCGAAGACCTTAATGGATTCCGCGATGAATGGAATACGGAAACCGATACTCAAATTCGGAACGACGCCATTCCAAACCAATCAGAGTCATTCTTCTCCAACAACATAACCTTGTACCATGATTTCTCTGACAACCTGAGAGGAATGATTCGCCAATCGAGCGGATTTCGAGCGCCTACGCTCAATGAGCTCTATCGACCCTTTCGCGTAAAGAACGACATTATCGAATCCAACTCAGGTCTAGCCGCCGAAGAGCATATCGCATGGGAGGCGGGTCTTCGCTACAGTCCCGATGACACCTGGTCTCTCAACTTCAATCTCTTCCACTATTCTCTGGATAATATGATCGCCAATGCTGTCCTGTCCAAAGAGTCTGGATTCAATCCATTGTGCGGTTTCGTTCCCGGAGGGGGATCCTGCGGGCAACGCAGGAACATAGCCGAAAGCTCTGTAGAGGGTGTGGAAATTGATTGGCAATCACGTTTGAGCGACACAGCCAGCGTTCGGGCGCAAGCCGTATACGCGGCATCGGACATTCAAGAGGCTGCGGGACTCCCTGCATTGACCGGCAACGAGTTCCCACACGCATCGCCGTTCAAAGCCAATGTGACTTTCGACTGGCGCCCCAGTGACTCAGTCACCGTCTGGTCTAGCTTTAGGTACCAAAGTACCGAATACGAGGACCTAGGAAATGAGCGGGAACTCGATAAGATCTTCCAAGTAGACGGAGGCGTCCGATACGCGATGTCCGGTCAGCACGCGGTTTCCTTGCATGTCGAAAATCTTTTTGACGAAGAATTCGAGACTGGAGTCTCTACCGCTGGACTGGTTTCCATATCCGCTCCACGCACGGTTTGGCTATCTTGGGACTTTTCTCGTTAGAGCCCTGCTATCTCAAAGGCTTAGCCCTAAGTAGCAAAGGTAGCATCCCAGGAGGCAAACACCTGTCCATTTCGTCAAGCGAGTGGTGCATATGAAAGTAGACACCTGGAATATCAGCATCAGTCCGATCATCGCTGGAAATATCAGCGTAAAAAAGTCCGCGCTCGCAGTGAGCCCATTCGGTGTCACGGCCGCCGACGCGCCAGCTACGAGCAATATATTCAAAATGTCCGCGCCCACCACGTTGCCAATAGCCAATTCCCCGTGCCCTTTTCGCACTGCAGTAACAGATGTCACTAACTCCGGAAGCGATGTCCCAAATGCCACCAAGGTCGCCGCGATAACCGATTGAGGAACGTTCGCCCGGATCGCGGTTTCCTCGACTGCGTGAATCAAAACGTGCGAGGTAGATACCACCACCACGAGGCCAAACGCGATTTTCGCCAGAATAACGAGCGTTGAACCCTTCTCATGCGATTCCACCCCAAACTCGCTTTCCACGTTTTTCGCCCAACGAGTAGACAGCCAGAGATAGCCCGCCAGAATCCCTAAGAAGCAGAATCCCATTATCTGAGGAAACCGTCCTCCATCGACAAACACCGAACTCAAATTACTGTAAGGAAGGCACACCGCGATTATCAGGAAACCCAACGCCAAGCAAAGCAGTCCCTGCCGCCGCATCAAATACAGGTCGATCGGCACATGCCCAACCAGGGCAGCCACTCCCAAAATTAAACCCGTGTCGCAAATGACGGAACCAACGGCGTTGCCCAGAGCCAGATCCGGTTTCCCATTGATTGCCGACATCACTGACACAGTTACTTCTGGAAGCGTTGTTCCCAGACTGACAATAGTCGCTCCGATGATGACCTTGCTGATCCCGTGCCGCAGCGATAAGGTTACCGCCTCTTCTACTAGAACGTCGGCCCCCTTGCCCAATGAAGCCAAGCAAACCGCGATGATTCCCAGCAATGCGATCAAGGGCAGGCCTTGAACGAATTCCGTAAGTAGCTCTTCCATAATTTCAACGGGACAACAGCCCAATGAGGGCGGATTAATTGGCTCCTGTTAGTCGCGAGTCAAGGCATCTCCAACTTTCACCTTGCATCCGCTTTCCCCGCGTTTAAAGCCGCAGGAAAGCATGCAAGCTACAACCTTCAAAACCGAGTTTCGCTTCGGCGGAATAGAGAGACTCTATGGTTCAGGCTCTCTCGATCGATTACAAGCGGCTCACGCTCTTATAGTCGGAATTGGCGGCGTCGGTTCTTGGGTGGCAGAATCGCTGGCACGCTCTGGGCTAGGCCAGCTAACCCTCGTGGATCTCGACGACATCTGCGAAAGCAATATCAATAGGCAAGTTCACGCCCTCGATGGAATGATCGGAAAGCCGAAGGTTGACGCTATGGCTGATCGCTGCCGCCTTATCAACCCCGAGATCAACATCAGACCTATAGCCAAGTTCTTCACTGAAACGAACGCCGAGAGCTTGCTAGATGTTCAATACGACTACGCAATGGACGCTATCGATAGTCTGAACCACAAGTGCGCCTTGATCGACAGTTGCCGAAGAGCGAGAATACCCATCATCGTTTCAGGAAGCGCTGGTGGCAGAGTCGACCCAAGCCAAATCAGGATAGCCGACTTGACTCGGTCCTACAACGATAAGCTCTTGCAACGGGTACGAAAAAAACTGCGCCAAGAATATGGATACCCAAGGGAACGTAGACGACGCTTTAAAATCGAATGCGTTTTCTCACCCGAAGCCGCCCGCTACTCGGAATCGGAATCTTGCGAAAGCGAGCCAGCCTCTAGCCGCAAGCTTGATTGCTCCAGTGGTTACGGAGCAGCTGCCCACGTTACGGGAGCCTTTGGCATGATGGCAGCAGCTCGTATTGTGGAGAAAATTTGCTCAGAAAAAAGCTGAATGCGTTTAACGGATCTAAATCGCGAGGGAGGCATCGGAGCCAATTCCCTCTATGTTGAAATCGATGGATTTAATCTGATCATCGATTCCGGCCTGAATCCAAAGCTTGCTGGATCGATGGCGACACCCGACTTCTCCATAGTCAAGAATGTCGAAATCGATCTCATTTTGATCACTCATTGCCATCTCGACCATATTGGAGCGTTACCGCTGCTCATGCAAGAGCACCCGGAAGCTCGAACTATAATGAGCCAATCCAGTCAGATGCTGATCGAACGCATGCTGCACAATTCCTGCAATGTGATGAAACGCCAACGGGCAGAACAAAATATCCACGAGTATCCGCTTTTTACTCACGACGAAGTAGATCGTGTATCTGAGCGATTTGAAACCGTTCCTTTCGAAGAAGTTTCAAGTTTCAAAAAAAACGGTCGTGAACTTCAGATAGTATTGCATCAAGCTGGTCACATTGCCGGGGCTGGAGGTGTTGAAATCAAGTCTGAAGATCAGCGCTACTTCTTTACCGGCGACGTCCTGTTCGACCATCAAAAAACCCTTTCTGGAGCCCGCTTTCCGTCAACCAAACGATTTGATATTGTCGTACTGGAAACCACTCGAGGAGAAACGGAACGAGAGTCCGGTAAAACAAGAGAATCGGAGGTTGACCGACTCCTAGCTACGACTCGCAACGTCCTGAGGCGAGGTGGTTCCGTTCTTATTCCTGTTTTCGCTCTTGGCCGGATGCAGGAGATACTCACTATCATCAATGAAGCTCGCAAGTCAGGCGACATTCCGAAATGTCCGGTATTCGGAGCCGGCTTGGGACTAGCGGTCGCGGATCATCTCGACCAAATCTCAAAACGAACTGGCCAAGCCAAGTTTTCGAGAAGAACAATCAAAGAGCTACGCCTTAGGCGCCCGCCACGTCAATTGGCGACTGGCAAAGAACCCCCGCAGCAAGGCATCTACATTGTTAGCAGCGGGATGCTAATCGAACGCACACCCAGCTACGCCTTGGCGGCTTCCCTAATAGCCCAGGGACGAAACGCGATCTGCTTCGTTGGCTACTGCGATCCCGATACTCCCGGCGGCAAGCTACTTGAAACGAAGCCTGGAGAACCCTTCATTTTCGAAGCTCTCGATTATCAAACGCCGATTAGAGCCCAGATCGAGCGCTTTGAATTAAGCGGTCACGCGGACAGGGAAGAGCTACTGGCTTTCGCTCTCTCTACCCGACCCAATACAATCGTGCTCACTCACGGAGATCCTGGCGCGCGGGCTTGGTTCGCGGAAGCTCTAGTTGAAAACGAGCCGACGTTGAAAGTAGTCGATCCTAAGCCTCTTCAGACAATCAACGTCAGCTAAAAAGCATCTCCACAAATCATGGAGTATCGGCAACTTGGCGACAGCGACATCTCGGTATCTGAAATCGGTCTCGGCTGCTGGACCCTCGGGGGCCTGAATGTCTCGAATGGGCATGATTCCGGTTGGGCTTCAGTCAACGATATTGAAGCGGAAAAAGCAGTCGCCTCGGCAATCGAAAAAGGGGTGAACCACTTTGACAATGCGGACGTCTACGGAAACGGGCGAGCTGAAAGACTTCTGTCAAAAATCCTAGGGCGCCTTGGCCGAAGAAGCGAGGAGTTCATCATTTCCTCTAAAGTGGGATTTCAATCAGGAAGCCACGAGCACGCATATACGCCAGAAAACATCAGACGCCAGTGTGAACAGTCTCTCAAGAATCTCAATCGCGACTACATCGACATCTACTATCTTCATCACGGGAACTTTGGCGAGGACGACCGATATCTAGAACCAGCAGCTAACGCAATGCAGAGTCTGCAAAAGGAAGGAAAAATTCGCATCATCGGCCAATCGGCCCACAAAACCAGCCATTTCGAAAAGTCCATTCCCGTTCTTAAACCAACTGTTCTCCAAAGCTGGGCCCACATAATGGACACAAAATTCATTGTTGAAAATGGCTTGGTCGGTCAACTTTTAAAGAAAAATCGGCTATCGTTCATCGCATTCAGCCCCCTAAACCAGGGTATCCTAACTGGTAAATACCATGGCAAGGAAGCCCCCAGCTTCGAAATTGGCGACCATCGACGAAAGTCGCAGAAGTTTTCAACCAATTCTCTGCGATCGATGGACTCTAAATTGGACGCGCTAAAACAGCGGTTTGGCGATCAAGACTCCGCGCTTCCCAGCGTTGCTTTACGCTTCGTACTTAGCTTTTCGAACGTTGCTAGCGCGATTCCCGGCTTTCGAAACAGGGAACAAGTTGAGCAGAACTTAGCCGCTATGGAGCGCGAACTCAGCAGCGACGACATGGAATTCATCAAGGAGTTATTCCAAACCGCTTAACGCTTGCTGATATTGGGCCTGTTCCGGATTTAGGCTCAACGCCTTTTGCAGCGCTTCCTTAGCCTTGGCCGTTTGCCCGGTTTGCATGTAGGCAACCCCAAGATTATACCACCAGCGATCCTGGCTAGCGTCTCTTTCGACAGCTACTTCCATGGCTTCGATCGAGCGTTGCGTGTCTCCTTTTTCCGCATACAGCAATCCTTCTCCGAACCAGAGAATGCCTAAGGAGGAATCGATAAGCTTGGCGTTCGAAATCTTCCTCAACGCTCCATCGATGTCCCCCACTCTGGCCAACATGATAGCGATATCGTATAGCAAATGAGCATTGTTTCGATCGAAACTCGCCGCCTTCTCCGCCATTTGCTTGGCTAGAGCGACATCTCCTTGCTGAACGGCAAGTTCGGCTCGCCTCAGAGCTCCAGCCGGACGATCCGCATTCGCTTCAGCATACTCTAGCCACTCCTGAAAGGCGCTCTGACTCGGATTGTACATCATCGAAAGCGTATCCGCGGCTTGGTTGCGAACGAGTCTAGAAGAATCATAAAGAGCTCGTTGAAGATCTGCCAGGCGATCGCCGCGATTCGACAAAATTCTCAACGCCGATTCACGCTCCACCGGCGACTTCGATTTCATCGAATTCAAAGCGGCATCAAGACTTTCAGGCGTACCCGGCGCCATCGCCCCAAGAATTCTCAGGTAAGCCGATCTCCAGTAAACGTTCTCCTCTTTTTGCAGCAGGCCATGCACTTCTTTCCAGGATTCGGAATCTCCATTGTAGTAGGCATCAAGAATCCGCGCCCTATCTCTTAATTCCTGTCTTCGCTCGGAATTCGGAAACCAACTTTCAACTGCATCCCTAGACCACTCTACTGGCTTGTCCCCATGGCATGCCTGACATGCATTGGGCACTCCGTAATCAATGGTCAATTGCGGATCGGGAATCGTAAAGCCATGATCCCTTCGTGCGTCCCGTTGCATATAGAGCCGCGTAGGCATGTGGCAGGACACGCATTGATTGCCAGCGCTCTCCAAGGGATGTTGACTATGGGTAACGGGATCGACGATTGTCGCTTCGTTTAACCCGGTAGCATGGCAACGCATGCAAAGAGAGTTGTCCTCAACCGGCAAGATCGTCTCATGCGAATGGGGATTGTGACAATCCAAACAGCTGACCCCCTTGTGCCCCATTCGGCTCATCTTAAGCGAACCGTAAACATAGTTTTCCTCGTTTGCTTTACCATCGACGAAATAGGCGTTTGGCAAATCCGGGAGGACCAACCGGAAATGATCGTGAAACGCTTCCCCGGCCTTGAAACCGTTCGCAGTCAACTCCTCTCTTCTAGCGTGACAGCTAGCGCAGTTATCCATCGCCAATTCTATGTTCGGCTCTGTTGCCGTCGGTACATAATCCCCTGATCGGGCGGCAGCCACATGCTCCTGCATTCCGGAATGGCACTGTACACAAGAGATTCCCTCTATTTTCCACTGACTGTCATAGGAATCGGTTCGCAAATCGTAATTCTTTTCGAAATCCGTCATGTGACACCAGGCGCAGTTCGAATTCCAATTCATTCCTTGCTGGCTCCAATGCCCCCAGTCTCCTTGGTTCCGGTCTTCATCTCCGAATACATTGAACCACTGCTTTTTATGAGGATCCCAGGTCAGCCCCTGGATTTGATAGCGACCGTCTGGAAAAGAGACTAGGTACTGGCGAATCGGCGTTTCTCCTATGACTGAATCCACTTCGCTGGGAAGACCCGAACCCACTTCCTCAATACTGAATTCAGGATCAGGACCACTCAATTGATAAATCCGTCCGGCTTGATCTTCGACTTCTCCTTGAGAAAAGGCTTCCAAATCCTTCTCGGGATCGAGTCGTCGGTGAGCCAAGTGGTGATGGCTTCCCAGCCAATCGTTGTATTCAGCTTCGTGACATTCTCGGCAGGTTTCCGTCAAATACCAATCGGGATGTTCTTGCGCAGCCGCCACTAGCACTCTGGCTTGATTGGGACTGTCACTCAATGATTGCTCGGAGTTCTTCGAAGCCTTTTCAGATGAACATCCGATAAAAGTCACCGATATCGCGTTCAACGCAACAACCACGAAGGCCACTGCGAATAAGCGTTTCCTCAAATTCTTTGATTGGGTCAATCTCATGAAATCCAGGTTTGACAACAGGAGGGATAACAGCGGAGCCCGTTAAGAGTTGGAAGCAAATTCGCCCGATAGCGTCCCAGAGCTTGCCATAATCAAGCGGATCCAAGGAAATGAATTCCGTAATTGAACGGGAAAGGTTAAGGCGAAATGAGAGCTAGCAAGTCGATGCGACTGCTCGCCTGGGCAATTCTCCTGGTGACTCTTGGCTTCGGCTTGCGACCATTTAATTTCGATTCCCGCAATGATGTTGCCTACGATCCCGTAACGCACGGATTGATATTCCACAGGAAGAGCGAACAACGCTTCTACTGGCAACGCGGGATCGCCTATACCAAAGACCCCATATTCTTCGCTTCCCATAGCCCTTTCACTATAGCTACCCAACTTTCACCTAATCGGTGGCCGCTGGGTTTAGGAACGATACTTGAGCTGGATGACGACGGGCTACAACCACCTCTGTTGCTCGCTCAATGGAAGAACCATCTGGTTGTCAGGAGCCGTCGAGCAGAGGAATATCGGGGCCGGCCCTATCGTGAAATGGGTGTTTCAAATGTATTCGAAGACGGAATCCCGACGACATTAGCAATCAACTACGATGGGCAGAAAGCCCGCGTATTCGTCAATGGCCAGCTCGCAGAAACGCGCAGCTATCAACTTATAGAATCCGGTTCCCCGATCACTGGCGAATAGTATTGGGTAACAATTCCACAGGTGAATCGCCTTGGTCTGGAACTTTGTCCCACTTTTCTCTACACAATCGCGCTCTTAGCCCGGAAGATATTGATAGCGCTAGCAATTCGCCGACCTTAGACTACCGATTTACGGAACGCTTTATGGACCAGATCCCAAATCTGGCCAGTTTAGACGCCCCGCTGGTACTACCTCAGCGATTTCGGACTCCCGACCCTAAACGGTTCACGCGTATCGAGACGCTATAAGAACCAGAAAAAAGACAAACTTACGATATGGTCATCAATCTGATCGGCTATCTGCCAGCAGGATTCGCGATCGCTGTTCTTTTGAATCAACGCGTCGGAAATCGCTTCAGTCTGTTTCTAATCACAGCCTTGCTAGCCAGCGGTCTCAGTCTCACCATCGAGCTATTGCAGGTTAAACTGCCCACCCGCGATCCTAGCTAGATCGATTTGGCTATCAATAGCGCAGCAGGTATCATTTCCGCCGCTTGCGCCGCGATTACCCTGACGAGGACGGTTCGCATTCGCTCTCGCAGATTTCGTTTCTAACCGCCCGTTAGGCCCCTCAGACACGCACCAAATCCCAGGCCTCGGCCCCAAAAGGACCCACGCCATAGCCCCGCGAGTCGGACAGATTATGATTGCCATAGAGACAAAAAGTCCTAATCTAAATTAGGAACAGGAAGGAGTAAATATACAGCAACAACACTTAACCAATAAGAGTCGTGAAAAGAGCAATTACACTACTATTGTTTCTCTCGTGCCTCGTTCGTCCAACAATAGGGAATGAGGGCCAGGGAAAGTACACATACGAAGCGAATCTGACGAGCGACGATGTCGATTTGTTCATACAGGTCGTTAGACAGCCGCTTTTTCCAGAAAATCTGCGAAACGCTGGTTATTCTAGAGGTCGCGTAGATATGCTTTTGGAATTGCACCACGATGGCGAGTTGAGGGATTGGCTCGTTACAGAAGCCAATCATCGCGCCTTCGCTAAGGCTGTGGAGGCGGTAATCGATGAATGGGAATTCGCTCCTCCAAAAAAAGACGGGAAGCCCATATCATTGGTGATTCCCATCCGCGTTAACTTCGAAGCAGGATCGGATGTCATTTCTTTCGATATGACAGCTGGTCTAAACCATTACATGCGTTTAGGCTCCAACTACGATCCAGGCGAATCGATCAAAATAGCGGAAGTCGACAAGTTGGACAAGTTCCCGGAACCTCTCCACGTCGTCAAACCTAGAGCTCCTCGTTCTTGGATTGAGAAGAACAACGACACGGTCGGGGTGTTTCGCTTCTTTATCGACACCAAAGGCGCCGTACGCCTAGCCCATGTTGACCATGTCGAAGGCGATATCGATGTTCGACTTCTTGAAGTCGCTCAGGATGCCTTAGAGCAGTGGCAATTCTCGCCGCCGACAGTGAACGGGAAAGGCGTGGTGGTCGAAGTGAAACAGCCGTTTCACTTTAGCCTCCTAAACTGAAAGAAGCTTATTTTGATAGAAAAGACCGCTAGCCTT
>MDTA01129111.1_pt1 | contig 15636 bp, 3 predicted proteins | sample 811151 | NCBI WGS metagenome assembly MDTA01 (sample SAMN05326648, study PRJNA326480) | marine metagenome | isolation source: seawater | place: Indian Ocean: South | collected 2010 | reverse complement strand
CAGCCGGGGGATGCGCGATTACCTGAGCGTCTGGCTGTCGGTGCTGCTGATCAACATTCCGGTGGCCCTGTTCTGGCCCGCCCGCAGCCATGGACTCTCGGGCGTGGTGTACGGACTGCTGGGCTACCTGTTGCTGATCGGCTGGCTGGAACGTCGCATCCTGTCCATCGTTCTGGGGCTCGTGGCGTTCTGGCTGTACGGCTCAGCCCTACTCGCTTTGGTCCCTGGCGTTTCACCGGCCGGGGTGAGCTGGATCGGTCACACTGCAGGATTCATTGGCGGATTACTGGCGGCCCTTGCGGTGTATCGCGAGCCTTCCACCGATTGAGATCAAGGGAGAGACAACACAGCGTCGAGAAACGCAAGAGGACGATTCATGGTGGCGGAATAACCCAACAGGCTTTCGTCGCGGTGGCAGTAGATCACGCTGTTATCAGCATCGAGCAGCACGGTGGCGCCGCGTTGAGTGATGTGGTCATCACAGGGCACATAGGTGCGCCAATTCCGGAGCACTTCGTTCATGTTGCGAAGACGCTTGGTGGCGAGCTCAAAGGGTCGCTGGAAGCCAGCACCACCAGCCCGGCGGAACAGAACGCCACGGAAGCGCGGCAAGGGGAACGCCTCAACCACCTCGTCATCGTCAAAGATCTGAGCAGCAGCGCGATCCCCCGTGTAGCCGCGCAGCACCTCGCGCAAGGTGCCCGGTGAACCAACCCCGGCGCACATGAGCAAAAAGCCAGGCCAGGGGCCACCGGGGAGCTGCAGTCCGGATTCCAAACCCAGTGATTGATGCAACACCGGTGATGAGTCGGCGATCAGCTGCTGCAGGGGAAAGCCCGTGAAGGCAGCGAAACGCTGAGCGCTGGCGGCGTTGCCGATGCCGAACAGCTGAACCTTGACCCCAACCGCCTCCAAGTCGGGAAGCCTCGGCACCAACGCCTGGGCATATTCGATCGAATCGAAGTCTCCAAGCTGGCCAAGGACAACAACCAGGCGCTTGCTGCCAGCCTCCATTCCTGGAATGTCAGCGAGACGATCAAGCAGTGGTTGGATAGGAATCATTGGCAAGTAGAGAACACGGTTATCGGAAAGGGGGTGTGGTTCAGCGCAGCGTGGCGGACATCGCCATCCGGTGAAGTGGTGGCTTGTTCCACAAACAGGAGAATGAAAACCAACGTTGTGGTAGAAATGCTGCACAAAACCGACCAAGCTAGTCTTGATTCAGTTGAGGCTGAATTGACTATCCCATGGGCCAGGTCTATAGGGGTTGAATTGGTGCAAGTCAGATGATGAGGGATAAGCTTTAAACCGATAACCAGCAGCAGCACCAGCAACGCTTGGGTTGAGTGGAAGCAGAATGGAAGTTTTAGCCGATCAATAGTAAGCAGAGAACGGTTTAAGCAGCTCATCCGTGAGCAAAGCTAGCCATGAAGCGAAGCATTCGGAGAATGCAGTCACAGGTGGTCAGTGTAAGTCGATAACCGTTACTCAAGGCCTGCGATTTTACGATTAGCAGCGTTACTTGAGGGAGCCAAAACCACACTCAACAAGCTGAACACAGCATGCTAACCGATTAAAATCAGAGAGCTATATCTTAATAGGAATTGTTGTCAACAAATTATGTGGATAGCTCTCTAGAACATTAGCTTCATGAAAAACAAAATAATTGCTGGAGCCAATATGGCCTGTCATGGGACATGACATGGCTTCAGTTGGCGAAAAATGCTCAAAAAATATTAAGGGATCGTAAAAATTTGGGCAAAGTTCGTCGTTAAAGGACTAGTGAAAACAGACTCAAATATCAAAAATTCAGTTATTTTGGTATCAAGTGATGCAAATAAACTCCACAAACGGTCGCTAAATTTACACTTTGATCTATGAGTTGTGCCGAATAAAACCGCATTAGGCAGAACTACGAAAGAAGGCGACTTGTTTTGGTTTGACATCGATTTACGTTCAATCATTGAAAGGTCAGAATTTTACAAAAGCGATGAATACGAAGATCTTTACGGAGATTATCAAAACGCAAACTTAACGACCGATCCATTAAGAATAAAATTCAAGATCATTCAAGAGGAATCGACTGCACAGAGGAATGTCGACTTTGTGGCCCCAAAAGCCACACTAAGCACCGTTGAGTTCAATCCACAAGATATCTTTACTACGAGTAGATCCAATGGATATGGCCGATTGTACATACCAATCCTAGAAGACGAGATCGTTGAAGACGATGAGAGTGTAACTATTAGGCTAGAACCAAATATCATCGACATCCCAAAATCATGCTTAAATTGTCATAGAATAATCGATATTTGGGAGTTCATTAAACCATCGAGCCGAGGATTTAATGACCTGAACCCAGCAAAATCCAATAGTCAAGAGACAACTTCGATCACAAAGAACTATGCAGGAATCTTTGATAAAATAATATCGTCTATAAGGCAAATCAAATCAGGGAAGAAAATTGCAGATAATCTTGGCGAAAATACCGTGGGACTTGAATGGAGCGGCTTTTTAACGTTTGATTCCTCGACGACATATTCAGTCAAAAATACTGTTGACGCTACTCTATTAGCATTAGGGGCATCAAAATTTTATTTAGGCTGCGAAAAAGAAACAACTACTAACACGACAGAAATTAATATTGGCGCCAACAAGCAGCAACCGTTTAAATATAGATTTGAACTTGACGTTGATAAAGTCAGGAGTCTTGATGAAGCGCAAATAAGTCGTCTTGAAAATCTTGCTAATCCACTTCAATTACAATGGAAAAAAAATAATCAAGAAGAATATACATTAATTGATCCTGGTAAATTTATAACATGGCGACGTCACTCATGGTCGAGCAACGAATCAGAGAACGATTATTATAATTTGACTGATGCGAAAGAAAAAAGAGAGGTAGGCATAAATTCATTTGAAATAGTCGATTTTAAGCAACACATATCTCCTCGTCGTCAATTCGAAGCCTATAGTCTAGGTTCAGAAACGAAAGCGACAGTAAAGATCAAGGATAATGGCAAGTTTGTACCATCAATTGTCGCTACACCACACAAGATTCAATCTCCAAGAGAAATACAAGCCTATTTGAATAATAACGAGCATACGGCAAAATTCGATCTTCACTTTACCAGCCGACCACAGAACACTGTCAAACTAAAATTTCAAACTCCGTACAATATTTCCAATATTGCAAAAAATAGCAAACTGCAAAAAATATCTGGAGGTTATAAATACACTGTGAATCCAGAAGATTGGGATCAAATACACACGTTTAACATAAAAAATCTTCCACTAGACAAGAGATACAAATTAAGCATTATTTCGTCGAGTGCTGATCATTATTACGATGAATACAAAACCAAAGTAAGATTTATTCCTGAAGGATACTTTGAAGGGAAACCAATCGGAGATCTTAAGCCCGTCATAACTTTATTTGAGGACAAAAAACCACTTCTTGTTGATGAGCCTGAGATATCACTAGAAATAGAGGAAAAAGATAACGAATCCGTTGCTAATTCATATATAAAAATCAAAACAATTGAACCTACTAGACAAGACACAACAATTCCAATTCGTGTTAAATATGTAAATACCGATGGCAACCATATTGAAAAGATTGATGTCTTATTCGGACAAGGAGAACAAGAAAAAATAGTCGTACTTGATAAATCACACATAAAATCTAATACTAGAATTTACGTTAAGACTTCAGAAGGCAAAGATAATGATTACAAAAGCGCAAAAGATACAGTCACATTGACACAAGATGAGCTACCAGGAATAAGAATATTTGAGAAGAATACAGTGGGTGAATCAATTATTCTAAGCAATCTCAAAAAGATTGAATCAAGAAAAAACAAGGTTGACGAAAATGATTTGTATACAGCGCAGTTAATGTTATATGGAGTAGCCCAAAACGATTTCATAACAATTCCAAAAAATTCAGAATTAATATTTTCAGATGAACTCGAAAACTTAACATCTTTTAGGCTAGTAGATGACTCCGTAGTCTTTTATAAAGATTACATTGAAGATTCAAACAAGGAAGACAATGATGCAAATAATGAGACTGATAAATTCATTCATCCGCAAGTTAAACTGAAACTCATTGATGATTCAATCAACCCTAATCTTATAGCGAATTTAAAGGCATCAATTGACTCAGAAATCCCCCTGCTAACGGCGCCATACGAATATGAACAAGCCAGTCTTGGGGATAGTGAGAAGGTCACTATTGTCCATGATGAAAATCCCAAACCAATTAGTAAAACTATATTAGTTTCGCTTTCATCACGTCCAGAATCTACTGTCAAAATTTTATTACCGAATGTTATCAATAAAGACAGGTTTGGTAGTTTAAAAGTTAGTCCTAAGGGTGATAATATTGATACAAACAAATCAGAGAAAAAATATCTTGAATTTCAGCCAGATTCATGGGATACACCAAAGGAGGTTGTACTTCGTAGTTCGATTACGACCTCTGAACAAGCTGTTGAAAACCTATTCAATTTTGACCTTGTTACAGTTTCATCTAGTCCTATATACGATGGAATTAGGAAGACGGTTATTGTTGATAAATATATTGAGCAAGAAGATGAACCCTTAGATTCAATTAATGAAAAGCAAGAGCCGATTAGCGTTCAACTAAGATCTGTTATGACAAATGATTTCAATGAAGGTGAAAATAAAAGGGATAGGTTGTTTGTGCTTGAGAGAATCGGGAAAAGGAAATCGAGGAATCAACGAAGCAATAAAGATATTGATGTGAAGGTTAGTATTGAACAAATCTCTGGCTCAAAACAGTCTGGATCAGCAAGCCAGCCATACCTTTTAGCTGGAAGGGGTATAGTCGGAGGTCTACGAAGCATCCAATCTGAGTCAAAAAAAGCAGAAAATCAAGAAAGAGATTTAGACGGAATTACATATGATGAACTAAAACTATTCAGATCAAGAAGTGATATGAATAAATATACTCAAGAAACAATATTTAGAAGTAATAATGGATATCTAAAGATTCCGTTTGATGGTTACTATAGCTTCAGGCTAACACCACAGAGAGAAGGAGACTTTGACTTATTACTTGATGGCAAGTCAATTATTAATGAGACTGTCACAGCTCATCAAGTAGGGCAGAATTTACAACTAATAACCGAACAATTAAGAAGCGATCGACCGGAGGGTTTTGAGATTTCTCTTGAATATGAAACCAATACCCTTAGCAGTGACAATACACTTGAGGCATTGCTGTTTGAGTGGAAAAAACCAGGGGATACAGATTTTTCTGAAATTCCTAATCGATATTATTCAACACTTATTGATGGTGACATTCTCCGTCTGAAAGGAAAAAGGCCTATAACACGATTTGGCATTGGGCTCGACGATGATCAACTGGATTCTAATTCACGTGAATATGCCATTAGTATTGAATCAATGGGAGAGGGAGGATGCAATGTAAGTGTGCCAAATCAAGATAAAGTAATTGACGAATACTGTGATCAAAATCGTGATAAAAACAACCAGACAAAATCAAATTATAAATTTGCAGAGAGTATTATCGAACTTGAATTTACCGATATATCTCCAGCAATAAGCAATGATGACACAACAAGTTTAAATATTTAAGGCAATTATCTCACAACACTAAAAATAAAAATCCCAAATTATCACAGGGGTGTGTTGAAAGGGAAGTCAGTTGTTATTCCTGAGAAGTCTACTCTATTTATAAATTCAAAGAACTCAAATGATCTTTTATATTTCCAAAATTTTAACGAGCTTACAATTGATTTATCAAAGAGAAACAAAGAAATCATATTGACCGAACAGGAATTTAGAGCTAGTGATGATTTAAATGCGATTCTTCAATCTAAAAATATTAAAACTCTCGAGGGACAGTACAATTTCCCGAGCCCAATTCGCTTTACTGTTATTGACAATGATCATGCTGGATATTCAATATTAAACGAAGAGGGTGAAACCACGAGCCTCGTTCCTGAAGTTGCTGAGGGAGCTGATATTGAAGAATCGATGGCTGTACGATTAAACACAAAACCTACTGACACGGTAAAGATTACTCTTGAATCAGAAAACTATGAATTACTCGGTCTTGTAGATCCATTTAACGAATCTGAACTATCGGCAAGATTAGATTTAGTTTTTACACCGGCAGACTGGAATAAACCAAAAATATTTTCGTTCAAAGCAAATGAAAATAATTTTATTCATGATAAGCCTCGTACAAAAGTAAATATATTTGCAAGATCAACTAGCCTTGATCCCCAATACAATGATATCGACACCTCGGGAGAAATTGTTTTTGATTCCAGTTCCTCAGAAACCATTAGCAAAGAGTTTTCAGTATCCGATCGGCCCATTGATTCTGAGCCACTATTTGAATCCAGTGAGCCTGGAGTCATGGAGGATAATATTAAATCACTTGAACATAAGGTTCTATCAAATGGACCAATAAAAGTTAAAGTAGTTGATAATGATAAGGTCGGAATAATTGCAACATCTTCTAACTCGGGAAAGATAACCGAATCAGGCAACGGTTATGTAGATTTTAAGCTGACTACACAACCAAGTAGTGATGTAACACTTACATTAACTCCACCGACGGAAGTTAATTTAATCTTCAATGCACTACAATTCACAAATTCGGGAGATGGTAAATATCTAATTAATACAGATATATTCAATGCAACCGAGACTGCATCCGGTGATTCTGATATTTCGTCTTTTGAGTACCTGGTTGCAAATAATCAATTGGATTTCTTTGATAGCGATGGTAATGTTGCTCGATTCTTGGTTTCAAATGATATTAAATTTAAACTTCCTAAGTACCTTGATTCAATCAATGTTGATATACCGGTTGATTTTGTTGGATCAAGTGCAGCTTTGAAGGAAAGGGATCTTAATTTAAGTTCTGAACCACTCTCGGCTACATTTAGTAGCCGACCACAGTTCCGTTTCGAGCATCATCTATTACCAGAGCCAACAACAGTTCATATCAAAGAAGAAGAGTGGGACCAGCCTCACCGTATTTTTATTAATGCAGTTTCAGACAATTTACCAGAGAACCTTGCACGCCAACCTATAAAAGTTACGTCAAGTTCTGATGATAAAGACTATGACAATACTATTAATACATCAGTTCATGTAGAGGTTGTTGATAATGATATTCCTGAGGCTCGGTTAGTTTTAGTAAATGATGGAACTGAGCAGGGAGAGCCTGCTAAATACAGAGTTGAATTATCAAGTCCTGCACCTCTTAATACAAGTTCAAAAGGGATTGTTGTTGACTATCAATTGTCTGTAGATACTATTGATGAGGCAATTCGATATGGCTTTAAAAATAAAACACCGAAATCTATCGATAAGCTATCAAAGGATGAACTATTTGGGTTTACTGTTCAATATCCAACATCGACAACAAAGAAGATTCGCATTCCACCCGGACAACTTTATAGCGAAGAATTTCTAGTTCCTATTGATGACTTTGTAGCAGATAAAATCGATAAAACTATCAAGATACAGCTATCTTCTACGGATTCACTTGCCTATAAAGTTAGCCCAACCGAGAACACCATACGTGCTGACATAAGAAATAACGACAAAGCTGGTTTACTTGTCATTCATCCCGGGGATCGGATTCGTGTATCTGAAGATGATCGTGGTGGTGCAGTCCTTGTAGCGTTAACTAGCCAACCGAATGAAGATGTCACGGTCAACTTCGAAGAAGACTACGGTGAAACTTCACCACTCGATAAAATTTATCCTAAACAACTTGAAACGGGTGGTACTGTTACCTTTACCCCAGCAAATTGGTTTGTACCACAACCGCTCTTAATAAGTGCTATCGATGATAATATTGTAGAAGATAGAATAAATAATAATCACAGCGCTCTGGTTGTCTACGAGAATATTCAAAGCGAAGATGATCCTGATATCAATGATACGGTTCCTTATCGTTATTACTACGATGATTCAACAAGTACTAGTGTAAAATCTGCCGTACCCGAAAGCCATCTCGATAATACTGGTTACCATCCTGCAAAAATAAACTTCAATATTGAGACTTGCGATGAAATTTATCAGAATATTCCAACTCCAGTTGTAGAAATTGAAGTTGTTGATGCAGAAGTTCCTGTAGAAACAGCAGAGCGAATCACTGAGCAGTTTTCGCTTCTACAAAATGTTGTTGGTTCAGTTGAAATAGCAGGTTCTGATAATTTATCACGTGAGGATACACACGAAGCTTTTGAACCTGTTATTGAGTTTCAAGAATCACTCACAGATCTTGATTATCAAACACCTGCAGCTGTAAATAAAACATTGAATGATTCATTTACTGATGATTCAACGGGTAATGCCAATAATCCCTCTGGTGAAGAGATTGAAAATGAAGAATCAAATAAAAGTATATTAACCCCTAATTACAAAGCAAGAAATATTTCTCCGGGCAAACCAAATAGCGCAGAGTATCTAAATTACAGTCATCCATTAGGTGTCAGCTATGACCCTGAGCAGGGAAATTTATCAATATCTAATCTTTATCTAGTCTCTCAAAACAAAAAGATAATGAGGTCTAGATGGCAATTTGATCCTACATCACTCACATTAGTTTTAGGAAATTCCGAAGGAAATCTGCGGGAATATAATCTAACAACTAGCGAGAGTGCAGAACTTGTTAAGGATAAAAACCCGTTGCCAGATCCGTCAAATCCCTATAAGCGTTTCAAGGTGAATATTAAACTAAATGCTTCGGATCGCATCGAGGTTCAAGATTTCGCGGCTGAGGCTGATGTGGATGATGATCTTGATCTTTACATTGCTTACTATGATGAAAAGTTTGATCAGTATTACAATAATCGTAAAAGAAGCTATGCAGAGTTCGATTCGTCTCAAATTTTCAAAGTAATAGTACCAGCATCAAATCAGGGTCTATCGGATGAAATATATGATTTTTCGGCTCCTCCCCAGGGGGGGTACGAAGATCTAAGAAGGAAATATGATGAAGAACGTTTATGGATAGGATCTCATGAATTTAAAAGACAACTGGCTGTTCGTCGATTAGTTTCCTTGGTTGGCCCAAAGGCAAATCAGGAAGAATGGCAATTGAGGAACCAATTCACAGCAAAAACTGGCATTGTGTTTAATAAAGAATGGCAAACATACGAATCGTCTATCCATTTTAATTGGTTGGCAAAGCACCAACTACACGGTCATAATCTTGATGTTAAGGATATAGGATTCTCCACAGACTTAGGCCTTCAAGGCCACTGGATAGTTCAGGCTGGTATTAATTTATTAACACCTTTGAAGCAAAAGACGCCACGCGTTATAAGTGCAAGATCCATAGCACCAAATGAAGCATTGAGAATTCCGGGGTTCTCTAGCAATCCTGCATTCAGTGCTCGGTTATCAGGTCCATCTAAAGGGGATCATTCAGTTGCGCATTTAAAAGGGCTTCCGACACTACCTCCTCTTTCTTCCGTAACTAATTTATTTAAGAAAAAGTCAGCACATTCGTATCTTGACACAAGAAAAAGTTTGATCAAAACGGGATATAGCCTGGAACCATCTGGTGGGCTTACAGGCGTGATTGGACCTCCAGAAGGAGGTTTGGCGCTGCGTTTGGAAAACTATAACTGTCAAACCCCTCAGTGCAAAGAAATTGCCAATGATGATGATGGCATCGGTACAGGTATAGCTGTGAATGGTTTGATTGGGTTTGAAGATAGGGGTAATAAATACAAGTATAAATATAACGATCCAACAATGGGTGAAGTTGAGCGTGGAGCTAAGAAAAATATTGTCATGCTCAAAGAAGCAATGCAACACAAACGAGCCGATATTGTTACTGACGCGTCGCTAGCTTTTAAATTAACAACAGGTTTTTCGACCATTCACGACTCTCCAAATACTTCGGAGTTCCCTCGTTATGCACCTAGTGTGGAAGCTGGGTTTGCTTACAAATTCCCTGAGGTCTCACTCCTTCCAGGGAGAGATGGATCTCTCTGGGACAAAACAAGAAGACAGTCTGGCTCCAAGAACTCACTACCGGCTAACACTGTTTCTAAACCCACTAGCCAGGATTCAGGATATAGAGCTGGTGTTCAAGCTCACTTGGCGAATAAGCCGCTTGTCAGCAACCCAGGTCGTACAACTCCACAATCAAACCAACAATGGCATGACAGACGCAAACGTGCACAAGATAATTTAAACAAGAGGAACACCAACGAAGCAAATAAGAAAGGAAAGAGAAGTATTGCTTCAGACTGGATATTTTACGATGTGAAAATGGATTTAGGTGATATGGCTACCAATGTTCTTAACCCTACTTTAAAACATATTGATTACTATTTAAAGGAGATTTATCCAACAATGGATGTCTTCTATGGTGAAATAGCTTTTTTCAATGCATTCGATCCTTCAGTCAAGAAACTGCTCGATACAGATCGCAATGGTAAGGTTACATTAACAGATATTGTTATGTCGGCTGCCCGGGCTGCTGGAGCAGCTGGTGGTAAGAAGTTGTGTGTTGCAGCGATGGTGCTGAATCAATTAGGCTCTTATCTTGACCAATTTGTTACTTTTACTAAGCGGAATGTAAAAATTGCCAAAGAAAATGACAGGCTCGACGCGCTTCTAAGCCTGTACGACTTTGGCTTTGATGTGAGGCACACACCTGGTCAGCTAATTTACTATTTTGACAAAATAGAGAAGGATGAACGCATTGATATTCACCTGAGCCTGAGTTCGCTCAATGATAAAGTTATCGCCAACAAAGATATAGCTTTAATCCCTAAGGGTACAAAGGGATCGCTAACACTTAATTACGGAAGCAACTCTAAGTTGGATTTTCCCATTAAAGGATTTGGCCAGTTGGCTGCTCACAAAAATGAAAACAAGGCAATAAATAGCAGCGACAAATTTGTTGAGTTTTATCAAATCAGAAATCAAAGATTTAAAGACAGTGTTGCCTATCAAAGTCTTGTTGGATTCTTAACACATAATCTAATTCAGGCTGATTCCCCAGAGCTTGCCAGAGTTTCAAAGTTACTAGAGAAGGATTGTTATCAAACGAGGTCAATAACATCAGCTAGTGATCAAATTAAACCAAATTATCAAGCAGCATTATATTTGAAAATCGCCAATTTTGTCAATAATTTCAAGTCAGACATTCTCGCCGAAGACAGGATCGATAAACACAAAGAACTGTACGATGAAGCTTTTGAAGGAGGTTACAAATCGTATTTTAAGGATTCTTTGCTGTCTGAAGAACAATTTGTCCTTCACAGCATTGTTGACAGCCTTGTAGCAGAACTAGATAATTCTACAATTCCCAATGAATCTACATCTCAGGTCAACTTTAAAAAACGACATCTAAAGAACATTATACCTGTCCTTAAACATTATCTATCGGATGGTTCCAAGCGTCGTCTAAAAATAGACTCTACAGACTTTGCCGAGAGATTTGAATCTCAAAATTGCCTTTCAGACAATAGTGGAAATGGAACCGCATCTGATCCAAATTTTTCACTACCAAATTCATCATCAATTCTAAAAATCGATGATTATGATCGACCACGAATGGACATACAACTATTAAAATATTTTGATAATAACTCGAAGGATTCAAATGGAAATCCGATTACTCGCGTCAATTCCAAAGGTGAAAGAGTCAACACATCAAGGAGCGGCGCCGCACATAATTCATTTAATGTAAATCCAAATGAACCTGTTTACAAAAAATCCGCTAAACGGGCAGGTAATATTTTAGGTGTGCGCAATCTCTGTGATGTCAACACAATGCTCCAGGAGATTGAGTCTACTAATTTTTCCTTTGATTTTGCTAAAGTCCCAGAACTTGCAGCACAAGCAAGGGGAGATGATGACTGGTTAGTTAAGACGCCTTCGACCAGAAATAGTGCTTCAAGTAGATCAGTATCGGATTCTTCAAAGTTTATTTCACCTCTCAAATCAACTGCTCAACTTAGACCGCTACGAAACTCTGGTTCTCGCAACACAAGCTCCGATCCTTTGGCATCTCTCTCGGATCTTGTACCATTCATCAATAAGATGAATCGGTGGGGCTTTTATTTCCCTCTGATTCAAAATACAGATACTGTTAAAAAGCTTCTGCTTGGGGAGCCAACCGTTGATCTTGTTACATATACGGTTCCCGGTTTAAGTGCTAGAGCTACTGCTATGGCTCGTGCCCCGATCATTAAGCCGATCTACAAACGTATTGGAGGAACAATTGGAATTGATGCTCGCCTCGGATTCGGTTTTGATACCTCCGGCTTGACCCGTTGGGCTAATTCTGGCGCCTCAGCACACGACCTTGATTACCTTTTAGACGGCTTTTATGTATCTGACAAATGGTCCTTTCACGAACCACTCGGTCAATGGTTTGCCAACCCTAATGGAGTTGATCTGCCTGAATTATCAGTTGATGGATCGCTGTTTGCTGGTATTGAGGGGAATCTAGGTCTAGTTCGCGCCATCGTTGAAGGTGGTGTTTTTGCAAATGTTGGCATTGATTATATAGATAATGGGGAGTTGACAGGCAAAAATGATGGCCGTCTTCGTGGTGATGAAATTCGTCAGATGACTGAACGAGGTTCAATCAGTGACGTTTTTGCCCTTGAAGGTGGCGTTAATTTCTATCTTGATGCCGCTGTTCAACTAGGTATTGATCTCGGTTTCTTCCAACATTGGCAAGATATTTGGACTCAAGAACTTGTTAATATTATGATGTTTGAGTTCTCATCGGTTGATCGTTCGGAAGCCGCTGATTCAGGGAATGAACCACTCGATCATGCGACGGTTTTCTTTGACTCCAATCTTAACGGATACATAGACGAGCACGAGCCGTCTACAACGACATCGAATACTGGTACGTATCAATTTAGTATTAATTTAGATACATTTGATTCCAACAAGGATGGCCAGATCGGTCACGATGAAGGTCGCCTGGTCTCTTATCAAGGGCAAGAATCAACTACTCTTCTTCCTCAGTATGTACCTTTTATTGCCTCAAGTGGAGAGCATATAAATCCTGTAACCACACTAATTCGTCTTATATACGAAAATAATTCTGATTCGATAGATACGATCAAAGATAATATTGAGGATATGCTAAAGCTTTCGTCCGAGGCTTATTTGCAATCTGATCCATATAAAAAGTTATCTTATCTTCGATCTAACTCCCTCAATCCGCGCGAAATCACTGATGCTGTTAATGATTTCACCGCCCATAATCTACTTCATGCTACATATGACCTCGCCTTACACATCGCTTATAAGATTTATCCCTCTCAATTTACGAATGAGCTAAGCAATAAAATTGAGTTAATGTCGATCTTATCAAACAAAATTTACGATACCTTTTTAAAAGAAAGAGGATCGCTAGCCGATACTCTATTGACTGCTTCAGTGGGTTTTATTCAAGATATACGTGATCAGTTCCCTGATACCATTTCTCAAGAAAGCATTGAAACTTTCAATCCATTTATTAAGCTAGAACTTGGTAATCTTATCGGCAATCTTGATGATCTAACTCGTGATTTCAAAGAAAGTATACCCGATCTCACTGCCGATCAAGGCCAATCACTAGTCAATCGATTCTTGAGAAAATCAGCGAAATTCAAATCGCAGCACTTCCTTCATACACGCGGTTTAATCAGAACTGTAGCTGAAGATTATCGTGATCAGTTATCTGACAACATCCTTGATACTGTCTCTGACTATCTCTCTGCTAACAAATTTAGCCATACCATTCAATTGGATGATTCAGACACATACTCTGACAATTCAGACTCTTTAACTCGGCTGAGATTAAAAGGATCCTCTTCATCCAATACTATGATTGGTGGTATTAATCATGATGTTCTCATTGGAGGCCCAAGTAAGGATCAACTGAATGGTGGGCCAGGTTCAGATGTTCTGCGTGGTGGTGCAGGAGCAGATAGATTCCATATGAGCAAGGGGAGAGACCGCGTTTTAGATTTTTCAATCGACGATGGAGATTTAGTTGCTGTCGCTGATAGCAACTACACAATCATCAGAGGTGTAGGTAATTCAACCCATGTGAAGAGTGAGGAAGGCATCCTAAGGCTTGTCGATATATCGATTGATGATTTCAATTCAGCAAACCCCATTGAACTCCTCTGACTTTTGTTATGTCTTATTCAAATTCCTGCTCGCTAAATCTTGGATCAGCCGTTGTTGACTTCGGACGAGGTCAATCGTGGCACTCAGTTTCCCCAACTGATGCGAGGTCTAGGCTTAAAAAAAAGCATCTTTCTATTTACACTAGTCCAACAAATGCCCGGTTCGATTCAGTCTGTTTTCTTAATTCCAATGACTTTCAAGATTCGACCATACAATCTACACTTTCAACATTTGTCCGTATCCCTAAGAGGGGGAAATATAAATTTAGGGCTTTTAACTCCTCCTCTGCATCATTTTATTATTTATCAAGCTTAAATGATAGTCCTGAGTATATACCTATACAGCCAGAATCCAAGTATTTACTTAAACGCAATAGCCTGATATTAGCATCGTATACTTTTATCTCTTCAACCTCTTCTCCTTCCCATGGTATCGACTGGAAAAAATATGAGGATGATGGGAGTCTTGTTCATGGTTGGCGCAATATAAATCCCAAGCACACTTTTCTTTCGCCAGGTTCAGCTCGTTTTAGAAAAATTCGGGAGCGTAATCATGCCGGCGGTGATGTTAGTGCCCTTATGCCTTTTCATGTCACGAAAAGGATTTCAAATGATACTCCTTTAGATTCATCTTTTATTACCCCCTGTTTTGATCAAAACTGCAGCGAGTCTCCACCGTCTGATGAGATCACCAATGTTTTACAGGATACAGCTCGCCCTACTTTGAACCGCCAAAGTGACGACCTCTTTTCTGACTATCGTCTTGAATTCCCTAACGACCCTTGGTCAAAGGTCGGTGCAGCCATCAAAGGTTTTGATGACTTACCGCCTGACGTAAGAAAGTCGCTTGGTTATTCCACAAATTTTGAACTTCGTGTTTTAAAGGATATTTATGCTGAACCGAATGAGTATATACGTTTATCCGCCAACTCAAAACCTGGCTTGGGTATTGACGCTAATAGCGACTCTCCTTCTTTGATTCTCAAGATTTTAGATTCAGCTCCGACTTTATCCTTTGCGTAGAAGTATTGTTCATTTACCAATGCTTTAATATTCCTATTTTGCAATGAACTTATCTTTTTGCTTTTACTTTTTAGCATTCGTACCCTTCAATTAAACAGAAATGGGAGCTTAGTTAGCGAAACGACAAATGAGGTAAAGCTTGAATAAGGTCTCTTGAATAAAATACCCTTTGATCATCAGTGACTTCAGAGAATACATGGTCAAGCCAAATTGCAATCTAAAATAAATATCGTAGCGAATATTGATAAGGCTTTAGATTAACTGATCAACAAGACAGCCTTGCCCGTTGCTTACTGTGCCATCTGGGCATATTGTTGAGGCATTAAAAGTATTTTTTTGATTAAAATCATCGAGATTGATTGTGCCGATTTGTGCACCTGTTAAGTCAGCTCCACGAAAATCACTATCTGAAATCACACCTTCATTGAGCTTG
>MDTA01031962.1_pt1 | contig 15640 bp, 17 predicted proteins | sample 811151 | NCBI WGS metagenome assembly MDTA01 (sample SAMN05326648, study PRJNA326480) | marine metagenome | isolation source: seawater | place: Indian Ocean: South | collected 2010 | reverse complement strand
ATTTTCACAATCTGCACAAAGCCAGCACAAAACTCCCGATTCCAGACTTATCGGCCGCACAGATAGTGACTACCGTTGCGTCACCGCATTGCATGATTGACGAAATATGTCTGAAACCCAAACAAGCACTGTGCTGGAATCGAGCGGCGCCACCCTATCCAGCCGTGGTGGCGGCACTGCCCTGGAACGGTTGAGGCAATCCTGGTTCGTTCCCGGCGGCATGGAGCTACTGCAACTGAGCGTTTTGACGCTCGTAGGCGTTGCGCTCGTAGTGATCAACTTCGAGCTCTATCTGAACGCATACGCCTTTTTGGGTGGTACGGCCGTCATGTTGGCGGTCCGCAAATTTGGTCCGTTCTGGGGCGCCACCGTCGCATTTATCGTGTTTTTCCACACGCTATCTCTGTGGGGACACCCTTAAGGGCTCTTACTGTTCGTGCTGGAGGCTTTTTTTGTCGGCATGCTGGGTGCGCTTCGTATCAGCCGGCACATCGTCGTCTCAGACATCCTGTTCTGGGTATTGGCGGGCCCAATTGTTTTTCGCTCTACTCGCAGGTCTTGGACTTGCCGCAATACGGATGCAAAAGAACGCGATTACGAAGGGAGTTCATCAGCTCTAAAATTTCTCGACTGGACTTTCGACCTCGAGGCACGAACGCTAGCAGCACCGTCAGTACTGCCTGTCGAGCTCACCACGACTGAGTACGATCTACTCAAGCTCTTCGTCGAGCGGCCTCGTATTGCGCGGAGCCGGGTTTGGCTGTTGGACGAACTGCATGGCCCCCAATGGGTGGGCTACGACCGCGGTATTGATGGGCTGGTTAGCCGGTTAAGGCGCAAACTGGTGCAAGCAGACGAGCGATGCACAGGCCTGTTCAAGTCCATTCGTGGTGTCGGCTACATGTTTACGGCACCCGTATCGCATGGATAGCAATTCTTCCCGCTGTACCTTACCCCTGCTGCGTCATATCCCTGTTGTCGAACAGTAGCCGGTAGTCGAGCTTCGTCGGCCCCTTTGCTGCCTGCGTGTCTTGCACACTTTGTGACACTGCACGGCCGAGACCGGCCCACATCTATGCGACAATTCCGGCATTAGCTCGACAGGCGTACGACGTCTGCGCGTTTTGGCAATCAAGGTATCAATCAATGAGCGAACCACTCACGTTGGCTCCTGGGGAGTACGGAAACATTGGCGCCGTCATGTGCTGCGTCACCTATCAAGGACAGGTGAGCGTGGCCGGCGACGTAAGCCGCTTGGACGATGGCGAGACGACCGAGTTCGCGCGCGGGCACATTCAAGCCCGACGCGACGGTGAAAGCTTCGTATTCAGCCTGATTGAACGGGCCGACTGAACTCCAATGCTCGGTACCAACCAGGGTTCGATCTGAGGCCGGATTGAATTCCTGATCGGATTCAGTCTGGACCCGGAGTCAAAACTCACGAAGCGCGGGCAAAGCCTCAACGGCAAACTGCTCAGCCTGGGCGGTTTGCTCAGCGGGCGTACCGAGGAAATTCAGGATGAAGTGGCGGACGCCAACGTCATGGAACTGGCGCATGAACGCCAGCATGTCGGCTGGAGTTCCGAGCGCCGCGTAACGATCAGCGGGACGTCTGAAATCCATCGCATAACGTTTGCTCAAGATGGCTGCGGCATCGTCCAGTGCCTGCTCGCGCGAGTCGCTCATGCGCGCGAACAACAGATGTGACGTCCCCATTTCACCGAGACATCGACCAACGCTGGTAGCGCCCTCGGCAATCCTGGCCAGTCCGTCGCGGTATTGCTCTGGCGTGACAACATAAGACATCCAGCCGTTGGCGATGCGACCGATGCGCTCAAGCGCAGCTGCGGAACGTCCACCGCACCAGATAGGTGGGCCACCTGGCAGGTACGTCCCCGGCTGCATCTGCACGTCTTCGAACTGGTTAAAACGCCCGTTGAAGCTGCAAGGTTCGCCTCGCCATAGCGCACGAACGACATTGATGCCCTCTTCCAGCCGTGCGCCGCGTTGCGTGACCGGAACACCGCACGCGGCGAACTCGCCCGGGAACTCGCCACCAACCCCTACTCCAAAAATGAAACGGCCTTCGCTTAAGTGATCCAGCGTTGAGGTCTGCTTGGCCGCCACCGCCGCGGCACGTAAGGGCAGCAGATAGATGCCGGTGCCAACCAGGAGTTTCGAACTGAGTGCAGCGGCCTGCGCGAGTTGCGTCATGGGGTCCAGCACCGGGCTCGTGAACGCAATGTGGTCCCCGACCCACAACGAGTCGTATGTCAGCTCGTCAATGGCGGCAACCGTATCCTTCAGGTGCACAAAGCTCTCGAACTCCGACATGAATCCGACACGGGTGTTGGGAGAAACAGGTACAGAAATGCTCACTTCGAGTCCTTGGCGGAGCGGCGGTCCGATACAATGAGTTGTGGCGACCCAATCTACATTTTTTTGCACGCGACCGCAGAAAGACGCGCGTGCGCTGGATTACAACTTGCGGATCCTGGGTAGGAACACCAGCACCGCGGCGCCACACGCCATCAACGCCACACCGTTCACCGCGAGGCCCGCAGCCGCGCCGGACCACGCGACGATCACGCCGAGTTCCAGGTGTCCAACGGGCCCTGCACCCAGTGCCAATACCCACGCCCCCATGGCGCGGCCGCGCAGGTGATCAGAGACACACAGCTGCATCATGCTCTGCACCAGGACATCGTTGGCCGCTGCACAAAATGCAATACAGGCACACGCGACCATCCCGAACCAGAGGCTGGTGGCCTGGGACAACATCAGGATGGCAAGCCCGAACCCAATCATCGTCGACAGATAGGGGATGCCGTAGTTACGGAGTGAACCGGCGCGCACGATAGCCAGTCCGGCGATGAGTCCACCGACCGAGCGGGCGCCGTGTAATAAGCCCAGCCCTTCGGCGTTGGTACCGAGGTTCTCGCTCGCGAGCTCGGGCAATGCCGTCGCGAAAGAGAAGCCGAAGATCTCCACCAGCGAGGCCAGCATGGCCAGTCGCAACAGGACCGGGTTCTTACGAAACTCGGCCATGTATTCACGCAGATTTTCGCGTAGCGTTGGCGTCTCTTCGCCGATGTCCCTGGCCCGCCCCCGCGCCCTTAACCGGGCGAACAAGATGGTCGAAATTACATGCCCCGCCGCAAGGACCGCAAATGCGGCCCCGGGCCCGTATCGCTCCATGACGCTGCCTGCGACCACCGCGCCGGCCAACTGGCCCAGACGGCTGACCACGCTCAACAACCCCAGCGCTCCAACCAACTTGTCCGCACCCAACACATCATGTGCATAACTCAAGCGGACAGGATGGTGCAGAGCGCGCAGGCTGCCAGTCACCAGCAACAACGTCAGTAGCGCCGTCATGCCTGGCTCCGCGGACCAGAATAGCCACGCCGCGCCCGCCATCGCGATGACCATGCCCGCATCGATCAGGGGCAGCAAGCGGCGGCGGTCAAAATGGTCCGCGGTGGCACCCGCAGGCACACCGATCAGGAGCATGGGCAGGAATGACAGAGCGAGGCCAACGCCAACCCACACCGTGGAGCCGGTCAGCTGGTACAACAGCAGGCTCGCTACGACCTGTTCACCCTGAAAACCAACCGAGTTGAAGATCGTGCCGCTGGCAAGCAGCCGGAAATCAGGGTTCTTGAGCACCGTGCCAGACGCTGCTCAAACGTTCAGGCTCGCGACGAACCGACGGATGCGCGTCGTCGCCTCCAGCAGCCGCTCTTCAGGCTCGCAAAGAGACACACGCACAAACTGGGCGATGTCCGGCGAAAAAGCGCCGCCCATCAGCACCGAAACATCAGCCTCGTTCAGTAGCCGTTCCGAAAACGATTCACCGTCCAGGCCGGTCCCACTGACATCCACCATGCAGAAAATCCCGGCTTGCGGCGGCAGCACCCGCAACTGTCCGATTTCGCCCAGCGCGCTTACAAACGCATCCCGGCGGGCTCGGTAGGTTGCCTTCATAATCGCGGGTTCGCTCAGTTGGCCGGTAATGGCTGTCACACCCGCCGCCTGGATAAAACCGGGACTGCCATAACTGACGTGCGAGATGAGATTACGCAGGTGGACCGCCAGCGACGGCGTTGACACGGTCCAGCCGATGCGCCACCCGGTCATCGCGTGCGATTTGGACAGGCTCCGCACAACCACTACGTGGCTGGTGGACGTTGGCAAGCTGGCGGGCGACGTAAATTCGCCTTCGTAGACCAGGTCGGCGTACGCCTCGTCGGAGACCAGCCAGATGTCGTGCTCGCGACAGAGCTCTACCAGTTCCAGCAAGGCATCGCGGTCCGCGCAGGCGCCGCTTGGATTGTGAGGAAAATTGGCCAGGACCAGCCGCGTGCACGGGGTGATCGCGCGAGCCACCGCGGCAGCGTCCAGTGCAAATCCCGCGGACGCATCAAGTGGCACCTCGACACACGTGGCGTCGCACGCGCTAGCAAGTCCAGCGAACATCGTATACGGAGGCGATAACAAGATGGCCTCGTCGCCAGCATCCAACAAGGCGCGGAACAGCACGTATAACGCGTTCTGCGCACCTACCGCCGTGACCACTTGTGACGGCGTAACCGCGCATCCCAGCCGGTCCGCTTCCAGCGCGGCAATCGCATTCGCCAACGGACCGACACCCCCGGATACGGTGTAATGGGTGTCACTTTCGCGCAAGGCTTGAACGGCGGCGTCTACCACAGCGGGCGGGGTATCGAAGTCGGGATCACCCACGGACAGCACAATGACGTCCTCGCCAGCCTCTCGCCGACGAAGCGAGCGGTAGTGCACTCGCCACGCGCCAGACCCGCCGGCTGCCATGCTCGTTGTAATGTCAGAGACAGGCAAGCCGGAATCGGCGTCAGAAGGCCTCATGGGCTTACCTCCCGGGAAAGATCGGGCATTGGGCCGGATACCAGCCCCGGTTGAGCAGCAAGCGAACTAGCTGGCTTCGCGCGCCTGCGCTGCGTAGATCGACGAATAGCCGCCGGACCAGTCAGGCGGAATCAGGCACGGGCGTGGGTCGTGATGCGCCCAACGCGCCGGCTTGCCGCGGATGATGCGGTACGCATTCTCCGTCGGATCCGGATGCGGCGTATAGGGTCGCGCGTCCGCAGACGTGTAACAGTTCAGCAGTAGCGGCCGCGGCGTATTCACGCGACTCGCAGGCGAACCATGTACGGTGCGACAGCTGTGGATAGTGATCGAGCCTGCGTTGCCGGTCAGATACTCAACCTTGTCGAGATCCAGACACGCCGCATCCTCCTCGCTCAGGTGACCAACCCAGCTGCCGGAGCCGTCGTACTGATCAAACAGCGGGCCATCGTGGCTACGCGGGACAACGGCTAACGGACCATTGTCCATGTTCGTATCGTGCAGATACGTACCGATCGTCAACACGTTGTAGTTGGTGTGTGGGAAAAACTGCGCGTCCTGATGCCACTTCACCTGGTCCGTATCGTCGAACCACTTGAAATTCAGCTTGGAGTGATGAAACACCACATCCGGCCCAACCAGATCCGCTGCGACGTCAGCCAGGACGCCGGTGGACAACTCCCAGTAGACGTCATGGCGCACATCCGGCGACTTCAACCGACGCACTACTGGCGCCTGCGCCGTGTGCTCAGGACTCAGATCGTAGACGTTATCGGACTCCGAATACTGTCGCGACGCATCAACAAACTCCTCTGTCACTCGCCGCAACGCATCCATCTGCTCGACCGGGATCAAATCCTGGACGCACAGATAACCCCGTTCAAAAAATTTTTCGCGATCGGACTGCGACAACACGCGTGCGGGTTGCGCCAGAATTTCGTCTGCGATCATGTCCGTTCCCCCATCGACAGCAACGGTCGACAACCACGCGCCTGCGCGACCCTCCACAACAAAGGGCAGGCCGATCCCGGTCGGACGCGCGTTACAAACTCAGAAGATAACCGCTAGCGTAACAAATGTAGCTGCCTTCCAGTACCGAAACTAATGGTGGGTTATTCCTGCTGGGCGGGCTTGGTCGCCTGCCGCCAGCAGGCAAAGATCACAAACACTGTACAGGTGACAGCCAGTAGCGCGGGCAAGCCGTGGGGGTCCCAGAGGTCCATCGCGCCGCCGGCTGTGGCGGGGCCGATGGTCATGCCGAGGCCCCACATGACGCCGAAGGCGGCCATGATGTTGGCGAGTTGGCCGCCGCGGAAGCGTTGGCCGGCGATGGCCATGGACATGGTGTAGATGGCGCTGAAGGTGCCGCCCCAGATGAACAGCACGGTCCAGAGCCATAGGGGATCGTCCACGACAAATGGCACGCAGATGGAGAGAACGGCGCTGAGCGCGGTACAGCCGATCAGGACAACGTAGCGGTCCAGCACGTCGCCCAGCCAGCCGATGGGGTATTGCAGGGAGACGCCGCCAACAGATATCACCGTCAGCAGAAACGCGGCGTCGGTGGCGTCCAGGCCTGAACGCACAGCGTAGACGGGAATCAAGGCAAACGAGCCGCCCCAGACCACCGCTACCAACAACACACTGAGCGACAACGTGGGTGCGCTGCGCAGGAGATCGAACGCGGCTTTGGAAGACGCCCCGGAAAAGTCCGGCGACTGACCGACCACCAGCGTAAGGGTCAGCAGCGCAAGGACGATGCATATGGCACCAGCGAGGAACGGCAACCAACCATCCACACCCGTTAATCCGAGCAGCGCAGGCCCGATGGCGAAGCTGATGGCCATGACCGCGTTGTATGCGGCCAGCACCCGGGCGCGGTAGTGATCGGAGACCACCTCGTTCAGCCAGGTCTCGGACGCGATGAACAGGCCCGCTGACATCGCCCCCATCGCAAAACGCAGTACAAACCAGGTCGGGACATGGTCCGTCGCGGGAATGGCCAGCAACAGGCACAACTCGATGCTCATGCAGGTCGCAGACAACCGCACGGTGCCCATACGCGCCAATAACTTCGGCGCAAACGGCGAAAAAACCAGTATCCCAAGGGCAAATGCTGCGCTGTTTAGACCGATGACCGTGCGGTCGTAGTCGCGCGCCTCCATCAAGAGCGCAATGACCGGCGTCGCGATACCGGCGGTGATGCCATAGATCGCCACCATCGAGAGAACGACAACCAAAACTCGCCACGACGTACCTGCCGTCGCGGCCCCGGAATCACTCATGGAGCATCAACCTGTCATCATCCTGTAGTTACGAGACCCAGGCCATGAGGCCCTTTGAGTGCGGCACAACAAACCTTAAGCTGCAGAATCAAACGCGTGCTTACCCGATTCGCCGGAGTCCACCCGTGTCCATTCGCACCACATCCATTGGCAGCTGGCCTATTCCGTTTGGCCATCGGCTCACACTCAAACGCTTTTACGCCGGGGAACTGGACGAGGGCGCGGCATACGATACGTTGTTGGCGGCTGCCCGTATCGCGATGGACGAACAACTGGCCTGCGGGCTCATGCAAATCAGTGGGGGCGAAGTTTTCGCGCCGGACTTTTTGCATCATATTCCGCCACGCTTGCACGGGCTGTCGGCGCTGGCTGTGCGCGATACGACCAGAGGTTACGAAGGTGTCGGCCAGTATGTAGTGAACGGCCCGCTTAGCGCGCCGCGTGGTACTGGCCATGCGTTGGCGTTCCGGCGCGAGTCTGCTCTGGAACGGCGGCTGGACAAGGCTGCCGTGCCTTCGCCCTACACTATCACCATGTCGTTTGCGCGGCCGGAGGACGGAGCGCGTAGTCGCGATGCATTGATTGCGATCGTCGCCGATGAGGTGCGGGACATGGTGGCGGCCGGCGCCATGGACATCCAACTGGATGCACCGGTTGAAGCTATCGCCGCCGTTCACATGGACCAGGGCAGTTACGACGGCGGCGAAACGGTTGCGTCGCTGGCCGACTGGATCGCCGCACCGTTCGCCGACGTTCCACGGCATATCCGCCGTTCGGTGCACTTTTGCCTGGGCGACATCTCCAGGAAGCCCGCCAGCGAGACACAGAACTTCCGCTCGCTGTTGCCGCTCGTGCAGGCGCTTGAGGGGCGGATTGATCGTGCGCTGATCGAGTGCAGCTATGTCGGACAGTGGCGCGAGCACGCGATGCTGGCGGAGATCCCGTCATCCATGGAGGTGGTTGCTGGCATTGCGGATGTGAAAAGCACACCACAGTCCGTGGACGAGTTGAAGAGCAAGATCGACGCATTGGTGCAGGTTGTTGCGCCCGAGCGCCTGGCGGTTTCCGCTTCGTGCGGGTGTGGGCGCATGCCCCATGACGATGCCATCCGTCTGATGCGCAATCTGGTTAAAGCCTCGGCGTAACGGCCTCACGTCTGAATCTGCGGTTCTTTCAGCTCGAAGCGGCGCGCCGCCCACATGATCAGGATGATGACCGGTACGCCCATCAACGCCGTCATCAGGAAAAACGTCGGATATCCCACCGTGTCCACGATAGCGCCAGAGTAACCACCGAGCACTTTGGGAATGAGCGTCATCAGTGAACTGAATAATGCGTACTGCATGGCCGTAAACGAGACGTTGGTCAGACTGGACAGGAACGCCACAAAAGCCGCGCTGGCAAGCCCAGCCGACAGGTTGTCAGCTGCGACCACAACATACAGCCAGGTCATGTGATAACCCAGCTCGGCCAGTGCCATGAAGAGCAGATTGGTGGCCGCCGCCAGTATCGCCCCGAGCAACAGGATCCGGATGACGCCGTAGCGCACGGCCAGAAGGCCACCCAGGAAGCCACCCCCGATAGTCATGAACAGCCCAAACGTCTTGACCGCGGTGGCGATCTCCGATTTGCTGAAACCGAGATCCTGGTAGAACACGTTCGACACCACGCCCAGCACGATGTCGGCAATGCGATAGAGCCCTATGATCGCCAGTAACAGGACGGCCAACGACCATCCCTGTCGTTTGAAAAACTCAGCGACAGGCTGGACGTAGGTCTCATCAACTACACTCGCCGCAACCACATTGGCCGCGACCAGCACGCGCGCGACTAGCGCTGCCGCCACCACCGCGGAGGCCAGACGGAGGGGCTCGACCAACAATCCCGCCGGAACTTTGTTGCTGAACAATTCAACCAGGCCACCCTTGGCACTGGTAGCCAGCCCACCAGACCAGGCGTAAACGCCAATCAGAGCCGCAAGAGCCGCGGCAAATACGACCAGCAAGCGGACGTGGGACGTATCCTTATCCGCCGCACCGCCTGCGCGTGTCTCAGGTTCTGCAATCACGAGCGTTGTAATCACACCCACCAACATCGTTAATGCCATCAACAGATAGGTGTTGCGCCACGCTACGTAAGAATAAGCGTCGGTACTGGAGCCAAAGCCGTCGGCGAGGTACAAAGCGCCTGCACCCGCCACCAACATGCCAATGCGATAACCGGCGATGTACGTCGACGACATCATCGCCTGCAGCGCGGCGGGAGCCGATTCGATACGGTAAGCATCGATCACAATGTCCTGCGTCGCTGACGAGAACCCCAGCGCGACCGCGGCACATGCCATCCATACGAGCTGTGTTTGCCCGGCCGCCGGGTCGACACTCGCCATTGCCGCCATCGAGGCCATCACGGCCGCCTGTGCGAATAACAACCAGCCGCGCCGGCGCCCCAGGTACCGGGTTAACCACGGCAGGCGTAGTCGATCCACTAACGGTGCCCAGACAAATTTGAACGAATATCCAAGCGCGGCCCAACTGAAAAACGTGACGGCCGCGCGCTCCACGCCAGCCTCGCGTAACCACAAGGACAGTGATGAGAAGATCAGCAAAATGGGTAACCCGGCCGAAAAACCGAGAAACAGCATCGTCACGACGCGCGGATGCACAAAAGCGCGGAGTGCACCGGACCAGCCGGCGGTCGCGGACATAGGTGGGGCGGGGTTGGTCTGCAGCAAGACTGCCTCGCGCGGGCATGACGGATTCACATCAGCATACGCGGAATCTGTCGCGCAGTAATCGTGCTACCTTGACCCATCCGCGCGTGTACAACCCTCCACCCAGGCAATGCAATCGGTCAGCCTCACTATCGGTCTCGCTATGGGCGCCGCATTGCTGTTTTCCATTGGCAATCACGTTTCCAAGCGCGCGCTCAACTACGCCGACTCGCCAACCGTCACCCTGTACCAGATAGGCACAGCGACGCTGATTTACTGGCTGGCGTCGCCGTTTTTCATGCAGGTGGCTTACTGGTTGACGCCAGCGGTCATCATCCTCGCGCTGATAGGCCTTTTCCGACCGTTGTTGTCCGCCAATCTCGGTACGGCGGGCACGCGCATCCTCGGACCAACCATATCTTCGACCTTGTCGGCTTCGGGTCCCATAGTCGGCGTCACGCTGGGTGTGATCTGGTTTGGCGAATCGCTGCCATGGCAATCCGTAGCCGGCACCGCGGGGATTGTCACCGCGGTCGTTGTGCTGTCCTGGCGTGGCCAGACAAAAAGCAGCTGGCCAGCCATCGCGCTGTTACTGCCGCTTGGTGCCGCGTTGGTGCGTGCCGTCACACACGGCTTTACGAAGTTTGGCATGGAGACCATCCCAAGCCCGCTGTTTGTGGCACTGGTGAGCTACAGCGTATCGTTGCCGCTGGCCCTATTGTACGACCGGATGCGCGGAACTCGCGTTGTGCACAAATCGATCCCGATACGCGTACTGGCGCTGATGACCACGTCGGGCAGCCTCTACGCGCTGGCCGTATTCTTGCTGAATACCGCGTTGCTGCACGGCGACCTTGTGGTTGTCAGTCCCATCATCGCGTGTACACCGTTTTTTACGCTAATCCTCGGCATCTGGGTGTTTAACGAGGCCAACATTGATGTGCGTACCGTGGCAGCCGTGGGGCTGGTCGTCCCGAGCGTTATCCTGATCGGTTTGCGATAGAGCGCGCGTAGCCATCACAAGCCACAACCAGTTCTTCCATGCACGCGCGTAGACGCGTGAGCGTGGCCATGTCGGGCGCCGGTCTTATGCCATCGATCTGAGTTTTGATGAACGCGTCGTGATCAAGCGTCTGCAGCAAGCCAGCGTTGATTTCGATTTGCACTGCCTCGGTTCGATCGCGTTGATGCGCACCAAACGATCGGACGATATTGGCGCCGCCATACCCGGGTACATTCAATTGCACATCAAAACCGTGCTGTATGAATGTTGCGCCAATCACGTCGACCAATTCCGGCGATGCCGTGCGGCCACGGCTGGTACCCAGAATCACCTGATGATTACCCATACGGCGGGCGTTGGCCGTGTGAGCGTCCAGCAGCACAACATGTCCGAAGGTATCCGCGCGCGCCTGCAAACAGCGGTTCAGCGCGGAATAGTAAGGGTCGTAGAATTGACGCAGCCGAAACTCGGCTTCCGCATGATCCGGCGGCTCCGCAAAGATAGGGGTATCCCGGCGGGAATGGGTACGCACCGCGCCCGTTTTGGAGTAGACGACTCCGTCCTCGACGGAGAAGTCATCGCGCGGCCGGTTCACATCGACAAACAGGCGCGACAGCTGCGTGGCGATGACGGTGGCCCCTATATCGTGCAGATGGCCATAGAGTTCCGCCGCATAGTCATCCGCATATCCGTACGCCAGGTGATGACCCAGCCTGGTCGCAAACTCTTCGACCGCAAACTTCCTGGGCGAACCAATCCCGTAGTGCGGCACGCTGACCACAACGGGCAGCGCGTCTACATTGACGGGATGACGCTCCAGGAGGAAGTCATCACCGCTGACAACCAGTCCGGGGTCTTCGCCGGGCAGGACCAGACCAGCCTCAACCACAACCCGCTGCCATCGCTGATATACTCCTCGCCGCCGGTCTGGCGGCGTGCGCGCCCGATTGTGCCTTATGTCTTGGAAGCGTCGTCCTGTCCAAATAACTTCTCGAGTTCGGAGCGCGCTGCATCGGCGCTGGTAGGGCTGGCTGCCGCATCGCCGGGTGTCAGGCCAAACAGTGATTCCAACTCACTGCGGACAGCCGCGTCCTGCGCTGCAGGGCCGCCCACGTTCGCGGCGGTCGGCTCAAAATAACCGCAGAAATTGGAGCGATCTTTGTCTGTGACTTCGTCTGCGACTGGTTCCTTGCAGCCCCGTCGTGCGGAGGGATCAAAGAACCTGCACAATTTACAGACATGCAGATCCGCGTTGCAATGTGGACATTCGGCGGCTCGTGCGAATGGTTGTGGGACAGCGTCCAGGCTTCCCTGGCAGCGCCAGCACAGTAAGTTCTCCAATAGCATTGACGTTTCCCCCGGCGTTCGCACTCAGCCGGCACCAAGATAGCAAACCTTTCGCGTGACAGAGCAGCCCCCGAAGAACACGATGTTGGATAAACCAACGCAAGCCCCAACGCCGCTCAAGCTGCGCGACGCGTATCTGTTTTTTGCACCGTTGGTGCTGATGGTCGAGCTCAACATGATCTCGAAGTCGGCCATCCATGCGTTCCTGGCACGCACCGCAACGCCCGCTATCACGCTGGCTGCGTTTAATGCCGCGTTTACGTTCTATTTTGTCATCACAAGCGCCACCGAGCTCGCGACCGTGCTTTGTCTGTCTTACCTGAAGAGCCGGACGGACCTGCTGCGTCTGCTGTTTTTTATTGCGGCGGTGCTGACATTACCGCTCGTTCTGGTCTTGTTTATCGTGTTCACCGACTTGGGTAGCGCGATGTTTGGCAGCTGGTTCGGGTTGGGGCCAGAGGCCCGGCTGGAGGCGCGTGTCGCGAGCGGTCTGCTGATTCTCAGCATGCCTGTTCTGTTGCTGCGCGGCGCTGCATTTGCACTACTGATGCTCAACCGTCGCACCATCATCATCACGTGGGCGACTCTGATCCGGTTGTTGTCGCTGGGCTTGTCGCTTGCGGTCCTGCCGCGGTGGCTCGACGGCGCCGCCATCGGCGCGGGCGCGCTGGTGTTCTGCATGTTTGCGGAGACGGTTTTTGCCTGGTGTATCGCGTGGCGTTACTTCCTGGCTCTGCCGGCCATGCGCAAAGCCAGCGCAAGCTTGTATGGGTACTGGCGCTTTTCCTGGCCGTTGATGATCAACCAGTCAGCGGAAATGGGCGTGGTATTTACGATTAGCTTATTCCTTGGGCGATTGAACGAAGCCGAACTGGCGATCGCGGCGTTTGGCGTTGCTCATGGACTGGTTTCACTACTCATGGGCCCCATGCGCAACTTGTTGCAGACCGCCCAGACGCTGGTATCCCTACGAGAAGATGTACGTGTGATGTTGGTGTTTACGGCGCAGCTGATCGTGATTTTCATCGTGTTGTCGTTGCTCTTGTTCGAAACATCACTACGCGACGTAGTGTTATTTGACATCATGGGCCTGACACCGAGCCTCGCAGCCTATTGCGAGCCGGCCGTGAGGATCTGTTTCCTGATGGCGGCGTTTTGGGCACTCACCGCGCTGTTTCGCGGCCTGCTGGCGAAAGCCCGCACGACCACATCCCTGGCGGTCAGTGGCGTGTTGCGTATCGCGTCAGCCGTTGCGGCCGGCTCGCTTAGTCTTGTTTATCCAGACGTGAACGGAGCACTGCTGGGCGTAGCCGCATGGGTCTTCTCGTACATGGTGGAATCCGCCTTCAGCGGCTGGCGACTCGTTCGAATAGGCTGGTTCGTGCAAACGGCTTAGGGGCTGTTGAGCTGTCTTAGCACGCCACTTGTTGGGTCTTAATGAGCCTCGATCAAAGCGCCGTGAGCGCTATTAGATGCTTCCAAATGAGCGAACGGCAACGCCGAGTGAGGCTCTTTAAGGCCCGACCCTTCAGGCTGAGGGGCATTGTTGCCGCAACTGCGTTGTCAGTCGCTCATGTAGAGCGACTACACTACGCTTGTTCCGCCTTGTTGGGACAAAATCCCCCTCAGCAGTGGCGTGATACGACAGATCAACAGCCCCAACGAGGCCAAAGCATGCTGCGACCACTGGAGGAAGTTCGAGTCGAATCGATCCTCATCTCGCCCAGCGAGACTGCACCCAACAATCCGCGCTGTCCGTTACTCCTTTACAAACAGGTTCTTCCCGTCGCCTGTAAAGATCCGGCGACGCTGTTTGAAGCGGCGTTTGACGCGCATAAATGGCCAAGTGCATGGCGCAATGGCATCTTCGCGTTTCACCACTATCACTCGACCGCGCACGAAGTACTGGGTATCTATTCGGGTGAGGTCACAGTGTGTTTTGGTGGGGCCGGTGGCATTGCAGTCTCGGCACGTGCCGGGGACGCGATCGTCGTGCCGGCCGGCGTCGCCCATAAGCGCATCGACATGCGCGGCTCTCTTGGCATCGTGGGTGCCTATCCGGTGGGTCAAAACCCCGATATGTGTCAGACCTCGAAGGGTAATGCCGATCGGCATGCCAATGCCGTAGCGCGCGTGTGCGATCCGTTGCACGACCCGCTTTTTGGCGACCCCGGCCCTCTGTTGGAGAAATGGCACGCAGCTGAAACACCCTGATGCGCGCATTGTTTTGGAACATTCGTGCGGGCGGCGGCAAACGCGCGGCATGGGTCGTCCGGCAAATCGCCCGCTGGAATCCGGACCTGGTTGGCCTGTGCGAATTCCGCGCGACGGCGGCCAGTCAAGCGCTGGCCGCGGACCTGAGTGCGCTCGGGTGGTCCTACCAACTGCAAAACACGGTGCGTGGCAATGATGCCGCTAATGCAGTGTTTGTCTGCGCGCGTACACCAGTACGGCGTATAGGTCTGCGCGGTGACAGGCCCGACCCGTCACGCTGGTTGTTGGTCCGCCCGGACGTAGGCCCGGACTTTGGTATCCTGCACGCACCTAACCACGTCACCAAACGCAAGCAAGCGTATTTCGAACAAGTGACGGCATTTGCGAAAAAGTGGCGTGGTGGCCCCACGATCATTGGGGGTGATACCAACTGCGGGATACCACCCATCGACGGCAACCCGGCCATGTTTCACCGGTATGAGACGGACTGGATTCCCGGGTTGGAGAAGGCAGGTTGGCGCGATGCTTTCCGAGTGTTCGAGCCAAATATAACCGCTTACAGCTGGTATTCCCCAAACGCCGGAAACGGCTACCGATTGGACCAGGCATTTGCCAATCGTAACCTGCAACCGCGGCTACAAAAGGTCTGGTATGAATGGGGTGCGCACCAAGATGCTGGTAGCCGTAGGGACGCAGTCAGCGACCATGCTGCGTTGCTTGTCGACTTCGATTGGCCGTGAACGCAGATAAGCGCCAGCTTGAAATTCTTTTGATGCAATTGTAAAAAAACAAGACGTCCAGGTGGCTTTGACGGGAGCCGATGGCATGAAACGCCAGACACATCCGTTAGGCGTACCGCAGGTCGCAAGTGGTCCAAGCGGCGCCGAACAGAGAGAAACACAACAACCAACCGCGCGAACTTTTGGTTTCGATAAATGGTTGGTCCAGAAAATCGCGAAGTCGATGGGCAATCCACCGATCGCGATACGCTTGTGGGATGGGGCTGACGCGTACCAACCGTCCGCGCCAGCGACCGGCACGATCATTATTCGTGATCGCCGTACGCTGTTTGGCATCATCACTTCACCCGAGTTGGGGCTGGGTGACGCCTACAGCGCGAACAGGCTCGAGATAGAGGGTGACCTCATCGAAGTACTGGAACATGGTTTTGGTGCGATCGATGCGCAGGGT
>MDTA01002357.1_pt1 | contig 15641 bp, 14 predicted proteins | sample 811151 | NCBI WGS metagenome assembly MDTA01 (sample SAMN05326648, study PRJNA326480) | marine metagenome | isolation source: seawater | place: Indian Ocean: South | collected 2010 | reverse complement strand
CAAAAACTATTGCTTTTTTAAATGAAAATTTCATAATATTTGCTTACAAAAATTGAGTATACTATTTAAAAAAATCTTTTATGAATATTAAAAATCAAGAATACTTACAGAATTCAATAATTGACTATCTAAAGCTTTTAAGAAAAGATGATTCAAATTTTAAATACAATATTTCAAATGAAAGCAACCTAACCAGAGCAGGTGCTTTGCTTGAGTTAGGGTTTAGTTGTTTCGCATTAAAAATAAGGGTTATTTTAAATGATGAAGATTTAAATGCTAAAACTACTTCTGAGTGGGCTAATTTTATTAACAATTTTCAAAAAAATGTAACCCCATTCCCAAGTGCTTCTTTTATAGATAACTATTTTTTAAATGAACACACTAAGTTTAATTTAAACAAAGCTTCAAAAAACTTGGTAAAAAAAACACTAAATAGAGGTTTTGGAAAAAATTATATTTTAAATAAACAACAACTTTACTCCTATATTTCAGCAGAAAGCAAACAGGCTATCTCAACTTTGAATGAAATTGGATATGAAAATAAAATTCAATATATTGAATTTCCAACAACAGAAGAGTCAATAATAAAATATCTCGACTCATTCAACTGGGAAAACCCATGGTCAGCTGGAGCTCAATTTTCAACACTTTGTCTTTTTACCGCAACCCAAATAATTGACAATGTAGAAGTAAAACAAGTTCTTAAAGATTATATCAAAACAAAGCTTGATGCTGACACAGGTTTTTACCATACAAAAAAAAATATAAGTGAAAATGTATTAATTAATGGTGCCATGAAGGTATTTACTGGACTTGATTGGATAGATGAAGACATACACAATCCAGAAAAAATAGTTGATTTTATTCTTAAATCTGAAATTACCAATGAAGCCTGTGACTTAGTTGATGTTGTTTATGTCTTATTCAGGTGCTCACAGCAAACAAATTATCGCAAATTAGACATTATTAATTTTATTAACAAAGTTGAAGATGTAATATTTAAAAATTTTATCAAAGAAGAAGGGGGTTTTTCCTATTCATATCAAAAAAGTCAAAAATACTATTACGGCTTAATAGTTACAAAACAACAGAAATATGCTGATCTGCACGGAACCTTATTGCTCTTATGGGCTTATACTTTAATTTTAGAATTAAAAAATGAAAACAATTTAGGCTGGAAAATTATAAAACCTTGAAAAATTTACTTAAATTATCTTCTGATTTATTTTACAAATATCACGCAAGCGAATTAAATAAGTATAAAAATATAAATTCCAAAACTTTACATATAGTTAGCAAAAATATCATATATCAAGATTTGGGCGTAAATGAAGATGTTCTGTACTTAGATGCAGAAGACCACTTTGAAAATAGTTTTGTAAGTATTGAAAATAACTCCTATGATTTAATAATTGTTACAGATATTTTTGACATTTCAAACGACGTAATGAGCTTAATTCTTAAATTGGAAAAGATTTGTAATGACAATGGAAAAATTGTATTTTCAAATTTAAATTCACTTTGGTACCCAATTCTAAAAGTGTTTGAATTATTAAGATTAAAAAAACAGTCATCAAAAAGAAATAAAACTTCTCCAAAAAAACTATTAAATGTAGCAAAAGGAGCAAACTTAGAGTTAGTAAATATTTATTCGAGGTTGTATTTTCCATTTAAATTTCTTGGTTTAGGAATTTTAATAAACCAACTTTTAGAGATACTATTTTTTAAATTTAAACTTGGAATAAAAATTTATTCTGTATTTAGAAAAAGCAATTTGAAGTTCTTAGAGAAATCAAAAACGTTAATTATTCCTGCAAAAAATGAGGAGGGAAATCTTGAAGAGCTTATAGACAGAATAAATCTTCGCCATGAAAACTTGCAAATTATTTTTTGTATTGGAGAATCAAAAGATAATACTATGGAAAAAGCTAAAGAATTAATGTCAAAATATAATAAAATAAATTTTAGTTTAATTGAGCAAGCTTCAAATGGTAAAGGACCGGGTGTTTTTGAAAGTTTTAATTTTGTTGAAAATGACTTAGTCGCAATTTTAGATTCAGACTTGTCTGTTGATCCAGAAGAGCTAAAAAATGTATTTGAAATCATAGAAAAAGGTTCAGCAGATTTTGTTAACTGTACAAGACTAATTTACAAAATGGAAAAAGGTGCAATGAGAATCTTAAATAGCTTTATGAACACATTTTTTCCAATAGTTATATCTTCAATTACTAACGTAAGGTTCACAGACACACTTTGTGGAACAAAAGCCTTTAATAAAGAATTTATTAACAAAATAACTTACTGGAAGAAAACTCAAAAAAATTTAGATCCTTTTGGTGATTTTGATATGCTTTTTAGTGCAGTTTATTATGGTGAAAAAATTGCTGAGTACCCTGTAAAATATAAGTCAAGAAGGTATGGAGAAACACAAATTAATAGGTTTAGAGATGGATTTAGGTTGATAATTTATGTATTTGTGGCACTCTATAATTTAAATGTTTCTAAAAAATAACTCCAAAAATGCGGTTTACGCCCTGTCATTAATTTTTATAAACTTATATTTATTTTCGAAGCTTACTTTATTGTATGATATAACTGAAAGTCCAGATTTTAATATTTATAAACAATATGTTTATTATTTTTTTGGCTTATCTGAACAATCAAAACTTGACAATGGTTCAATTTATTTTTATCTTGTTTCTTTATTTCTCAGTACTTATGAAGGCAGTTATGTTGGAAATAATTATTTAATAATATTTAATAATGCCGTTCATTTACTAAATTTTCTTCTATCTTTATTAGCTTTGACAGGTATTTATTTTTACTTTCAAAAAAAAGGGTATAAAAAAGATTCGATACTTATTTCATTAATACTTTTAAGTTTCTTTTCTCCCTTTTTACAAATCAAATTAACAATGAAGCCAGAGATATTAACGTTTGCGTTATTACCATTTTTGATGATTGCAATAGAAAATTATTTTGAATTTAATAAAATTCCAGATTTATTAATTAGTGTTTTCCTTTTTTCAATAATCTCATCTTCAAGAGGATCAATATTTGTAATTGTCTCTTTGTTTCTGATTTTTTATTATTTAGAAGATATAAAATCGATAAAGATAAAAAAAATTCTTGCAATATTTTTATTATCTATTCTTGTTTTGGCTCCAATTGTCTATCAAGATTATGAAATTAATGGATATACACTTTTTTCAAATTCTGAAACTAGACAAAATTATTCACCTGGTGATTACAACAACAGAGCAAATCCGTTAATTTTGTTCAATATTAATTTTGTTGATTTAGGTGCTAGGCCATACTTGAATAATCATGCAGACTCATTTATCGGAATTACTCTGCTCGATACTTTTAATGATTATTTTCATTTGTATTGGAATAGGGATAAGTCTTTGATAAATCAAAATCAAAGGATAAAAAATATCTATGATGAAAATTTTTATGTTAATAAATTCTTTAAAAATTTTGAGTATTATATAACAATATTTTTTTCAGGAGCCTTTTATTTTTTTCTAATTAAAATTTACAAGAGAAATAAAAATCTTAAATTATTAATAGCACCATTTATAGGAATGCTTTTAATAGTAGTCAACTCTTTTGGTATACCATTTAATAACTTTGATCCACTCAAGGCTGATACTTATAAGACTTTTTATTACAGTTTTTTGCTATGCTTTTCATTTGTTCAGCTTGCTTTGTATGTCTTAAACTTGGATCGCTTTAAAAATAATTTTAAAAAATATCTTACTTTTTTTATTTATATACTTTCAGTCCTAATGTTTTTGGGTTTCCCAAAATTTTATACAGCAAATATGTATGAAAGCATGTCAAACCAAAATGGCTTCTCTCCACTTTGTTCCATAAATCTGCAAATTGACAAAAATTTAAAAACTGATAATTGTTTTCCAAATGATATTAATTACTGTGGTTGGTCTAATAACTACCAAAAGCCTGAAGTAAATGAAGATGGAATGATTAATTATTTCAAAGATGACAAGTTTGGTTTAGTTGTTTTAAGCAAGGATAGCGATGTAAGGATTGTAGAAGGGTTTGCTGAATGTTACGAATTACAATCTTATGGATATGACTTTTACATTCAAAATGAAAATTTAAGAATACTACAAACTACGAATCTTTATATTTTTACAATTGTATTATTTTATATTTATAAATTCTTTGTATTTTTTAGGTCTAGAAGAGTCTCATAGTTAGAAAATCTTTTACCATGCCATCCAAAATGATCTTCATTGTTAAATTCTTTGTTTTTAGTTTCATGGTGTTTAACAATTTTCCTCATACTCATTTCATAGGAAAAGTCTTTTGCAATTGAGAAGGGGGCAAAATTAATACCAAAATTTTTTGCATTTTCATAATTGTAAATACATAAAAATATATCTTCATCAATATCTTTACAGTCACTGAAATTAGAACTATATTCTAAAAATTTTTTACTTCTTAAACTAAATCCGCCATTTCCAACTTGGTTCTTATCAATATTTTCAATTATTTGATCTGCGATTTTTTTATTATATTTCTTTTTAAATCTACTTTTCCATTTTTTACTATTTGGCCATGGAGCACCAATATAGTCGTATTCTAAAAAATCATCTGACCACATTGATGGGTTTACTATGTGACCATCATCTTGTACAATTAATGCAAAATCTGATTCTATATATTCATTTAAACTCAAAACAAAATTGTTGTATTCTTTTATAGAATTAAGTGGAGAAATTTTTACTTGCTTGAATTTTGTTTGGAATCTTTCGTTGCTAAATAAGATAGTATTATTGAATAAAAAAAAGTCATTGCAGTAATTTAAAGCTTTTAGACTTTCTATAGGATTTACGCAGTTGATTGATATAAGATCAATTGGTAATTTTTTTATATTAATCTATCCTTCCAAGTTTTTGGAGTTTTATTATTTAAAATTTCAATATCTAGATGGTATCTAAATTTTTTAGGACCTTTGGAAATTATCCATTCTGCAATCTTTTCTATTGATTGATCTAGTGATGTTGATGTTTTATAATCAAGAATTTTTCGCGCTTTATCTGCTGAACAGTGAGCTAGTTTTACTTCTTTTGGCCTTTCTGGAACAAAGATAGGTTCTAAATTGCTATTCAAAACTTTTAAAATCTTAAAAGATAAATCTTTTATAGATATTGCATCTTCATCAGGCCCAACATTTATAGTTTCTCCTACAGCACTTTCTGAAAAAATTGAATTTACAAGTGGATTAACAACATCATCAATGTCTGAAAAACATCTAACCTGCTCTCCGTCGCCATAAATTATTGGAGGTTTTCCTTGTATTATTCTATTGATCATTATTGAAACTACATTTCTATAAGGATCGTCGTATTTTTGCTTAGGTCCAATGATATTGTGAGGAACTAAATTTACATACTCAAAATTATTTACTTCACTAAGAACTTTCAATGTTTCTTCTGAAGCAAGCTTTGCAATTCCGTATGGGTCTTGAGGAGCTGGAACCATTTCTTCAGTAAACGGTGTTTTTTTCTGGTGTCCATATCTTGCCATACTTGAACAATTAATAACTCTGGAAACCCCGTTAGCTGCAGCAGCTGTAAAAGTTGACATAGAAATTTGATAGGTATTTTGGCCAACTAAATATGGGGAAAAGACACTCAAACCTTCGTAGGCTGTACATGCAGTATGAATAATTGTATCAACATCTTTAGTCATTTTTTTCATTTGATTTAAATAAATAGCGTCTACTTGAAAAAATTCTGCATCTTCAGGAACATTTTCAATATAACCACCAATCAAATTATCACAACCACTTACTTCATGACCGTCTTCAATTAGTTTTTCAGCTATATGGCCGCCTAAAAATCCAGCAATACCAGTAATAAAAATTTTCATATTTGAATAATAACTTTCAAAATTTTTTAACTGTAAAGTAGTGTCTTAGTTTTAAATAATGAAATTTATTTATAAAGGTTTTAAATCTCTTGATTTTTTTTCTTTTTTGAAAATTTGTATTTATCTTTAAAAGCATATTTTCAATTTCTTTTTGATTGAGGTTGTACGTGTAAGTCTCTTTGCTACTAACTTTCACCTTATTAATAGTGTCTTCCCAATAATCTAGATCTAATTTTTTTAGACCTTGACTAGGCAATCTTGATGCTTTTTTATCTAAGAAATCTAGATCTAGTTTTTTCCAACTTTTTATAAAAATAATCGGAAGGTCATGAAATTGTTTGTAAGCAGCGTGGTTTCTTGTTACAGGAATAGATTTTAAATACAATGATTCCCACAATCTGTGAGTGTCATATCCATTTCCCCAAGGACATATTGTAAATTTTGAATTGTTTATATCACTCAAGTATTGCTTTGGACTTTGTTTTAAAGTTTTAACATCTATCCAATCTTTTCCATGTAAGGGAAAATAAGTTTTTAATCTCTCTACAGTATTCGTGTTTATTCTGAAATTTAAAAATGCAGATTGTTTTTTAACAGTTTTTGTTTCTAATAAACTTTCAATTGTATCAACGTGATCCTTATATATATTTAAGTAATTATTACCTAACCCTAAAGGTATAGAAAATAATTTTTGTGACTTAAAAATTACATTTGTTGAATACCACTCAGAAATTGAATTAGGTTTTAAATCCCACAACCTTTTGTCAACTGGTCTGTCAGATTGGTGCGTGATTAGCTTTAAATTTTTAATTTTTGGTAAATTATTCAAAAATTCGAATAAACAATCAACTACTTCTGTATGAGAAAAGATTACATCATTTTCACTTAATTTAATTTCAGGATTAATGTACCAAATATACTCTCCGTCCTTATTTGAACTTTCTTGCAAAATTAATAATTTAGAATTATTCAAAGTTTCAAAAAAGTAATCTTTTTTTACTATTTCAGAAAAAACAAAATTTGCTATACCGGCAAAGTTATTGCTGTTAATATATTTCATTCTAAGAAATTACCAATTCGTTAAGCCTATTAATTAAAATGTCTTTATCATAGAACTCTTTAACAACTTTTTGAGACTCAAATGAGTATTTTAAGAGAGTTTCCTTATCTTTTATTAAATCGACAATTTTTTTGAGCCAATCGTCAGCACCAAAGTCTTTGACTAAAAAAATATTTTTTTCATTTTTTAAATTATTTCTATCCCAGAACCCCTCAGTGTCTGAAATTATAACTGGAACACCCATTGACATTGCTTGTAATGCGACACTTTGCCCTGAAGGTTGTAATGAATTAGTTAAGGGAAGAAAAACTAATGATGCATCTTCATAATAATTTTTTAGTTCATTGTCTGAAATATCATTTGATTTCCATGATGTATTAATCAATTTTATATTCTCGTTTAGCCCTTCTTTACTTATTCTGCGTGAAATAAGAGTTATATTGTAATTTTCTAGTTTATTAGCAATTTCTTTGGTTAACCTATAGTCTCTTTTTCCATCATTTCCAATAAACAATATATTCTTACTTACATTATAATTTTTTGATCTCTGCCAAAATTTGGTATCGACACAAAACGGAATGTACTCCATTTTATTCATTTGATTTTTATGCTTTTCTTTTGCTTCAAGGCATTCATTTTCACTTAAAAAAATTAAATTGCTACAAAGTTTTATTAATACTTTTGTAAAAAGAGTATTAAAAAATTTAATAAAAAAATATTTGTATTCTATTTTTATCATTCCCATTACAAACATAATGACTTTTTTTTTCTTAATTTTTAAATAAAATAAGAAGGGTATCGACGAAAAACCTAATCTGTCATTTGTGATTATTAATACTTCAGTATTTTTAATTATCTTAAAATTTTGGAAATTAACAATATCATTTAAGAAAAATGAACAGTTTGATATTTTTCTTAACAAATTATCAATAAATCCAATAAAATTTCTAAGCTTATTTTTTTTTGCTTTTTGCATTTCAATGATTTGTACATTTTTATGTTTTTTTAAAAAATATCTATAGCCATAAAAAAAATCATCTGCGTAGTTCTTATCATAAATTCTGCCAGTTCTTCCATCTAGGAAAAGGAAAGTGATTCTGTTAGTCATATTGTTTTAATTTCAAAAAATTTTCTTCTTAAAAATATTTTTAATATTTTTTTTGACTCCCTTAATAAAGTCATAATTTTTCTTTTTGGGTATTCTATTCCAAAAACATTACTACCAAATGCATCTTGTTCGATATTTTTTATTCTTTCTTTTATATATTTTGGATGCTTGTTCGGATTAAAGCTATAAATATGATTATTAATTTTATTTTTTATCATTTCAAGCCATGCTTCAAATGCTTCAGTTTCTGTTGGACCGCCCCTATCTCCATAATTTCCAAATTCTCTAAACCAAGCTCTTGAAAACCTAGCCCTATCGGAAGCAATTAAATCTTTATTTCTAAAAAAAGAATCATATTGATAAAGAGGATATTTGGAAATGGGGTTATTAAATGGATCTAATAATTTATTATTTAAAGTTGGGAGACATAAGTCACCCCCTCCATCTAGTTTAATTTTAGGATAGGAAGATTTGTTTACTGCGATGCCAATTAAAGTTCTTAAGCTTCTTCGTGATTTAGAAAAAAATTGATATTGCGGAAATGAAACTATTGGATAATTTTTAAATCTTTGGAGCATTTTTCTAATTTTGGCAATATCGTTTTCATGAAAAAAATAATCTAGATCCATTCTTATAACCCAGTCTCCAGTTGCTTTATCAAATCCTTCTTGAAATGTTTTACCAATGTGCGACCAATCAAATTCATCGGGCCAATCTTCTCCAACTACTATTACTTCATCAGCAATGTCGTTATAGCATTGTAGAGCTTCCTTCCACGGATCTTTTCTTGAGTCTGGATCAGTCATGGTTGTTATTATTGAAACTTTATTATTCATTATTAATTTAAAAAAATTTAAACTTTATATTTCTTTACTAGAAACATGATAATGCTGTAAAATTTGAAAGTTTATTTACTTTTTTTTAAATTTGATAAATTTTAATGATCAAAGAAATACTAATATAACATTTGATGATTAATTTTTTATATTGCTTTGATGAAAATTACAACATGCAAGCTCTAACATCAATATACTCACTTCTTAATAACTCGAATGAAAAAATAAATATTTCAATTTTACACAATAAGCCAGAAAGTTTTAAAAAAATTTATTTAAAGTTCATAAATAAAAGTTCACTTGCAAATATAGAGTTTTATAAATTTACTGATAATAATTATGATTTTCCCAGGATTAACAACACCCATATATCTGCAGCTACCTATTTTAGAATTTTCATAAACAATTATTTAGATAAAGATTTTAAGTCAGTTTTCTATTTTGATGCAGATACTGTTTTCAACAAAAATATTATTTCAGAACTCAAGGAAATTTCATCCAGCATGTTATCAAAAAATATATTATTTGCAGCTTCGTCAGAGCCGGGAGCTGATATTGCAACAAAAAGACTAGGTATGAATAATGAGAAATATTTTAATGCAGGCGTTTTGGGTATCAATATAGTGAAATGGAGACATGAGAATGTTCATGAACAATTAATAAAAATTCTAGAAACAAGATATGATGACATACTTTGGTGGGATCAAGATATATTGAATATTTTTGCAGATGGTGATTATTTGGAAATAGATAAAGATTTAAACTCTAGGACAAATTTTCATTCATTTAAATTAAACGAAAGTGTAAAAGTCTATCATTTTCTAGGAGACCTAAAACCATGGCATCCAGAAACAATTGGAAGTGAGTATTCTGAAATTTATCAATCTATATTTAGAGAAGTAACTAACAAAAAATATCATATAGATCTGAAGAAAAAATCATTTAAATTAACAACAACAAATATTTTTCAACATAATATTTTAAGTAGGCTGGATTATCCATTTAGTTTTTTAAAGCATTTCATTCAAAAAGTATTGAAATATTTATTGAGATTATAATCCAATAATCAGAAAAAAATAAAATTTGAAAAATTTTATTAAAAACAATTTTTAATAAAAAAGAAAAAAAGACTACGCGCTTCCATACTCATTAAACCTTTGTTGTTCATATCCAAAGAAGAGTTTATATCTAAAATTATAAAATTTTCATTACTTAATAAGCTTTCATCAAAATCAATTTCACAAATATTATGCTCAATTTCAAATTTGTAAAACCTTCCACCTTCCTCAGACATATCAAACTTTTTAATATTGTTAAACGCTGGAAGAATTGATAAATGTTTATTAAATTCATTTCTATATGAAATATTTTTTAAAGTCGGTCCAAGGTTTGATATATTCACTAAACCAGGTTCAGCATCTAGTGACCATAAAATATATATTTTATTTTCAATTTTTGTATAAATAAGAAAGTATTGTTGCGATTCTTTTTCTTTAACTAATGGTTGAGACCAAGTGATAATTTCTCTTGATTGTGAAGATACATTAACACCAAGTACTTCAAAATTATCAAAGTCAGAAGATATAGTAATTGAATCCGAATCGGGATTGTAAAAGTTTTCAATATTTTTGCCTAATTTTGAAGAGTTTTTACTTTTCAACTGTGAAAAGTTATTTAATTTATTTACTAATTTATCCTGGCTTGACTTTGAATATTCTGTTAATTCGAAAATTAATGACAAAGAACTTCTTAAGCATGAATTAATTGAGTTTGGAAAATTTTGTAGTGCTAATAATTGTCCTAATGTTAGCCATTTAAAGTTTTCAGATTCACTCAGTAAGGGGGTTAAAATAATTTCATTTTTGTTGTATTTTCTCCAATAACGTGTTCCCTGTTCGGGTAGATTGTAAGATAACAAGGTGTTTTTTTCGCGGTAAATTGTATATTCACTCCAATACTGAGGCAAACTTCCACCGTGAACTCTAGAGTAATTACTTTTTGTTGCTTGAATGGTTGGAGAAAGTTGGATTTTATTTATATTCCCAGGTTCTTCTTTAAATTGAACTAAAAAATAAGCAATTCCATTATGTATTGTCATAAAATTACTTAGAACACCTACTTCAGGCTGGTTTAATATTCCAGAATATGAATTTTTATACTTAATTCCTTGAATAGAAAAATAGCGTCCAGTAACATGTTTAAACATTCCACTAGAATCAAATTCCCAATTTTCTAAATTAGAAATACCGACTACTTCAACATTAAGTTTTGATTTTGTAATTTTTTTCTGCAGATAAGAAATTAAATTTTTTTTTGATAGGAATTCAGAATCAACAGTATTTATAGAAGCGAAAATTTCATTTTGATACATCCATAAATATTATATAAGCGATATTTAAATTTTTATTATTTCTTTAGCAATTTAAGAACTTAACTAGTATAAATTTATGATAAAAAAAGGTGGAGTACTACTTGCAGGTGGTACTGGATCAAGGTTGTTCCCCAAAACTTTAATTGCAAATAAACACTTACTCCCAATATACGACAAACCAATGATATACTATTCTCTTTCAATTATGTTTTTGTGCGATATAAAAGATATCACTATTGTATGTAACGACAAAGATGTAAATCAATTAAAAGCATTGCTTGGTAAAGGTGAAGAGTTTGGAGTCAAAATAGATTATTCAATACAAGATAAACCTGATGGAATTCCTGATGCTATTAACACAGCAGTTAAAGATAAAAATTACAAGAAGTTTTTAACCGTTCTTGGAGATAATTTTTTATATGGAAGAGAATTTTTTAATACAGTAAAAATCATGCTTAATGAAGAAAGTAATAATAGCTTTTTCTATCAAAAAGTAAAAAATCCTGAGAATTTTGGAATTTTAAAATGGAAAAATGAAAAAATCATAGATATTGTAGAGAAACCACAACAGTTTGTTTCTAATGATGCTGTTATAGGTTTATATATTTTTGATTATCTATTTGCTGAAAAGTTTAAAAACATCAGTAAATCCTCTAGGGGTGAATTTGAAATAGTTGACATAATTAAACAATATGGTGTTGATACATTTAATTCTGAGTATATAGGAAGAGGAACTGCGTGGTTCGATATGGGTTCAAATGATGATTTTTTTAACTGTGAATTATTTGTCAAAACTATTCAAGATAAACAAGGATTGCTGGTTTGTTCTCCACACGAAATTGCTTTGAGAAATGGATGGGTTTCTAGAGATGATCTTTTTACTAAGTTAAAAGATTATGAAAATTCTGAATATACAATAAATTTATTTAAATATTTAGAAATATGAGATAACCTAATAACCTCATGAAAGTAATGCTCACCGGATGTTTTGGATTTATAGGCTTTAATTTTCTTAGAAGTATTCAACAGAATTTTCCAAATGACTTTGAAATAATTGGTATCGACAATCTAAACAATAAATATTCAAAAATTAATTCAACTAACTATAAAAATAAAAATTTTACATTTATTGAACTTGACATAAATGACATAAATGAAATTGACATTAAAGCAATTAAAAATTTAGATCTAATCATTAATTTTGCAGCTGAGTCCCATGTAGATACCTCTATTTATAACCCAAAAGCGTTTATACATTCAAACATATCTGGAGTTCAATCAATTCTAGATTTTTGTAAAGACAATACTTCAACAAGATTAATACAGTTATCTACTGACGAAGTTTATGGAAGCACAGTTGATGAATTTTTTGTTGAAAACAGTTTACCAAACCCTTCCTCTCCTTATTCAGCATCAAAAATAAGTGCGGATATGCTTATAAATTCCTACTGTAAAACATTTGAGATAAATACAAATATAATACGTCCCGCAAACAATTATGGGCCCTTCCAACAGCCTGAAAAACTAATTCCTTTCTCAATAAATAAATTGTTAAATAAGGAAAAAATTGAAATTTACGGGGACGGCGCAAATATCAGACATTGGCTACATGTTAATGATACTATTTCGGGAATATTGAAAATTATTGAAAAGGGTTCATCAAATGAAATATACAATATTGGTTCAGGTGAATATTTGTCTAATAATCAAGTTGCAAAAAAATTATTAGAAGTTTCAAATTCTTCTCAAGATTCTATTAAATACGTTAAAGACAGGCCTGGTCATGATTTTAGATATGCTGCTAATTTTGATAAACTTCAAAATCTTGGGTGGAAACCTCTTAATTTTTTTGAGGATAGTATTAGTAAAGTTTACGAATGGTATGCTTCAAATACTGACTGGCTTTTTTATGACATTAATGAGGTTATAAGAAACAGGGATAAAAGGTTTTAAAGTGTATCCAGTAATAATTGTTCATGAAGAATATACTGATTTTTTAAAATCAAGTATTGAAATAACCGGAAAAAATAATAAAATTTTTCTAATAGGAAATGAAAGTGTAAAACAATTAGAATCTCATCCAGCAGTTTCTTATGTAGATATCAAAAAATATAAAAATTTAGAAAAGTTACAACAATTTCAAAATCAATTTGTTCACGAAGGTGATAAAGATAGAAGAACATATATGTTTTGGTTCCTGAGACTATTAATAATGTACGAATTTGCTAAAGACTTTAATTTTGAGTCTTTTTTTCCATGTGACAGCGATAATGTAATCTTAAAAGATATCAATAAATTTAAATTTACAGAAAAAAATGCATTACTAGTAGCAAATGAGTGGGAACCATTTAATTATTCAGCAAGCATACATGCTGGATTACTGGATTTAGAGTTTTGTAAAATTTATGAAGAGTTATTATTTGACTACTATTTGAATAGCAAGAAAAATAGCTTTTTTACTGAAAAAATTGAATTTCACAAGTCTAACCCGGGATCATTTTGTGACATGACAATTTATTATTACATGCACAAAACAAATTTAATAGCAATTGATAATTTAATGAAGCCAAGAGAGTTCGAAAACTCAAATTATGTATTTACATCTAGCTATGCATCCCCAGAAGGGTTAGATTCTAAAAATCAGTACAAATTTAGATTCAATAAGCTACTTATTAAGAGAGATAAAATAAATAATTCAAATTATTTAGTTAATCGAAAAAATAATGAAAAAGAATATATTATGAATATTCATTTTCAAGGCAAGCAAAAAAAATTATTAAACCAAAGAATGGTGAAGTGGCTAAATTATTAGCACAAAATATTATACATTATTAAATAATACTCAAATACAATTCCTCCACCCCCATCAAGTAGGTATCCACAACTATCATTGCTCAAAGCCTTTGATACTATCTGTTTTCTAGAAACATTTGGCCAAATCAAGGAATTAAAAATATTAAATTTTGATATTGAATTTATTAGTAGAAGTGAAAATAAAGTATAAATTGCAAATGAATTAATCTTTGTTTTTATATTTAAGTCTTCTAGATAATAATAAATCCAAAAAATTAAAAAAGGAATAAAAGGAATTAACAATCTAAGCAAAGGTAGTGGCCTGTTTACAATTAATGGAATTAAAAATAGCTGTAAGTTTATTAGAATTAACATAAATTTAAAATCACGTTCGTGATCGTATGATTTTTTTAACAATAAAAAATATAGAAAAAGGGAAATAAAAAGATATCCAAAATCGAAATTTAAATTCAGTAACAATCCATATCCCAAAAAATATTTTATAAAATAAAATAAACTTACGTCATTTGGGAGTCCATATAAAGGTCTTGAGTTTCCTGTATTAAAAATAAGTATCCTAATCAAAGGCAGAGATGCAATAAATATAAAAATATTAAATAATAAAAAGTATTTATTTTTTAATATTGAACTATTTTTTCGAACATAAAATACAAAAAAAGTAGATATAACAATTAAATTATAACCTATTGTAAGAGCACCAAAGTAAAACAAAATACATGTCACAACATAAGCTTTAAAATTTTTTGAGGAATTTTGAAAGAAATAAAATAATCCACAAAAGTTGAGAGCGAACACAATACCGTATCCTCTAGCGTGTGAAAAAAATTCTAAAACATAAGGAAACATTATAAAAGTACAAAATGATAAAAAAGGCTTTTTAGATGATTTAATTAATTTATTTACTAAGTAAATATAAATAAAAGCAAAAATTAAATTCGGTAATCTTATAAATAGTTCAAAACTACTTATCTTCGATGTTAATGAAATTAATAACGTATTTAAAATGTGATTATTAGCAATAGAAACATTAAAGTAATCTTTGACATATACGTAATTTAAAAAAGTATAAGCTTCATCGGTAGTAATAGGCATAAAGATGCCTTTAATAAACAAATATATTAAAACTGTGTAATTTGCAAATCCGAATAGTTGCTTATTGTAATTTGAATAAATGTTTTTCATTTTAATTAATACTAATCTCTACTCGGTAACTTTTTAAATCCATTTGAATTTGATTAAATTAAAATTTTGTTTTCAAAATTGTTTTTATACTCAACATTAAAATTTACTATAATGTCATCAATGTACACCGAAATAAAATACGTTAAACCTAAGCTTAAATTATATGGTCAAATTGCTATTGTTGGTTCAAGCAATAAACTCAGCGAGCAAAATTATTCTTCTAAAATTGATAGTTTTGATGAAGTAGTTAGATTTAATAGAGCACCGGTTGAGGGCTATGAAAGTGTTGTAGGTTGTAAAACAACTCTAAGAGGTGTTAACAATCATGTATTTGAAAATAAAGAGATAGTATCTAGAGGGTATACT